>Ga0105240_10006446_pt1 | contig 17254 bp, 14 predicted proteins | sample KBSC54metaG_FD_80426 | JGI IMG/M metagenome (GOLD analysis project Ga0105240, IMG submission 80426) | Corn rhizosphere microbial communities from Kellogg Biological Station, Michigan, USA - KBS C5-4 metaG | ecosystem: Host-associated > Plants > Roots > Rhizosphere > Soil | place: Michigan, USA...
CAACCGTGCGTGCCCGGGAAATGGCCTTGCGAGCGGCCCTGGGCGCGGGACGCCTGCGTCTGGTCCGGCAACTGGCGCTCGAAAGCCTGCTGCTGGCCGCCGCCGGCGGTATCGGTGGCTTCCTGCTGGCCTGGTGGGCCACCTTTGCGCTGACCGCGTACGCCGCCCATAACATCCCCCCGCGCCGACGAGATCCACATCGACGCGCATGTCCTCTGGTACACCCTGGGAATCGGCCTCCTCACCGTTTTCATTTGCGCCATCGTCCCGGCTATGCGCAGTTCTCGCGTAGATGTCTCCGACGCCCTAAAAGACTCCAGCCACACCACCGAAGGCCGCTCCCGTCATCTGACGCGCGGACTCCTCGTGGCCGCCGAGGTCGCGCTGGCCTTCACACTCGTGATGGGCGCCGGTTTGTTAGGCCAGAGCTTGCTCCGGCTCACGGGAGTCAATCCCGGCTTCGATCCGCATCACGTTCTGACTCTGCGGACCTATGTGTACGGCGAGCGCCACCGCAAGCCCGAGGCGGAGTTGAATTATTATGCCCAAGCGATGGATCGCATTCGCGCCCTTCCCGGCATATACTTGGGTTCGGGAGAATTCGGATGCAACGATTTTGCTCAACGCTGGCACTGGCAATCGCGACCCTCGCGCGCATCGGATCGGCCCAACAGGGCGAGCCGTACAAAATCCTTAAGGCGGCAAAGGTGGGCGGAGAAGGTGGCTGGGACTACATCTACGCCGACGCCGCCGGACGGCGACTCTATATTCCTCGCGGCGCGACGCGCGAAGTGCCGGCGACCGAAACGGCAGCCGCTATCCCGGCGATTCCGGCACGGTTGACGATCTTCAATCTCGACACGCTGGAGAAAGCCGGCGAGATTGCGGGCGTCGGCGGGAACGGTACCGCGGTGGATCCGAAGTCCGGGCACGGCTTCACCAGCGACCATCCGAAAGTGTCGATGTTCGATACCAAGACGCTGACGCTGATCAAGAGTATCGATGTCGGCGCGGCACGGGCGGATGGCATTCTCTTCGATTCCTTCAATGACAGGGTGTACGTCTTCAGTCACCCGACGAAAGACGCGACCGTGATCGATTCGAAGGACGGCTCCGTGCTCGGTACGATCGATCTGGGCGGCGTGCCGGAGCAGGGTGTGGCCGACGGCAAGGGCATGCTTTACGTGGTCATGCAAGATGCTGTCGGCAGTGTTACAGCCGTCGACGTGAAGACGATGAAGGCGACCGCGCACTATTCGTTCGTCGACAAGGGCGGGTGTAACGGACTCGCGATGGATGTGAAGAATCAGGTGCTCTTTGCAGCCTGCGGCCGATCGGGCAACCCTCCGGCGCAGCCCGCGCAACCGATGATGGTGATTCTGAGCGCCAAGGACGGCAAGATCCTGACCAGTCTGCCGCTGGCCGGCGGGTCGGACGGCGCTGCCTTTAACCCCAAAACGATGGAAGCGTTCAGCACGCAGGGCAACGGCACGTTGACGGTTATCAAAGAGAACAGCCCTACGAGTTTCGAGGTCGAGCAGAATCTGCAGACGATGAACGGCGCACGCACGATCACGTTCGACAGCAAGACGGACCACATCCTGACGATGAGCCAGGAGCGTGGAGCCGCGCCACCGCCGCCGCCTGGTGGAGGACGCGGGCCGCAAGGCTCGGTGGTGCCAGGTTCCTTTACGATTCTGATGATCGGCAGGTAGGTCGCCGGCGGCTCTCGTTGGTACGCAAATGGGCGCATCCGGGACTCCTCGTCCAGCCATTCAGGTTTCACGCATCCGCAAGAGCTACGGAACCACGGTAGCCGTCGCCGATGTCTCCTTTGACGTCCGTGAAGGCGAGATCTTTGGCTTGATCGGGCCGAATGGCGCCGGCAAAACAACCACAATGGAGTGCGTCGAAGGAGTTCGTCGGCCGGACGCGGGGCAAATCTCGATTCTGGGTCTTGATCCGTTCCATGATGTGTATCAGGTACAGAACCGGATTGGAGTGCAACTGCAGCAGGCGCAACTGCAGAAGAGAATCAAGGTCTGGGAGGCCGTGGATCTCTGGGCATCTCTGTACGTGAACCCGGTGGACGGCAACCGGCTGCTCGAACAACTGGGGCTTGCGGACAAGCGCAACGCGTTGTTTATGAACCTTTCGGGCGGACAGAAGCAGCGTCTGTTTATCGCGCTGGCGCTGATCAACGACCCGGAAGTCGTATTCCTGGATGAGCTGACCACCGGCCTGGACCCTCAATCGCGGAGGACTATCTGGGAACTGGTCCGCGGCATTCGAGACCGTGGCAAGACGGTTCTCCTCACCACGCATCTGATGGAGGAGGCCGAACGATTATGCGACCGTGTGGCGATTATCGAGCACGGGAAGATTATCGACATTGGCAGCCCGGAAGAATTGGTGGGGCGGCACTGCCCCGCGCGAACCGTGATTCTGGCAACCGATAACGCGGTCGCCGAGGAATGCCTGCGTGCCATTCGGCAAGTGGAGAATGTGACGCGCCTGGGATCAGGCTTCACCGTACAGGGCCGGGGCGACGACTTTGTGACCGAGGTGATCCAGTGCCTCTCTGAAAATCGCATCCGGGTGACCGACTTTCGCACCGTGATGCCCAACCTGGAAGATGTTTTTCTAGAGCTGACCGGCCGTTCGATTCGCGATTGAAAGAGACTCGCCGATGTTACGTGGACTGTGGAAACTTACGTGGCCAGAGATCAAGATCTTCCTGCGCGAGCCGATGGGGGCGTTCGGCTCGGTCTTGTTTCCCGTTCTGGTATTTGTGATCGTGGGCCGATTTGCGGGCAACCGGATTACGCCGGGCAACCTCTCGGCAAACGGGTTCCTGCGCGTCGGGCTCCCAGTTTTCGTATCGGTGATGATCTCGCTCAGCGGAGTAATATCGCTCGTGACCATCATGTCGATTTATCGGGAAGGCGGCATACTGAAGCGGCTCCGAGCCACGCCTCTGCGACCGCAGACAATCCTCACCGCTCATGTGCTGGTCAAGCTGGCGCTCACCGCGCTCACCATGGCCCTGACCGTCCTGGCGGGCAAGCGATACTATCCGGCCCATATTGACTGCCCTATATTCGGGTTTACGCTGGCGCTGCTGATCAGCACGTGGAGTATTCTGTCGATCGGCTTTCTGATCGCGAGCATTGTACCGACGGCGCGTTTCGCGCAACCGATCGGTGCGGCCATACTCTATCCGATGATCGGCGTGTGCGGATTGTTCGTGCCGGTGCACTCGATGCCGCCCGCGCTGCAAGCAGTAGCACGATTCCTGCCCCTGACCTACGCGGTATCGCTGCTGCAGGGGATTTGGAAAGGCGAAGCCTGGTCGGCGCACTTGGGCGATGTGGCTGCGCTGGTCTTCGTCTTTGTGGTCTTCACGGCGCTTTCGTCGAGAGTGTTTCGTTGGGAATAGTGGGCGCGGCTGGCGTTAGTGCGTCATCGAATAGATGATGTAGTTCACGCCGATGCGGATGCCGAGGGCGGCGTAGTGCTCGGGGTATGACGGAGCGTCGGCCCACTCCCAGGAATCGCCGATATCGGACTGAAAGGTGATCGCGACCATGATGCGACCGCGATCGTCGTAGATGCCGCGCCAGTGGTCGGGACAGTTCTCGCATTTCCAACTGCGGCCGGCGCGGACCGATCCCTGGCTCGCGACCTGATACCGATCGTCGAGGTCATAGACGGTATGGAAGATCTGCTCCTTGTCATCCAACTCCACCACGTTGCGATCGGGGAAGACCTTGCGCATGCTCTGCATGAAGACCTCCCACTCGCCCTCTCCCCAGAAATCGTCAGCCATGAAGAAGCCGCCGCGCAGCAGGTATTCGCGCATGGACTTGGCCTGTGCGTCGGTGAGCTGCCAGTGGCCAGTCTGCACGGCGTACAGCCAGGGCCAGTCGTAGACGCTGCCATCGTTGAGATTGATAGGCTGCTCGACGGAGCGGACGTGGATGCGGGTAAGCCGGCGGACGGCCTGCACGAAGTGGCGGTCGGCGCGCGGATAGTCCTGAGTCCAGATCGCGTCGCCCTGGGTCCAATCGCCGCCGCCGCGATTGCCGCGGAAGCCGTGGTCTCTCCCGTAGCTGCCGCCCGGCGCGGGAGGATACATCAGGCGGGCGAAGGTCCACTCCGTCTTCTCCTGCCAGTCGGGCGGCAGCGGGATATCGCCGACGCGGTATTCGACGCCGGGAAACTCGCGGAAGGGCTGCTGGAAAGCGCAGAGACTGCCCAGGAGAACGGTCCCGATCGCCAGTACCCAGCGGACAGTCATGAGGCTCTGCGTTGAGAATATCAGAAGCAGCGGCCAGCGATCGGGTTTGAGAGGGCGGCCTCGAACTGCTGTGTCGTGTTAATCGGTCTAAACCCGGTCTAAACCGGCAATTCGGTTGACCCCGCCGAACGATCGCTCTGCAAGGCCTCCCAATAGACGCGGATGGCTTCCTTGGCGCAGGCAGTCAGGTCTTCTGTAAAGTTCCCCGTGACCAAAATGGTCGGGAGTTCCGGTATGTAACCGCTGTAAGCGGCGCCCTCCCCTTCAATGACCAGAGAGTACTTTCGGATCACTAATTGGCCTCCTTGATACCAGTTTGCCGCAAAACGGCTCGATACGTCCCGGGTCGAACGTCATCGCCGAGTCTTCCCGGCACAACAGTAATGCGCCCCTCGGCATTCGCGAGAATACGCGTTTCAACGTAAAACATCGCTCCCTCACGGTCGCGCCTCCGCTCCCGTACTTTCAGGGCATAATACAGTGTCTGGGAAGGAGTGCCGATGACATTTGCGCGACGGCGGTGGCTGGGGGCCACTGCGCTGGGGTCCCTGCTGGCGGCTTGCAAGCGGGGCGCGCCGGTGGCCGATGAGGGTCCGCGCCTGCTGGGCGCGACGGTAAGAGCCTACGGCGAGCGGTCGACGTTCGAGACGGCGAAGCGGAGCCTTGACGAGGACCGCTTCCTGGAGGCCTCGCAGACGCGGACTCCGCTGGGCGAATCGGTGGGCGTCCTGACGCCGTCGTCGCTGCATTACGAGCGGCACCATTCGGGCGTGCCGCAGATCGATCCGGCGCAGCACCGGCTGCTCATTCACGGCATGGTCGACCGTCCGACGATCTTCACCCTGGAGGACCTGCGGCGCCTGCCCTCGCTGTCGCGCATTCATTTCCTGGAGTGCTCCGGAAACAGCGGCGTGGAGTGGGGCGCGAAGCCGGCGCCGACCGCCCAGATGAGTCACGGGCTCGCGAGTTGCAGCGAATGGACAGGCGTCCCGCTGGCGCTGCTGCTGGCCGAGGCGGGCGTGCAGCAGGGCGCGAAGTGGCTGATGGCCGAGGGCGCCGACGCGTGCAAGATGGCGCGCAGCCTGCCGATCGCGAAGGCGATGGACGACATCCTGGTGGCCTGGGGACAGAACGGCGAGGCGCTGCGTCCCGAGCAGGGGTATCCGCTGCGGCTCTTTGTGCCCGGCTGGGAAGGCAACGTGAGCGTAAAGTGGCTGCGGCGCATCCTGGTGGCGGAAGAGCCGGTGATGGCGCGCGACGAGACGGCGAAGTACACCGACCTCATGGCGGACGGCACCGCCCGAATGTTCACGTTCGCGATGGAGGCGAAGTCGCTGATCACGTATCCGTCGGGCGGCCAGCAGGTGAAGCCGGGATTCTGCGAGATCACGGGACTGGCATGGTCGGGCGCGGGAACCATCCGCCGCGTCGAGGTGTCGACGGACGGCGGCAAGAGTTGGATGGACGCGGCGTTGCAACAGCCGGTGTTGTCGAAGGCGTTCACGAGGTTCCGCGCGCCCTGGAAGTGGGACGGCGCCGCCTGCGAACTGCAGTCGCGATGCACGGACGAGAGCGGGTATGTGCAGCCTGCGAAGGAATCACTGGTGGCGGTGCGCGGCGAGCGCTCGGTGTACCACTACAACGGGATCAAGGCGTGGAAAATCGGCGCGGACGGGAGCGTGTCGCATGTGTAGGCTGGCCGTGCTGCTGTGGGCGGGAGCGCTGCTGGCACAGTCGCCGAAATATGGGGTGGGACGGGCTCCCACGGAGGACGACATTCGCCAGTTTGACATCACGGTGCGGCCCGATGGAAAGGGCTTGCCGGGCGGGAGCGGGTCGGTGGCCGAGGGCAAGGAGATCTATACGAATCGCTGCCTGAAGTGCCACGGGTCGGTGGGGCAAGGTCGCGACAGCGTGCCGCTGGCGGGCGGCCGCGGGAGTATCAGCAGCGACAAGCCGCTGAAGACGGTGGAGAGCTACTGGCCGTATGCGACGACGGTGTTCGATTTCGTGCGTCGGGCGATGCCGTTCGACCGGCCGGGCACTTTGACGGCGAATCAGGTGTACGCGGTGACGGCGTACGTGCTCTACCTGGGGAAAATCGTGCCGGAAAATACGGTGCTCGACGGCCCGAGCTTGGCCAAGATCCGCATGCCGAATCGGGATGGGTTTGTGCCGGATCCGCGGCCAGATGTGGGGAGGGGCCCCGGTGTGAAAAAATAGGTAGGGCAGGCGGAAGCGCCTGCCCTACCTCCTGATGAAAAAACTTTTAGCTCTGAACCGCAGCGAAATCGCGATACGAATACTGCGTGCCGCCAACGAATTGGGACTGCGCACGGTCGCGATCTACTCGCAGGAAGACCGGCTGGCGCTGCACCGATTCAAGGCCGACGAAGCGTACCTGATCGGCGAAGGAAAGGGTCCGGTCGAAGCGTACCTCGACGTGGAAGGGATTGTCTCGCTGGCCGCCGAAAAGGGCGTGGACGCGATCCATCCCGGGTACGGTTTTCTCTCCGAGAACCCTGCCCTGCCCCGCGCCTGCGAGCGCGCCGGAATCACGTTCATCGGACCGAGCGCCGGCCTGCTGGACCTGCTCGGCGATAAAACGGCCGCGCGGCGTCTGGCGCAGAAGGCCGGCGTCCGCGTGGTGCCCGGCACCGAGCAGCCGGTCACGAATCCCAAGCAGGCCGCCAAGGTGGCCGAAGAAATCGGATTCCCGCTCATCATCAAGGCCGCATTCGGCGGCGGCGGACGCGGCATGCGCGTGGTGGACAAGTCCGCCGATTTCGCCGGCCGCCTGGAAGAAGCTCGGCGCGAGGCCGCGGCGGCGTTCGGCAACGACTCGGTGTTTATCGAACGCTTCGTCCGGCGCGCGCGCCACATCGAGGTCCAGATTCTGGGCGACCGCCACGGCAACATCCTGCACCTGCACGAGCGCGACTGCTCGGTGCAGCGGCGACACCAGAAGGTGGTCGAGGTCGCTCCGGCCGTGTCGCTGGACGCGCGCGTTCGCAAAGAACTGCACGATGCCGCGGTCACGCTCGCGCGGTCGGCCGGATATTACAATGCCGGCACCGTCGAATTCCTGGTGGATGCCGACTCGGGCGAGTGGTACTTCATCGAAGTGAATCCACGGATTCAGGTGGAGCACACGGTGACCGAAATGGTCACGGGCATCGACCTGGTCCGGTGCCAGATCCAAGTAGCGCAGGGGCTGGAACTGCACGGCGCCGAAATGAATCTGCCGGCGCAGCAGGCCATCCCGCTGTACGGGTACGCGCTGCAGTGCCGCATCACCACCGAGGACCCGGCCAACAATTTCGTGCCCGACTACGGGCGGCTCTCGACGTACCGCTCACCGGCAGGCTTCGGCATCCGGCTCGACGGCGGGTCGGCATACGGCGGCGCGGTGATCACGCCCTATTACGATTCGCTGCTGGTGAAGACCACGGCCTGGGGCCGCGAGTTCCGGCATGCGTGCCAGCGCATGGATCGCAGCTTGCGCGAGTTCCGCGTGCGCGGCGTGAAGACCAACATTCCCTTTCTCGAGAACGTGGTCAACCATCCCGATTTCCAGGCCGGCACGGTGACGACTCGCTGGCTGGAAGAGACGCCCGCGCTGTTCAAATTCGTAGCGCGCCGCGACCGAGCCACGCGCCTGCTGGCGTACCTCGCCGACACCATCGTCAACGGCAATCCGACGGTGGCCGGGAGGACCGCGCCCACGCAATTCCACACGCCGCCGGTACCGCGCCACGATCCGGCCGAACCGCCGCGCGGCACGCGGCAGATGCTGCAGGAACTGGGTCCCGCGGGGCTGGCGGAATGGGCCGGCAAACAGAAGCGGCTGCTGCTCACTGACACGACGTTTCGCGACGCGCACCAATCGCTCCTGGCGACGCGCGTGCGCACGCATGACATGCTAGCGATCGCTAACTTCGTCTCGCATCGACTGCACGATCTGTTCAGCATCGAGATGTGGGGCGGCGCGACATTCGACGTAACGATGCGCTTTCTGTACGAAGACCCGTTCGCGCGCCTGCGCCATCTGCGGCAGGCGATTCCCAATATCTGCTTTCAGATGCTGCTGCGCGCGTCCAACGCTGTGGGGTACACTGCCTATCCCGACAACGTCGTGGCCGAGTTCATCTACGAAGCCTCGGCGCAGGGCATGGACATTTTTCGCATCTTCGATTCCCTCAACTGGCTGCCCAACATGAAGGCGTCCATGGAAGCCGTGCAGAAGACACGCAGCGTGTGCGAAGCCGCGATCTGTTATACGGGCGACATCCTGGACCCGAAGCGCGACAAATATCCGCTGGAATACTACGTCCGCATGGCCAAGGAACTGGAGAAAATGGGCGCGCACATGCTGGCTATCAAGGACATGGCCGGCCTCTGCAAACCGTACGCAGCCGAGAAACTGGTGAAGGCGCTGCGGCAGGAGGTCGGGATCCCGATTCATTTCCACACCCACGATACGAGCGGGATCAACGCGGCGAGCATTTTGAAGGCCGCCGAAGCGGGCGTCCACATTGCGGACGGCGCGACGGCGTCGATGAGCGGCGGCACGAGCCAGCCCAACCTGAATTCGATTGTCGCGGCGCTGGCGCATACGAAGCGCGACACCGGCGTCGACCTCGGCGCGCTGAATCAGTACGCCGACTACTGGGAGATCGTGCGCGAATTTTACGCGCCGTTCGACACGGGTCCGAAGAGCGGCACGGCCGAAGTCTACATCCACGAGATGCCGGGCGGCCAGTACACGAATTTGAAAGAGCAGGCCGAGTCGATGGGGCTGGGCGCGCGGTGGCACGAACTGGCGCAGACCTACGCCGACGTGAACATGGCTTTCGGTGACATCGTGAAGGTGACGCCCTCGAGCAAGGTGGTGGGCGACATGGCAATCTTCCTCGCCAACCACAACATGACCATGGCGCAATTCGAGGCGTTGACGCCGGACCATAACCTGACGCTGCCCGCGAGCGTGATCGACATGTTCATGGGGTCGCTGGGCGAGCCCGAGGGCGGGTGGCCGAAGAAGTTGCAGAAGATCATTCTGCGCGGGGCGAAACCGCAGCGCGGACGGCCGGGCGCGAATCTGCCCAAGGTAGATCTGGAGGAGACGACCGGAGCCCTAGAGAAGAAGATCGGGCGTCGGCCGTCGCATGACGAGGTGCTGAGCTACCTCATGTACCCGGACGTGTTCGTGAAGTTCGCGCGCACGCGGGCGAATTACGGCGACGTGGATGTGCTGCCGACGCCGCAATTCTATTACGGGATGGAGCGTGGCGCCGACGTGTCCGTCGAACTGGAGCCGGGCAAGGCGCTGGTGATCAAATTCCAGACGGTCGGGGAGCCGCATTCGGATGGAACGCGCACGGTCTTCTTCGAGTTGAACGGACAGCCTCGCGAGGTGACGGTGCGCGATCGCAGCCTGGAGGTGAAGGAGAAGGCGAGGGTGAAGGCCGATCCGGCGGAACTCGGCCAGATCGGCGCGCCGATTCCGGGGGTGGTGTCGACAGTGGCGGTGCAACTGAATCAGCAGATCAAGAAGGGCGACCGCCTGCTGGTCCTGGAGGCCATGAAGATGCAGAGCACTGTGTACGCTCCCGTCGGCGGCAAGGTGACGCAGGTGCTGGTGCAGCCGGGGCAACACATCGAGGCGAAGGATCTGCTGCTGGTGATTGGGGGGTGAGGGGGGCGAGGCGGCCTCCTCAGTATTCCCTCTTCGTTACGATGCCGGGCTGCGGGACAGGATATCTTCCGTGGACATCCGCGATTAGCGGAGCAGGGGAATCGATCTTAAACTTGTCGATGTCGGGCGCCATTTCGTGCTCGCAGCCGAGCATGTCGGCGAACGTGATTTCCCGGCCGGTGTTGGCGGCCATTCGGCCCATGCTCGAAACCAGGCTCGCCTCCACGCCGCGTTTGACCTCGTTGTAAGGCTTGTCGTCTCGAACGGCGTCGACCAGATCGTTCCACTCGTTCTGATATGGATCCCGCTCGTCGGGGTTCACCTTGGATTCCCAAAGCAGGCTTGCCGGGGTCGCCGCCTGAGTCTTGTATAGGCTGGACGGCAGGCCGCAATCGCCGCTCTTGGACGCGATGCCCATGCCCTTCGTGCCGTGCATGCAACTCGTGTAGATCTCCTGGCATCCGTTCATGCAACGGCCGTCGAAGAAGAACTTCGTGCCGTCGGCGTACGTGTATTCCACCGAATAGGTATCGAAGTTCTGATCGACGTAGGCAAACCCTCGGGACTCAGCTTATAGTGGCGGCCGCCCAAGGCCTGGGCCTTCACGGGCCACTCGTTCTTCATCCATCCCAGATGATCGACGAGGTGGATGTAGAAATCATTGAAGCAACCTCCGCTCGCCCAGATGAAACTGTGGAAGCGCTTCACCTGATAGAGCAGGTCGGTGATACCGGCCGGTTTCGGCGGGGAGAGGAAATACCCACCAGGACCATGCATGCGGTAGCCGCGCTGTAGAACAATATCGCCGATCTCCCCGTTGTGGACGCGATCCGCCAGTTCCTGCAGCGCGCGGCTGTGGCGCGACATGAGTCCGACCCCTACCTTGAGGTTCTTTGCCGAGGCCTGCTGCCCGAGCGCGAACATGCGCTTGCTGGTTGGCCCGTCGGCGGTGAGTGGCTTTTCCATGAAGACGTTCAGGTCCTTTTGGATCGCGTAGGTGAAGTGCACCCAGCGAAACGCCGGGGGCGTTGCGAAGATGACGATGTCGCCAGGCTTCAGACAATCCATCGCCTTCTGGTAGGCGTCGAAGCCGAGAAACTGGCGATCCTGCGGCACGTCGACCTGGGTCGGGAATTTCTGCCGCAAGTTATTCAAATCGGTCGCGAGGCGTTCCGGAAACAGGTCCGCCATGGCGACCAGCTTGATAGGGCCGCGCTTGACGGAGAGTGCGTTGGCCGCAGCGCCGCCGCCGCGTCCGCCACAACCGACAAGCGCAATCTGGATCAGATCGCTGCCGGCTGCGTGCACGGCTGGAATCGCAACGTCAGCCAAGACGGAAAGTGCAGCCACTTTACCACTGCTCTTCATGAATTCACGACGGCTGGTGGAATCCTGTGAATCGTTCATGTTCAGAGTGTAACTCCCGGGGGCATCCGATGGGCCGCCCGTCGTGGTGGTGCTATTCCACCGCATGGTGCCAACCGGCCTGATGGGGCCAAGCCTAACCCACCTATTTCGCGCCACTTACGATTTGGCCCAGGATATGCATTAGCAATGACGGAGTCAACAAGGAGCCGACGCCATGAAAAAACTAAAACAAACGAAATTGATCGGTGGGGCACTCATCCTTGCTGGCGCGCTACTGATGAACTCTGCGCCCGCAATAGCCCAGGATTACGGTTACCCCGGCGGTTACAACAATGCACCGGTGGGACAACTCGACACCCTGGTGTCGCGGATCGCGCTTTATCCGGATCCGCTGCTGGCACAGATTTTCGCCGCGGCAGCATTCCCGGATCAGGTCGCCGCAGCCGCGCAAGGTTCCGGCGGACCGTTCGATCCCTCCGTCGAGGCGTTGATGCAGTATCCGAGCGTCCTACAGATGATGGCCTCCGACCCGGGCTGGACCGAGGCGCTTGGGCAGGCGGTGATGCAGGACGAGGCCGGTGTAATGGACGCTGTTCAGAACTTGCGTCGGGAAGCACAGCAGTATGGATATCTGCAGAGCGGTCCCCAAATGCAGGTGCTCGACCAGGGCGGCTATATCGACATCATGCCCGTGGGCGGATATATGTACGTCCCGATGTATGACCCTTACATCGTGTTCGCGCGGCCGCGCCCGGGCTTCTTCGTCGGCGGCGCGATCCGCTTCGGCGGCGGCTTCCGCTGGGCGAGCGGATACAACCGATTCGACTGGCGCAGTCATCAGGTGTTCGTGAATCGCAGAGTATGGACGCCTCCCATGCGCGGAATGTATCAGGGGCGTGGCTTCGAGCAGCGGCGTTACGAAAACAATCGCGGGAACTATGCGGCGCCCCGGAACTTCGCGCCTCAGTCCAACTTCGGACGCCAGTATGAGCAGCGTAACTTCCAGCCGCAGCGGCAGATGGAGCAACGCAATTTCAATCAGCCGCGGAACTTCCAACCGCAGCAACAGATGGAGCAGCGCAACTTCAATCAGCAACAGCGGAACTTCCAGCCGCAGCAACCGCAACAGCAGCGGAATTTCCAGCCGCAGCAGCAGATGCAACAGCGCAACTTCAATCAGCAGCCGCAGCAGCAGCGGAACTTTCAGCCGCAGCGGCAGATGGAGCAGCGCAATTTCGGTCGGCAGCAGCGGTCTGAGCCTCGCAACGACGGAGGCTTCCGTCATGGTGGTGAGGATCGCGGTCACCGACGTTAATTTGGTTCTGCGGCAGGCCTCCGGGCCTGCCGCATGATCTCAGGCCACCCGCTTGGCGCGCCTTTTGCGCAGGGCCATACGAGCCGCTGTAAGCATGGCCGGCACTGGGTTTCGGCAGCGGCTTTCCGTCCTGCAAATAGCACATGAGGGCGCCTCGCAGGGCATCCCTGCTGTTGGCAATCGCCTCTTCAATGGTGTCGCCATCCGATTGGCACAGCGGTATATCCGGGTATTCCACCAAATAGCCGCACCTCTTCGGCTGTCAACTTACGCACGGTGAACGGGTAGGCGTCCAGGTCCATTTCCCTGGTTTCTTCATTCTTCCGTGTCCTTTCTTCCCGCAAGCATGGCATCCAGCAGTTCGATGAATTTCTTCACGAATACCGGCCGGATCGGCCGGTGCGCTGGCACTGGCAAGTAGCCTGACTCAAAAGTGAAGAAGACATGACTTGTGCCATTCTGCCGGTAAGTGATGTCGAAGTGCTTGGCTAGTGTATAAAAATCCTCAATCCGCCAGTTCTTGGTCTGTTTTCGCATCCTTGCGAGGGCGGCGACCGCTCTTTACCTCGCGACCTCGATCGGAGCCGCGACGTAGCGCGCCTTCTTACTTATCGTCGTCGTCGCCGAGGTATTTCTTCGCAGCTTTCACGAAAGGCCCGGGCATCTCCACCTTGCTTTCCCCTGGATACGGCCGTGTCCAATTTGTGGTCGAGTACCACGTGATGTGATTCAGAAAGTTGGGGTCGACCGAGTCCGCCTTGTCGTACTTGCCCTTCATCACCTCCGCCGTCGCCTTGAGCCAGGCCTTTTGCATCGGAGTGTACCCCAGCGTGTTCTCGTTCAGGCCGGGACCCTGATCGAGAGGGATGACCGCCGCCAACTTATCGAACGGCGTCAGATCGGGCGTATTTTGAAACGCGTCGAACATGGGCGATGCCACCAGATCGAACTGCGTCAGCGGTTGCATGCCCAGAATATTCTCGATGGTGCGATTGATGTTCTCGGCGGTGTACGTTGTATGAATCGCCTTGCCCTGACCGGGCGCCTGCGGAGCTGCGGCATACGGGCTGATCACAAAAACTGGCTGACGGTGGCCGTCCACATGATCGACACCGCCCTGTGAATCGTCCTCCTCGACGAAGATCGCCGATTGCGCCCAAACTTTGCTGTGGCTGATCGTGTCCACCAGCCGGCCCAGAGCCAGGTCGTTATCGGCCTCGTAATTGATCGGGTAAGGCTGGCCTTTCACGGTTCCGGCGGTGTGGTCGTTGGGCAGCCAGAGAATGGTGAAGTTGGGGACCTGATTGGCTGCATCCAACCGCTGGAACTCGGGGATCCAGTAATCCATCCGGTACTGATCGGGAATGGTGAGATTGAACGGCGGATAATGGGGGTCCATGATTTTGGCCGCTGAAGGAATGTCGGAGGTAACGCTGATCGCATCGTCCGGCACGACGCAACTCGTTTTCGGCGCTTTGCCTTCCTTGCACATGGCCGTCTGGTAGTAATCGATCCAGCCATACTTCGCGCCATCCGGTTTCTTCGCGATCTTCGCGCCGTGACTCCATTCGCCGTAGAGCCTGACGGAGAGCCCTTTGGCTTCGGCTTCGGACCATAAGAAACCCTTGGGAGTATAGGTCAGAGGATCGTCGGAATTACCGCCGGGGTAGGAGCGAATCCAGTCCGGCGACAGAATGTCGTTGGAGTAGAACGAGCCGGACATTCCGATCCACGGATGGCCATCCGACGACTGGCGGCTGGGCGCGTACACATTGTCGAGCAGCGGAAAGCGTTTGACCAACGCGTGCTGATTCGGCAGGGCGGACGCAAAGATCGCCAGCTTGGGGTCTCCGTCGCCCCACGGAACGTCTCCCAGCATCTGGTCATAGGTGCGGTTCTCTTTGATGATCAGGAAGACGTGCTTGATCAGTGACGGCTCACCGATGTGCCGGGGAACCGCCACTGGCGCGGCGTGCGCATCGACGTACTGCGGCCCGACCTCGATATTGGTCGTCAGGTTCCAGTGATTGTTATCGAAGACCTGTTTACTGAACTGCGCCAACTGCTCCGCGTTCGGCGGCGGAATCAGATTGACCGTTCCGGTATCCTGATGCGTATTAAAACCGGACAGGCCGCCGGATCGCGCCGGCACATGCGTACCCAGTCCCTTGTCGTCGGCCACCACGAGTTGTTTCTGCGCCTTATCGTAGGCGATCGAGGTGGGAAAGTAGCCCGTCGGAATGTAACCGATGACCGGATGCACATCGCGTCCCTGCAGGTTGATGGCGGCGACCGCGTTCGCCTGGCCGAGCGTCACATAAGCGCGACCGTCCTCCGTGACCGCGACACCATTCGGTCCGGCGCCGAAGACGCCGCGGCCGATCGGAACGCTGAGCTCGATCGTGCGCACCACCTTATTGGAACGCAGGTCGACGATCGAGAGGCTGTCGCTGTACGCATTCGCGACGTATAGTTCGGAGCCGGATACGGTCATGCCGGCCGGGTGCAGGCCGACGTTGATGGTCTTCACTTCCTTGCCCGCCGCGAGATCGACCACGGACACCGTGCCGGTGATGGCGAAGGCGTCTTTGCGGTCGACGACGATCGGCGTCCCGTCCGAATCGTTGGTGAAATCGCCGCTGGTGGCGGGGCGTCCACCTTCGTTGCTGACATATGCGTACTTTCCGTGGATAAGCACGCTATTGGGCGCATTGCCGACCGGGATCTGCGCGATGAGCTTGGCGGGAGACGCGGCTAGGTCGATGACGCCGAGCGTGTTCGCCGCGTTCAGGGCCACGTAAGCGCGCTTGCCGTCGGCGGAAACGGCGATGCCGCCGGGGTTGATCGATTTCGCATTGTGGTAAGCCCGGCCATCCGCGGGCGGAATGGGTAGCTCCACGCTCTGGCCGTTTGTCAACAGACCGGTCTGCCCGTCCACCTTGGCAATGACGACGTGGTTGTCGTCCTGGCTAAAGAAGAGACTGCTGCCATCCGCGGAATACGTGATGCCGGTGAAGGACCCCGCTTTGCTCGATGCGGATTCCGTGCCTTTCATGAACGTCGGCAGGAAGCGCTGCAGAACCTGTCCGGTCGTCGTGTTGAACACAATGATCGGCTGCGGTGAGCCCATCAGCAGGACCGCGCCGCTGGTCGTTTTCGCATTCGGATTCAGCGCCAGCGCTTTGGCGCGCACCGGCGAACCGAGTTCGATGATCTTGCCCGCCGGCGTCAGCGTCTGATTGTCCGACGCGACGACCGACCCATCCTTTTGCGGACCAACCGTGCGATTGGGATTAGCAGTTTGTGGAGCTTGGGCCTGACCCGAAACTACGATCGAACCGGATAGCAGGAGAACTCGAAGAGCTCCGCCTAACCTGCATACGTCATTCAGTTTTCGCATTGTGAATTGTCTCACCGAAATTGCAATTATATCTGCTCGCTGTGACAATCGCGTTATTGCCTTTTAAACTATTCATACCCGAATCTACTAAACTGAGGTATGAGCTGGCGGATCGCCATTGCCGGTCGCTGGATCGCGCGCATTGCGGGGACGTTGATGTTCCTGTTGTTCCTTGCTTTCGTCTTCGGCGAAGGGCCGCCGGACCTGTCGCGGCTCACATGGTTCGAACGCGCGCAGGCGGTCGGTATCGCGACCTTGTTCCTCGGCCTGCCGCTCGCCTGGAAATGGGAAGGCCTCGGCGGCCTCGTTACGGTTGCCGGTTTTGCGTTCCTCGGGCTGGCGGACAAGTCCAACTTACACCGATGGGTGCTCGGTCTGCCGGCCATGGCCGGAGCTTTACACCTGGCGAGTTGGACGCGGCTGAGAATGGCCCGGCCGGCGAGCCTCGCACCGTGGCGTTTGCCGCGGGCGGTCACGGCCGGGCTGGCCGGCGTAGCGGCCGCCTTCCTGCTGCTGTGCGGCAACGAGATTTTCGGCCAGCCGCCGCTGATGACTCCCGCACTGCAACCCGGCCCGGGCTTGGCGGGCCGATGGCAGGGCGCAGGGTCGATACCGGTCGATTTTCTCATCCACGCGGACGGGTCCGTAACGGGAGTGGTCGGCGAAACTGTCATCGGCAACGGCCGCATTACTTACGGCCAGAGCTGGTTCGGCCGGCTGCTGCACTTCAACTCGGTGTACCGGATCACCGGCGAGTCCCTAGGCGAGCCGTTCTCCGCGCCCTTCGACCTCGCCGGCGATGGCCTGGACGGCTCGGTCTTCCTGCGGAAGCGCCCGATGCACGTGATCTTAACCAGGCGCCAACCGTGATCCACCGCTTCGGCGCATTCCACTACGACTCGGAACAGCGCCTGCTCTTTCGCGGCGGCGATACCGTCCAACTCGTCCCCAAAGCCATCGACACCTTGCACATCCTGCTGGAGCGGCGCGGAGGTGGTGGAAAAGAGCGAGTTGATGAAGCTCGTCTGGCCCGACACGGTGGTCGAGGATGTCGGGCTCGCGCGCAACGTGTCACTGCTTCGCAAAGCGCTTGGGGATGAGGGCATGGAGTCCTATATCGAGACGATTCCGCGTCGTGGATACCGTTTCGCCGCCCCCGAAGCGCCTGCCGCG
>Ga0105240_10006447_pt1 | contig 17251 bp, 11 predicted proteins | sample KBSC54metaG_FD_80426 | JGI IMG/M metagenome (GOLD analysis project Ga0105240, IMG submission 80426) | Corn rhizosphere microbial communities from Kellogg Biological Station, Michigan, USA - KBS C5-4 metaG | ecosystem: Host-associated > Plants > Roots > Rhizosphere > Soil | place: Michigan, USA...
ATATTCCCGCGCAGGAGTTGGTGCCGGCACTGAAGACGCTGGCACGTGAGCGGGGGTTTCAGGTCGTGTTCCTCGTGGAGGTCGTGGGAAACAAGCGCACGCAGGGGGCGGTGGGCGACCTCACAACGACGGAAGCGCTGACGAGGCTGTTGGAAGGGACGAACCTGGTGTATTCGTACCTGGACGACAATACGGTGACGATTATACCTGTCAACTCCAACAATAAACTGGAGCAACAGAGCCCTTCAGCGGGGAATTTACATCGCTGTTCTGGAATCTCCAGCGATAAATTGGACTACGTAACATCGCTAAATCAGGCCGGTTCGGAAGGCGCTCCGGACTGTGTCGAGAGCCGTTCTCTTGGAAATCAGACACTTGCAATCAGAATCGCAAGTGCCGAGGATGCGCCGGTCCAAAATAGCGATGGAGAGTCTAATTTAGGAAAGGATTCGACAACGGAGCCAGCTGTACTTGAAGAAGTGATCGTCACCGCGCAGAAGCGCGAAGAACGGCAGCAGGACGTACCCATCGCCATGACTGTGCTCGACCCCACGGAGCTCGCGCGAAATGGTCAAAACCGACTGATCGACTATTTCGCAAGTGTTCCCGGCTTGAGTGTCCAGAGTAATGGCTCTGTTGCTGGAACCCAGTACCTCACAATCCGAGGTCTGAGTACCGGTTTAAACCAGAATGCGACTGTGGCCACTGTAATCGACGATGTGCCGACCGGATCCGGTAGTCAGATAGTGTTTGGAAACGTGACCTCTCCGGACATCGATCCGAGCGACTTGGCACGTATCGAGGTACTGAAGGGTCCGCAGGGCACGCTCTACGGCGCGGACAGTTTAGGTGGGCTTATCAAGTATGTAACCGTTGATCCATCGACCGAGGCCTTGAGCGGGCGCGTTGAGGCATCTGGTGTGGGTATCCCGGTTGGAGGTCTCGGCTACGCTGTTCGCGGCGCTATGAATATTCCGGCTTCCGACACCGTGGCGATCCGTGTGAGTGGCTTCACTCGCCGCGACCCTGGCTTTACCGAGAATCTCACCTCGGGACAAACGAATGTCAATTCGGCCGACGTTTACGGAGGTCATATCGCGGTGTTGTGGCGGCCGTCCGAGGATGTCTCGCTAAAGGTAAGTGGGTTGATTCAACAGACCGACGGTAACGGAGCCTCCTACTTCAATGCGCAGATCGGCGCCGACGGCTCTGTGCAACCAACATTAGGGTATCTCAAATACACGGGCCAAGCCTTTGCGGACCCATACACCACGCAAGAGCAATTGTACTCAGCCACGTTGAAAGCCAAGGTGGGTGAGGCAGAGTTGGTTTCCGTGACAGGCTACAGTGACAATAAACTGCATGCTTGGTTCGATCTGGGAACGTTATTCGGCTTCTTGACTCCCCCGGGCAATTCTGGGTGGGCTTTGACTGGTGACGAACAAATTTGGGAAACGAAGACCTTCTCACAGGAGCTGCGCCTGTCCTCCACGATCGGTCACTGGTTGGATTGGTTAGTGGGAGGGTTCTATACACACCAAAACTCACCCAACAGTCAGCAAAACATCTTTGCGGCCGATCCTGCGACCGGTGCGATTGGTAACCTACTTCTGAACGGCATCCACGGCCCATTCACACTTTCGGAATCTGCAATTTTCAGCGCCCTGACGTTCCATATTACGAGTCGTTTCGATCTGCAAGTGGGAGGGCGCCAAAGCTGGAATAAACAGGCCTACGACTCAGCGAGCCTCGGCGTGGGCGTCCCGGATCTCTATGGGGTTCCGTCCCCGTTTGTCGAACCTTCGCTGCATGCAACGGGGGATGCATTTACCTACCTGGTGACACCGCAGTTCAAAGTTTCTCAGGACCTCATGATCTATGCGCGCGCCGCATCCGGATACCGTATCGGCGGCCCCAACCTGAATTATGGATTGCCCGGCGTCCCACAAGACTACAAGCCAGACAGAACCACCAACTATGAGCTTGGGATCAAAGGCGCCGTTCTCGAGCATCGCCTTAATTTCGATGTCGCTGCTTACTACATAGATTGGCGAGACTTTCAAATATCCTCAACTACTCCAGGGGGAATGTTTTACGAAGCAAATGCAGGCACGGCGAAGAGCAAGGGCGTGGAATTCTCGGTGCAGGCAACGCCTACGCGCGGGCTTACCATAACCGGACAGGCATCCTACAACAACGCGGTGCTCACCGAGGACCTTCCCCCAGGAGTCGTCGCACAGGGCGCCTATGGACCGTCCGGCACCCAGTTGCCATACAGCATCCGTTGGTCCGGTGGAGTTACCGCCAACCAAGATTTTCCCATCGCCAATGAATGGAAGGGATTCATAGGAGGCGCGCTGACCTACGTCGGTCTTCGCTATGGGGAGTTTGCGTTGAGTCCTACGACCCCACGGCCGCAATATCCGGAGTACGCAACGCTCAACCTACGTGCGGGCGCGCGCTCTGAGTCCTGGCTGTTCAACTTGTACGTCAACAATGTCGCCGATAAACGTGGCATTGCGGGCGCGCAGCAGACGTTTGCAGTAGGAGTAACTGGCGGCTACTACGGAACAATCATCCAGCCACGCACTGTGGGACTGAGCGTCAGTAAAACGTTCTGATATGGCCCCTCTCTGTCAAGCGAAGGCACGATCTTTTCTCGCGATTTTACGCGCTCGGTTTCGCAACCTTCCTGGTGAGTCTGAGTTACTTGAGCCAGGACGCATCTATCGATTCGAGATTGACACGTGGGCAACCGCGAATCGATTTAAAGCGGGCCACAGACTGCGCGCCGACATCTCATCGGCTGACTTCCCACACTATGACCGCAACAGCAATCGCGGAGGTTTGGCCGGTGAGCCGATCGCTGCAGAGCAGCTGATTTACCATGATGCCAAGCCTCCCCCGCACCTGCTCCTTTGCACCCTCGGGAGGTGTCTCTGATGAGCAGAAGTGCCGTTGCGCTCCTCTTGTTTGTAATGATGGGCCACTGCTGGGCGGCCCGTGGTGAGGCCGCGCCCACGGACAGCGGCCTAACTGCAGCGTGCGCCGCGCTGCAGACCATGGAGTGGTCCGGCATCCAGGACGCCCCCACGCAGATCGTCAACGTCAGAATCGTCGATGCCTCAGAAGGTGTATCCGCCTACTGCAAGGTGGACGGATACGTGTCGCCACAAGTGGGTCTGGACGTGCGGCTTCCTCTCGCGAACTGGAATGGCAAGCTCATCGCAGTAGGCAACGGCGGCTGGGGAGGTGTGCTCGCTGGCGAGGCATGCAACTCACACTTGAAGCGCGGCTACGCCTGTGTGGCGACGGACACGGGCCACAAGGGCCGTGGTGATGACGGTCTTTGGGCAGTCAATAATCTGCAGGCACAAATGGACTTCGGTTATCGGGCTGTCCACGTGGCGGCCTTGGCCGCCAAGTCGATCGTCAGTCGTTACTACGGTAAGAACCCCAGACAGTCTTACTTCATAAGCTGTTCGACCGGAGGATATCAGGGCCTGGTGGAGGCGCAGCGCTTTTCCTGGGACTTCGACGGGATCATCGCGGGTGCTCCGGACATGGACGAGGCCGATCTCACCATGCGGCAGGTATGGGCACGGAGGGCGTTCTTGGACGAGAGCGAAAAACCCATTTTGGATGCCCAGACTGTCACGCTCCTGCACGAGGCTGCGCTCGCCCAGTGTGATATGGACGACGGTATCAAGGACGGTCTGATCGGAAATCCGCTGGGCTGTGCCGTCGATCCTTCACGTCTTGTCTGCAAACGCGGCCAGAAGCGAGGGTGTCTCAGCGATGCGCAAGCACGAGCGGCAAGCCGGGTGTATGAGGGTCCTCCACACTCTCCTGAACGACCTGCCATCCGTGGCGCACTGGCGGGATCCGAGCTCATGTGGACCGACCGGTTTCCTGGGCTGGCCTTCAGTTCAGAAGGCGCCGATAGTTTTTTCAAGTACATGATCTACGGAGCGAGCCCAGGTTGGACATCGGCCACGTATGACTTCGAACGGGACTACAAACGGCTCGGTATGGCGGCCCTCTACTCGGATACCAATCCGGATCTGCGACGGTTCAAGGCCGCTGGAGGCAGATTGATTGCCTACCAGGGGGCAAACGATGTGCTCGAAATGCCCGGAGCGATTGTCGACTACTACCAGACTGTTGAGAAAGTGATGGGTGGGCGCCAAGCGACGCAAGGTTTCTTTCGTCTGTTTATTGTTCCGGGCATGAACCATTGCGTTGGAGGTGACGGCGCTTGGGCGATCGATTACTTGAGCTATCTGGACTCCTGGGTGGAAAGCAACCGGGCGCCCGATGAGATGATGGGAGCGCATGTCAGCGACGCCTATCTCGCCTCGCTGTCCCCTGGCGGAATGGCGTCATTGCTTGCGAAGGACTCGCCCCCGGGACTGCGAGCCGCGGTCGCTGCCTTTTCGTTGCGGCTTCCGCTCGAGGCGACGGTTCCGGTTACCTTTACACGCCCGGTGTTCCCCTATCCCCTATATCCGAAGTACGTGGGCGGTGATCCAAATCAGGCGGCCAGTTTTAAGGCAGCGACACCCTGACATGAAGATCTTCGTGCAGCTCTCCCACTGGATGTCAGTCACATTCAATCGTGCGTTGTGGCGAGGGTTGAAGCACGACATGCCGTTTCCCCCGTTACCTGCTCCGCATGCGGACAACGAGCGCCGAGCTATCTCAAAAAAGGGCGGCGAATGAGATCGTGCGGATATCAGTGTGTTCTGAGAGCGTTCCTGTGCTGCTTGCTGTGCGCCTATGGCCTGCTTGGGCGCGACGAAGTTTACGCTGAGGATGGAAGAGGAAAATCAGGCCCCCCATTCCTGCTCCGGGATCCGAGTATCAGCAAGACCCAGATTGCATTTTCATACGCGCAGGACATTTGGATAGTGAGGCGCGACGGGACTGGACTGCGCCGCCTGACTACGGACGGCCGCAATGTCAAACCCGTCCTTTCGCCCGACGGTGAAGGTTTGGTCTTCACCAAGGATTTTATGCCGAGCTTCTTCGGGGGTGGCCGCCCTGGCGGTATGGCGGATCGAAGCGGCGGCCTCTACATGTTGACGCTTACCACTGGAGCAATTCGACAACTCACTTACCACCCCAGTGATCTGTTCGCCATTGGCTGGTCTTCGGATAGCAAGCGAGTTCTATTCGCTTCGCGCCGCACGGCTTTTAACGAGGGCGCCTTCAATGAGGGCATCGTGCAGTTGTTCAGCATTCCGGCCGCTGGTGGCTTCGCCGTCCGTCTGCCTCTTCCTCGTGCGGCGGAAGGCTCTCTGTCACCTGACGGCTCCGAAATAGCTTACGTGCCTAACATACAATATGAACCACAATGGAAGCACTATCGGGGCGGGCAGACCACGCCTATCTGGGTCGCTAATCTGACAGATTCACATGTGGAGGCGCGAATTCCGCGTGACAACTCAAATGACTCCAACCCAATGTGGGTGGGTGAAAACATCTACTTCCTTTCAGATCGACATGGGCCGACGACGCTCTTTGCCTACAATGTCCAGTCACATCAAGTGGCACAAGTCGTTCAAAACGAGGGCTTTGACATCAAAGCCGCCGCCGCCACAAACGACGCCATTGTCTACGAGCAGTTCGGCTCCCTCCATCTGCTCGATCTGAGAACCCGGAGGGAACATCGACTCGATGTCGAACCGTCCGGTAAGTTGCCGGAGACCGAATCCCGCGTGGTGACGATCCCAACTTCGGAAATGCAGTTGGCGGGGCTTTCCCCTACCGGGGAGCATGCCCTGATGGCGGCGCATGGCGATGTGTTTATTGTGCCGACGAGCCAGGGAAGCGTGAAGAACCTGACGCAGACAGACGACGTAGATGAATATGGACCTGCTTGGTCTTCTGATGGTCAGTGTATTGCCTATCTGTCGGATCAGTCGGGGGAGTATCTGTTACATGTTCGGACTCTGAACAGCAGCGCTGCGACTCGAAAGCTGGCTCTTGGCGACCCGCCAGCGTTCTATAACTCGCTCACATGGTCACCGGATTCGAAGAAGATCAGCTATACGGACCAGCGCCTGAATTATTGGCATGTCGATCTCTCGACCGGCGAGTCTGTGAGAGTTGACACGGATCTATTCCACGGTCCCGTCAGGAATATGCAGATGGTGTGGTCGCCAGACAGCCAATGGCTCGCCTACACCCGACAGATGCCTAATCATCTCCATGCCGTGTTCGCGTACTCCATTTGGGATAAACGAGCCTATCAGTTGACGGACGGAAGCAGCGATGTCCTGCACATAGCCTTTGACGCAAGCGGCGAGTATCTATTCTTCACAGCCAGTACGGATCTTGGACTGACCGCTGGGCCAGACTTGCCCGACTTGAGTGGCCTGCAGCCGCACCCCATCACGCGCGCGGTCTACGCCCTCGTGCTGCGAAATGGCGCACCGTCTCCGCTCATTCAGCAGGAAATGCAGAGCCACCAGGACGACGCAACCAGACGTGGGCCTGCCAGGAAGGTCGATATCGATCTAGAGCATATTGAACGGAGAATTGTGACCCTGCCCGTTCCCCGCGGGAATTATCTGGATGTTATGGCAGGTGCCGCAGGCGTCATCTTTCTGACAGAAGTACCGGCTGTCGATGAGTTACGTGAGGAGGGGGCGGCGTCGGTGCGTCGATACCGCCTTGACCGCCAAGAGAGTGATGTGATTCTTCACGACGTAGACGTTTCTCGGCGTGTCGATCGTCGCGCGAGCTCGTTGCATGTTTCCTCGGACGGTCGGAAGCTTCTCTACGCGAGTCATGGTCGATGGCTGGTGGATGATGCCGAAAATCCGGAGAAGGCGTGGAGCCAAGAGCTCAGGCTGGATAATGTAACGGTCGCAGTCGACCCTCGGTCCCAATGGCGCCACATGTTTCAACAGACGCTGAGAATCGAGCGGGACCACTTCTACGACCCGAATCTTCATGGGCTTGACATTCAAACAACGGCCCGCCGGTACGAACCGTTTCTAGAACAGCTAGGTTCCCGCGCAGACCTGACCTATCTGCTTTCCGAGGTGTTGTCCAACCTATCCGTGGGACACATGTGGACTTACCACCCAGATCAACTCAAACCTCTGAAACGAGGGCAACTAAGGCTCGGCTTTCTCGGAGCCGACTATTCGGTGGCACATGAACGCTATCGCTTCGAAAAAGTGTATTACGGGGACCCCTGGGACGCCGCTGTGCAGGGACCGTTATATCAGCCTGGCGCGACCGTCGAAGCCGGGGAGTATTTGTTAGCCATCAACGGTCGAGAGATCCAACCAAACACGGATGTCTATAGCTACTTTGTGGGCACCTCTGGTACGAAGATCTCGCTAACAGTAGGGGCGCGGCCCGACGGGATCGGCGCCAGAGAAATCCGTGTGGCCCCAATCGACAACGAGGCGCCGCTCCGCAGGTTTGCTTGGGCGCAGAAAAATCGGCGCACGGTGGACCAATTGACGGGTGGCCGCGTCGCCTACATTTGGCTGCCGGACACGGCTTGGCAAGGGCTCATCAGCTTCAATCGGAGTTACTTCGGACAAGTCGGCAAGCATGCGCTCATCGTCGACGAGCGTTATGGCGGCGGCGGGGCGTTCGCAGACTATTTCACAGACTACCTGAGCCGCCCCATTCGAATGTATGTGCATCCGAATTTTGGCCAGGACGTCGCCGAACCGCAGGAGGCTATTCGCGGTCCAAAAGTGCTTCTCATCAATGAAATGCAAGGCTCCGGAGCAGACCTTTTCCCTTCGCTGTTCCAACAGGCTGGCCTTGGACCATTGATCGGTAAGCGCACCTGGGGTGGGGCGATTGGGGCGACAATGGGAGTTGAACTATTGGATGGTTGGTACGTGGATACGCCCGATACGGCTTTTTACACGCCGGATGGAAAATGGATCGAGAATCATGGGGTGTCACCAGACATTGAAGTGGATGATGATCCGCAGGCAGAGCGCGAAGGACATGATGCCCAACTCGAAAGGGCGGTGAATGTCGTCCTCGATTCGCTGAAAAACAATCCCCCGCGGAGCATGCCGAAGCATCCGCCCTTTCCTAACTATCAGCCAAGCGCCGCGCCTCTTCCCGCGGTTGTCCCATGATTACGTATTTGCCGCGAGCGACGCTGGGGATCCTCCTGTTGGTACCGCTGATCTCAGCCGCGGACTCAGGCCGCGCGGATCGCAAGCGGGAGGTGCAGCGGCTTTGTGCCATGGGTGCTGCGGGCTATGCCGCACGCGCGTGGCGTTTCGCAATAGCAATTCAGGGGCGAGTGAAGTCATGTTGGAGGTGTCGATGTCTTCCCGTCGTGAGTTTCTGACGAAGGCGGCGCTCGCCGGTATGGTTGCAACTGCCTCGGTACAAGGTCTTCGGGCGGCGACCCATAACGGCCCGCGCAAGGGTTCCGTCTTGAGGCTCGCGATCGTCGGCGTCGGAGACATCTCACCGCGGTATTTGAAACAGGCTGCAGTGAGCAAGCGGGCGCGCTTCGTCGCGACGTGCGCCCATCGCCTCGAGAGCGCACAGAAACGTGCCGAAGAATACAACATCCCGGCGTGGTACGACGACTGGAACAAGATGTATGACGAGGCACGCCCGGATGCCGTCGTGGTTGTCACGCCGAATAACCTGCACGCGGCGCCCGCCATCGCCGCTCTCGAGCGTGGCGTCCACGTGCTTTGTGAGAAGCCTATGGCCACGAGCTGGGAAGACTGCAAGGCCGTGGCCGCTGCGGCCAAGCGAAGCGGCGCCGTGTTTCTCCAGCTCCCGTACGACGCTCACCCGCCGTTTCTGGCTGCTCTCGAGCATCTCAACGAGGGGAGTTTGGGAGTCTTCACGGGAGCCGATGCGCAGCTCCTGATCCCCGGTCCCGGGCGCGATAACTGGTACTACGACAAAAAGGTCGCAGGCGGCGCCATGCTCGATTCCATGGTGTATCCGGTGAGCATGCTCATCGGCTTGCTGGGTCCGGCGCGGAGCGTGACCGGCTTCGTGAATAACCTGATTCCGCATCGACTGGTCGGCGGACAGACCGTGGATATGATCCCGCCGCAGTCGGGTCAGGTGATCGAGTCCAATGTCGATGACAACATCAGTCTGGTCCTCGAATGGCCCACCGGCCAGCAGGCGCTGCTGCGAACCCTGTGGGGCACTTCGTTCTTCCGCGCAGATACGGCGGTGTATGGACGGCAGGGGACGCTTTGGTTGACCGGTTTCGGCAGCGAAGCGATCGTTCACTCACCGCTGCGCCCGGTTCACGACGCCACGGAGCTCACCTGGAACGGCATCGAACACTGCTACCGCTTACCCGCTAAGAACGTCCCCGACATTAAAGACGAGGGACTGCTGGAACATTTTGTCGACTGCATTCAGGGGCTGGCAAAACCGACCTGCGGCGGCGATCAGCAGCTGCACGTCCACGAGATTCTGTTCAAGGGGTATGACACCGCACGCTTAAGGCAGGCACAGGTGCTGGAGACCACCTTTACACCGTGGCACGTCATCGCCCCTGCGTTCTACGACACGCGCTCCCGTCCGGTTTGACACAACGGCAGCGTAAGGAGATCGCATCATGAGCTCACAGATGCTGTGGGGCACTCTTATCGGGTTGGTCCTCACGCTGCTCCTGTCAGGGACGCTCGCTGCGACTCCTTCGCCGGAGTTCTCGGCTGCGGCCGCTCGCACGGTTCCCAGAGCGTCCTGCGGGCCGCACGACCAAACCGAGAGCGGACTTCAGGGACAGACGACGCTCGCCGAGCGCTTCAGGCTTGGGCCTTCGAAGGCCTACAACTGCAATCTCGAGCGGGTGGGCCAATTCGAAGGGGAGGGGGCGAGTGCCGGCATGGTGGCGTTCGAGGACTGCGCTTACTACTCCATTATCCGAGGCCCGAAGACACAGCATCCGGGCGTGGCAGTGGTGGACGTGTCCGATGCCGCTCACCCCAACACTACAACCTATCTCGACAGCCCCGCCATGGCGGGGCCGATGGGTCCGTTCGAGTCTTTGACTGTTTCGGCCGGGAGGAAGCTGCTGGCCGCCAGCAATATGGCCGCACGGGATCCGACGCCCTTCGATCTGTACGACATCTCCGACTGCCGCCATCCCGTGCTGAAAAGTAGTGCGGCTTTTCCCGGGCTGTATTCCCATTCTGGAGAGTTCAGCTCGGATGGCCAGGTCTACTATGGCTCGAAGTGGCCTCTCGATCCGAAGGACAGGTCCGTAATTTTCGTCATCGATGTCAGCCATCCGTCTTCTCCCCGCCTCCTCCTGAGGTGGTATCCGGATCCGAGCTGGATTACGCACAGTATCGTGGTCAGCTCCGACGGAAAGCGAGCCTATGTCTCGATAAAGCGGATGGTGAACGATCAGACGGAGACGAAGAATCCTAACGGGTTGGCGATTCTGGATGTCAGTGACATCCAGGCTCACCGTTCAAAACCGCAGATTCGCCTCGTCAGCACGCTCTTCTGGGAGGATACCCACGGTTCGGAAGGCATGCAGCTCGTAACGCTCCAAGGCAAGCGGTTTCTCACGTTTTCGGACAACCAGGGTGCCATCGACTATCAGAGTCCGAGACCGGGCGAGATGTGCGCATCCGGTAGACCGAGCTATGGTTTCGCACGGATCATCGACTTGAGCGATGAAATGACTCCCAGGACCGCCTCCACCTTGATGCTGGAAGCGGACGCGCCGGCGAACTGCACGCAGGTGGTGCATGACTCGAAAGAGTATGGCGCCTACGGCAGTTACGCCTGTATTGTCGATAATCCCGAGAACGGCAGATTGTTGGCCTGCGCCTCGTGGCAATCCGGTCTGCGCGTGTTCGATATCCGCGATCCGGTGCACCCGAAGGAGGTGGCCTATTACAAGCCGTCTGCGCGGCGCTCCGAGGTGCGCCCCGGGTCTCTGTTGGCCTTGGATCCACACAGCGACCGCACCACCGACCCCGTGATCACATTTCCGCGCTTCCGAAAGGGCGGGACGGAGATCTGGTTGACCAGCGTGCAGAACGGATTTCAGGTACTGCGATTCGAGGCGCCTTTTGTGGCCGCGCACCGGGATTTGTTTCAGTGAACGGGCTGACTCTCGCGCTCACGGTACTGCTTGCCGCGAGCGCCGAAGCGGAGACGAGCGCCGATACTCACGTCATTGCGGATGAGAAGCAGGGCGCCAACTGGCTCTCTGTCGGGCGCACCTATTCCGAGGATCGCTACAGTCCGCTGTCATCCATCAATGCGGACAACGTCAAACAGCTTGGGCTTGCATGGTACCTGGATCTGCCAAATCAGGGCCCGCTGCAGGGTACGCCGCTGGCCGTCGACGGTGTGTTGTATTTCAGCGGGATGATGGGGTGGGTCTACGCGGTCGATGGCCGCACGGGACTTCTCCTTTGGCAATTCAATCCTGATTTCGCACACCACGTCATGAACCGACGGAGTGTCATCTGGAATGGCAATCGAGGCGTCGCATTCTGGAAAGGCAAAGTCTACGTGGGGACAGTCGATGGTCGTCTGGTGGCTCTCGATGCCAAAACGGGTTACGTGGTGTGGAGCGTACAAACGTTCGATGAGACCAACACACTCAAGACCATCTCCGGTGCCCCGCGTGTCTTTAACGGCAAAGTAATCATCGGTCACGGCGGCGAGTCCGGCACCCGGGGGTACGTCACCACTTACGATGCCGAGAGTGGCCGCAAGCTGTGGCGCTTCTACACGGTTCCCGGTAATCCCTCCAAAGGCTTCGAGAACAAAGCCATGGTCATGGCTGCGAAGACCTGGCATGGCGCGTGGTGGAAGCAGGGCGGCAACGCGACCGTGTGGGACAACATTACTTACGATCCCGACTTCAATCGCGTCTACCTCGCCACCGCTAACGGCACACCCGTCGATGCGAATCTACGCGGCACAGGCGGAGGCGACAATCTCTTCGTCGCCTCCATCGTGGCACTCGATGCGGACACCGGCCGCTATGTCTGGCACTATCAGGTCAATCCCGGCGAGATGTGGGAGTACGATGCCACCGCGCAAATGGTGCTCGCCGATCTCCCCATCGGCGGAACGACGCGCAAGGTGCTGATGCAGGCCCCGAAGAACGGATTCTTCTACGTAATCGATCGCACTGACGGCCACCTGATCTCGGCTGAAAAGCTCGGCAAGGTGACCTGGGCGAGGCGCATTGATCTCAAATTCGGCCGTCCGGTTGAGGTTTCGGACATGCGGTCCACCGAGACAGGCGCACCGACAGTGATCTGGCCGAGTGCCTTCGGCATGCACAACTGGCAAGCGATGTCCTTCGATCCCGTTAAGCACCTGGTCTACATCCCGACGATGAAACTTGGTATGTCCATCGGAGCGGACAGCGCGGACATCAACCCCAGAGAACCCGATGACGGTACCGCAAGCTTGCTGGCCTGGGATCCCATGACGCAGAAGAAGCGCTGGGAAGTGTCGCTCGGGAACAGCTTCTGGAACGGAGGCACGCTCGCAACGGCGGGGAATCTGGTGTTTCAAGGTACCGGTAGCGGTTACTTCAATGCATACAACGCGAGGTCGGGTGAACAGCTGTGGAGCTTCAATGTGGGGCTCGGAATCAATGCCGCACCCATGACATTTGCCGTGGCTGGCGTTCAGTACGTCGCGATTCTGGTCGGGTATGGCGGTACGATCAATATGACTCGAGTACACGACTATGGATGGCGCTACGCAGAACAACCGCGGCGGCTTTTAGCTTTCTCTCTCGGCAAGTCAGTACGGTTGCCGCCGGGTCAACCGCCGCGGTTCACGGTCAATGCCATCGACGACCCGTCGTTTGTCATCGATGCGAAGCTTGCGGCGGCGGGCGCGAAGGTTTACGAGAACTGCGCCCGCTGTCACGGGATCGAGATGCGCAACATAGCCTCCTTCGCGCGAGACCTGCGTGAATCGGCCGTCGCATCGACCTGGGACGGATTTAAGTCCGTTGTACAGGGCGGGACTTTCTTCCCGCTCGGGATGCCGAAATTCGAGGATCTAAGCGAGCAGGATCTGCGTGCGCTTCATATGTATATCAGGCAGAGCGCCCGCGAGGCCGCACATCGAGCTCAATGAAGCCCCGTGCATCAACCGAGGTCCACAGCTTCCGAACTCTGTTGCAGGAGTTGGCTACCATTGTGCGCAACACCTGTGTGACACGCGGCGCGAAGGAGCGATCGCCAGGTTTCAGATGCTGACCACTCCCAACGCCACTCAACAGCGAGCGGTGCAGCTGCTACAGCAGATCACCGCATAGGCTAACAATAGCATGGGTGCAGATACCAGCGTGATTGCATGCCTTGGCTCAAGCGCAACCGCCGCCAAGGGAAGCTACGATTGGATTGAAGATCTGAGGTCACGCCCTGAGAATGGAGCCCGGCGTTTTTTGAACTTTGGCGTAGGAGGCGACCTGGCGTACAACGCGTTGCAACGACTGCCCGCCCTCGCGCGATGTAATCCGGGCAAGGTCGTGGTTCTGATCGGCGGGAATGACATCCTCACACGTGCCTCAAAGAAACTCAGAAGGTTTCTCGAGGGCTGGAAGCGGTTCCCACAGGAACCAACGCCAAGTTGGTATGAGGAAAACTTGCGATGCATTGTGCGTGAACTCAAGGGTCGGCTCGGCACAACTGTCGCTCTGTGCTCGCTTCAGCCGATGGGCGAAGATCCGAACTCTCAGCACCCTTTCCAGAGCCGGCTTAACGAACTCGTACATGACTACAGTGAAATTGTGCAGCGGGTCGCGCGGGAGGAGAGCACAGCGTACATCCCGTTCTACGAGCGGTTCAGCGATGCGATTCGCGGCTCTCCCGGCCCGGCCCTCACGGACATCAAGATATTGGGCATGTATCGGGACGCCTTCCGGCACTTCCTCCTGCGCTGGAGCCTCGACCAGATCGCAGAGCGCAACGGATGGCGGTTCCACACCGATGGCATCCATCTCAACAGTCGAGGTGGAAAAATATTGGTGGATCTTGTGCAGCCATTCCTGGCCACGTGATGACAGGCTTTCAGGCGAACACACACACCGGCTATCTTGCTTCCTCCCATGCCCCGCATACATTCACGTCCGTTGCTCATCGGCTGCGGCCAGAGCTGCTCCACCGTGACCACTGTCGGGGCACGTTGGCCGCTGCCGCCGATCCTATTCGACCCGAAACAATCTCGGATCCAAGCTGAACGGGGTCGAGCGCATCAGCCGAATCTCGCTGGCTCTGGCATGGCGATGATTGATCAGCACGTTGCGATCGACCGCGGAGCCCAGCGGCACAATGACCGACGGCACGACCAACAGCACTTCGGAGACCGCATCCAGCCAGAGATCTCCGATCTGTTGGGTCTCCACCTCCTTGAGACTCCAATCCAACGACAGAGCAGACAGCTCCACGGTTCGCGTCGGTAGATCGTCCGGCGCCTCATATTCCACCATGACCTGCGCCGGCAACAGGGCGGGATCCTTCGCATGCACGCGCTTTTCCAGCGCGGCAAGCGAGGGTACCGTCGCGGAGTAGGTCACGCGCCGGCCGCTGCTGTTCCAGCGCCCGGAGCACAACAACCCAAAACCGCCGGTGAAGTCAGTCGATCGCCGCAGGCTCGACAAACGCCAAAGACGCACCCGCCGCCGCTACCGCCGGATCAGGCGGCAGCACCCAATCGATTTTCGCGAGGATCTGCTCGATGAGCCGCGCACCGGCTTCGGTCTGCGCCAGGTCGAGCGATGCATGGCCGTTCAACTCGCTCAAGGGTTCACGCAGCCAGGCATTAGCACGCTGGGACTCCCCAAAAACGTCTTCTGCCAGAGCTTGAATCCGCGTGAGGCGCACCAGCCGGTCCGATTCCTCGACCGTCAATCGCTCTTTCTTTTCCTGACGATGTCGGCGTGTCCGGGCGGGGATGATGAAATGCTGGATCTCCGCATCCGAAAAGAAGCCCTGCTTCTGGACGAACTGGAGCGATTTCAGTGGAATGCGGCACGACACCACTTTTGCCAGGTCCGCCGCGGAAGCGACGTCGGCACCCAGGGCGGCCCGGCCACCAAGCTTTTCGAAGATGGCCACGAGAACGCGGGGTCATTGGGGTAGATTGGGTAGCCACTTTTCGCGCTCGAACGCTCTAGGGCGGCGGACTATGGATAAGCATGCTTTCGTCACCCAGATTGCGACGCAGCACGGAACCCGGCTGCGCCGCTATTTAGCTGCGCGGCTGCGTAACGCAGCGGACGCCTCGGATCTAGTCCAGGAGGTTTACCTGCGCCTGCTCCGCGTGGGGCGGCATGAGTCGATCCGGAATCCAGAAGCCTATGTGATGACGGTGGCAGGACACGTCTTGCATCAACATTCGCTGCGCAGTGCCGCAGCTCCCGCGGCGATGAGTGGCTTGGATATGTTAGTGGAGTTGCAGACTGCTATCGAAAGCGATCCGGGTGCGCAGCTCGATGCACGCCGGCGGCTCCAAGAGCTCGATCGGGTGCTGGAGCGATTGGCGCCGAATGTCCATGCCACGTTCGTTTTGCATCGGCGGGATGGAATGACACTGGATGAGATTGCACAGCGGCTGGGTGTATCCAGGGCGATGGCGAAAAAGTATCTGGCAAAGGCGATAGTTCAGTGCCGAGAATTTTTGGAGCCGGCGGAGTAAGGAGACTCACGTGAGCAGGCTCCTCAATAAGCAAGTCTACGAAGAAGCTGCTGAGTGGCTGGTGGAGCTGCGCGTCGGCGACGTTGATGCCGCCACGCGCGAGCGGCTGGACGTATGGTTCCGTGAGTCGCCCAATCACATTCGGGCGTTTCTGGAGCTCTCCTCCATCTGGGAGGATGGCAGCGACAAGGACCTCGATCGGGCGCACAGTACCGAGGACTTGATTGCGCGCGCACGAGGCGTGGCGAACATTACTCCTTTGGAACGAATGGCGTGGCCTAACAAGTCTAACAAATCGGCTGACGTCAGGGGTGTCCGGCAGCGCCCGCGAAGGCGCCATCGGCGCTCGTTGTTAGCAGCCTCCATTGCCGCAGTTTGCTTGGCGGGCGGCTTGGGATTGTGGCTCCTAGAGAATCAAAATCCGAACTACGCGACCCAGACGGGCGAGGAGCGGTCGATTCTCTTGCCGGACGGATCGCACATCGAATTAAACTCAAAGTCGCGGGTGCGCGTGCGCTTCTCGAGCAGCGAGCGTGAGATCGATCTACTCGAGGGGCAAGCGCTCTTCAAGGTGGCCAAGGACGCTTCAAGGCCCTTTCTGGTTCACAGCGACGCCGTGCGAGTGCGTGCCGTTGGTACGCAATTCGATGTCTACAAGAAGGTTTCGGGCACTACCGTGACCGTGTTGGAAGGCCGCGTTGCGGTGCTTTCGGCGCAGCAGGTGCCAGCTCACACGGTGCCGCTGGCGACGCAAGCTTCCGCCGAAGTGCTCTCAACCGCGGAAGCAAATGCGATTCTTGTGGTGGCGGGTGAACAGCTGACTATGGCGCCGAAGGCGGCAGGTAAGCCCACGAAGGCCGACGTCACCACCATAACGGCATGGACACAGCATCAGCTGGTGTTTGATTCGACGCCGTTGGCGGAGGTCGTGCAGGAGTTCAACCGGTACAATGTACGCCAGTTGGTAGTAGCCGACAGGACGCTTGATAGCTTTCACGTGACTGGTGTCTTCTCTTCAACCGATCCGGCCTCGCTGTTGCGCTTCCTAAGATCGCAGCGCGATCTTGATGTCGTGGAGACGGGTGACGAGATCCGTATTTCAAAGAAGTGAAGATTGAGCGTGATGTCGTCCGTAACGCGCGGCCCGCCTCAGTCATAAATACTTCACGCAGAAAGTTTGCCCCTTCGGTAGCCACTTTTTTGCCGCACACGCTCTATAGCGCCGCGAACTCACTGGATTGGCTAGTGAGTAGAACAAGTTGCTTCGCGCGAAGCTCAGGGGCGGTTATGCGTATTGCGGTCTTGGCGACGGCGGTCTGTTTGTCTGTGGTTGGATTGGCTGTCGCCGCGGATGCGGACGCTGCGATGAAAAAGCCGACGAATATCCCGGCGCAAGGGCTCGTATCCGCATTGAAGGCGCTGGCCAAGGATCGCGGATTCCAAGTCGTGTTCCGGTCTGAAGTGGTTGGCAATACTCGCACACACGGTGTGTCAGGAGAGTTGACGACCAATGAGGCGTTGGCCAAGTTGTTGGAAGGAACGGACCTCGGGTATCGATATTTGGATGAGCAGACGGTGACAA
>Ga0105240_10006448_pt1 | contig 17250 bp, 10 predicted proteins | sample KBSC54metaG_FD_80426 | JGI IMG/M metagenome (GOLD analysis project Ga0105240, IMG submission 80426) | Corn rhizosphere microbial communities from Kellogg Biological Station, Michigan, USA - KBS C5-4 metaG | ecosystem: Host-associated > Plants > Roots > Rhizosphere > Soil | place: Michigan, USA...
CAGCAGCTCGGATTGCTGCTGAGTCATCGTTCGATGTCGCTCCAGGGATTCCTGCTCGACCGGCCCATGCCCGCCGAGCGGGTGCCCCACTCGATCGCCTCGATGCCGGCCCGTTTGCAGGGATTTCTGCTCGACACTCACGTGGGGGCACCGGCGGTCGAGTCGTCGGAGCCGGTGCGCGCGACTGGTTAGCCACGGCGGCGATCAGCGAAACGATCAGCTCCGGCCTGCCACGACCTGCCGCGCGTGCTGGAGCACCGGCAACACCGCGTCACCGTTCGCTCCCGCACAGTTTTGCAACAGCGTGCGGTAGTATCCGGCCGCCAGCTCTGTCCTGCCGAGCTTCTCGGCGGCCTGCGCGGCCCCGAGCAGGCCGTTGTATCGATTCGGGTCGCTGACGAGCGAGGCCTGGTAGTCCTTCAGGGCCTCCTCCATCCTGCCTGACATCAGCTCCATCTCGGCCAGCATCTCGCGCGCCGGCAGCTCGACTTCGCCCTTGCCGATCCGGGCTTGCCGGTCAGCGACCGGTCGCAAACGCGCGATCGCGCCATCCACATCGCCTCGAGCAAACAAGGCCCAGGCATGGATCTCATCCATGCGCGCCGCGGCGGTTCCACCAGCCCGCAGCTGCGGAGGAGGATTCTTCGGCAGCAGTCCATCAACGGCGTCCGCTGCCGCTTGGGCGGCCTTCGCGTCATGCGTGTGCGCCGCGGCCACGGCGTGTGCCAGCAAGGCGAAATCCTGCACGTACCAACGCGCGCCCTTTACTGGCTCCAGGCGTGCCGCGGCCGACCAGTCGTGGGTCTCGATGGCCAACAGCGTCGCATAGCGAGCCTCCACCTGCGCATAGTAGTCGTTGACCTGGGGATCAACGTCGGAGGCCTTTACGGTGCGGGCCTCGTTGAGAATGGCGCGGGCCTCGTTCTCGTGGCCGATCTGCAAATAGGCGTATTCCAGGAATTCCATGGCATGCAGGCGGTTTTCAGCACCGACACGCGGGCCGGCTTTCGCCTCCGAAGCAGCCTTGGAGGCCAGGTTGGAGCGGATATCGTCCTGCCACAGACCCAGGCGCGCATAGATGTGCGATGGCATGTGCAGCGCATGGGGCGCAGCCGGGGCGATCTGGGCATAACGACGCGCGGCCGCCAGGCCATCCTGCGCCATGTGGGGGTTGTCGCAGGCGTGGATGAGATAGTGCGCGATCCCTGGGTGGTTCGGAAAACGCCTCAGCAGCGGATTGAGAATCGCCACCGCGCGGCGCGGATTGATCAGCTGGAGGTCATCGGGCGGGTCGGAGAACAACAGCGAGAGCGCGTAGAAGATCTGTGCTTCAACATCGTCCGGATAGGCGGCGGCGAGCGTCTCCATGGCGTCGGAGTAAGCCTTGGTGCGAGCAACATAGCGTGCCGGAGTGTTCACGCTCGCATAGTCATCGAAAAACCCGTGCAGGGCCCCGATGTAGGCGGTCTCGCGTGGTGAGGTCTCTGCCGCCGCGTCCGCCTTCTTCAACGCCTCCTGCCCGCGCGCAATGTCATCGTCGTTGGGAGAATCGAAGAGCTGATGGAGATCGGTCATGGCCTCGCCCCAATAGGCCATCGCGCAGTCCGGGTCGCTCGCGGCCACGTGCTCGAAAGTCTCGCGGGCGATGGGAATCCAGAACGAATGCAACAGCGCAACCGCACGGTCGAAATCCGCCCGCACCGCCGGTTTGCAGGAAGTCTCGAACGCGACGCTGCCAAGTTTCTGCGGGACCGGCATTCCGGCCACATCGTCGTGGGAGTGCGCGCCTGCACGCGGCACCAGGGCAGCCAGGCATGCCAGGACCGGAAAGATGCGCCGCCGGAGGAGGCCTGGGATCACTCTTCGCCTGACTCGCGGCCCGCGAACCGTTCGTTGCACGTCACTCCCCCTGCGGATCACTCCGCCACGATCTTCGACTGCGGGGGCGCGCCCGGGTTCGATCCAAATCCTCCCCCACCGGGAGTCTCGATCACGACGAGGTCGCCGCTCCCCAGCTCCACTCGGTCGCGACCGGCCATGGGATCGCATCGGCCATCGCTGCGCTCCACCCATTGCCGGCCGGTGGCTGCGTCGCCCCCGCCGGCCAGTCCGAAGGGCGCCACGGTGCGCCGCGAAGCCACCAGCGTGGCCGTCATCGGCTCCAGAGCCCGGATCGCGCGGATGACCCCATCCCCGCCGCGCTGGGCGCCCGGGCCGCCGGAGCCGCGACGGATGGCAAAGCGCTCCAACCGGATCGGATAGCGCAACTCCAGGATCTCCGGATCGGTGATGCGCGTATTGGTCATATGTGTGTGGACCGCGTCAGCGCCGGGGAAATGCGGCCCGGCGCCCGCCCCGCCACAGATCGTCTCGTAGTATTGGTAGCGCTGGTTGCCGAACAGAAAGTTGTTCATCGTCCCCTGAGCACTGGCGGCGGCTCCCAGAGCGCCCAGCAGCGCGCACGCCACGGCCTGGCTGATCTCGGTGTTGCCGGCAACGACGGCGCTGCCCGGCCTCGGATCCAGGAAGCTTCCCGCCGGGAGCACGATCTGCAGCGGCGCCAGGCACCCCTCATTCAGCGGAAGCTCCTGGTCGACCAGACAACGGAACACATAGAGCACAACGGCGCGCGTGACCGCTCGCGGCGCATTGAGGTTGCCCGAGCTTTGCCGTCCCGTACCGGTGAAATCGATCACGGCGCTGCGCTCGCCGCGGTTGATCCGCACCGCGACTTTGAGGAGCGCACCGTCATCCATCCGGTAGTCGAAGGATCCGCTCCCGAGGCGATCGATTACCCGGCGGATGCTTTCCTCGGCGTTCGCCATCACGTGCGCCATGTACGCGCGGACCTCCGGCCAGCCATAACGCTGCAGCAGAGCCCGCAACTCACCGATTCCCGTCTCGTTGGCAGCCACCTGCGCCTTGATGTCGGCGACGTTGGTGTCCGGACTGCGCGCCGGCCAGCGAGCGCCCGTCAACAATGTGCGAAATTCCGCCTCGCGAAATTGCCCGCCGGCGGCGAGGAGAAAGTCGTCGATCACGACACCCTCCTCCGCCAGGATCCGGGACTCGGGAGGCATCGAGCCGGGAGTGAGCCCGCCGATGTCGGCGTGATGACTGCGATTGGCAACGAAAAAGCGGATGGTTTGCCCGCCCTCATCAAACACAGGGGTGACGACGGTGACATCCGGGAGATGGGTGCCCCCGTGAAACGGATCATTGAGCGCCACCGAGTCGCCCGGCCGCAAGGTGCCGCCGCGCCTGGCCAGAACGACGCGCACGCTCTCGCCCATCGCCCCCAGATGCACTGGTACGTGCGGCGCGTTGGCTACGAGATTGCCCGCGGCGTCGAACAGAGCACAGGAGAAGTCCAGGCGCTCCTTGATGTTCACACTCGAGGCCGTATTGCGAAGCACGACTCCCATGCGCTCGGCCACCGCCATGAACAGGTTGTTGAACAACTCCAGCTTCACCGGGTGTGATGTAGCCCCCTCCAACACATCGCGCTGAACACGGCGCAGCAGCAGATTGCCGTGAGTGTCGACGTGCGCTTCCCAGCCCGGTTCGATGATCGTCGTGGCGATGGACTCCCGGATCATCGCGGGACCGCTGATCCGGTCCCCGGGGATGAGAGCGGAGCGGTCGAATACGGCAGCCTGATGCTCCCGATCTGCGCTCCAGAGAGTCACAACGCCCAGCGGCACCGCGGGACCCTCACGCGCGCTGCCGTCAACCGGCACGGAGACGGCCTCACCCCCGAGCACGGCTTCGACCGATACGCTTTCCACGATGAGGCCACGGTCGGGCGTGGAGAATCCGAAGTAGGCGCGATGCGCGACATCGAACCCCGCGCGCATCTCCTCGACGCTGCCGAGCTCGATCGGCAGCGCCGTGTCGGATCCCTCGTACCGCAGGTGCACGGTGCGCATCACTCGTACGGGACTCTCCTCTTCCCCCTGCGGGGGACGCTCTCCTTCCCTCCATGAGGCCACTGGGGCGCGGCCCACCTGAGGCGGGTCGGCCAGCGCAGCAACGGCCTCTGCTGCCAGCTGATCCGTGCAAGCGCAGATCTCACCCAGGGCCTCAGCCGAGAGCGCGCGCTCGATGGCCTGATGACGCATCGTGCTCCGGTCCGCCAGCCCCATGCCGTACGCCGACAGGACGCCTGCGTAGGGATGGATCATCACCGTCCGCATGCCCAGATCATCGGCCACCAGACACGCATGCTGGCCCGCCGCGCCGCCAAAGCACTGCAGCACGAAGTCCCCGACATCATGGCCCTTCTCCAGGGAGACCTGTTTGATGGCCCGAGCCATGTTGGCGACGGCGATCCGTAGAAATCCTTCCGCCACGGCCCGCGCATCCTGCGCAGTTCCGGTCGCACGGCTCACCTCTGCGGCCAGCGCGGCGAAGCCGGCCGCGACCACCTCGGTATCCAGCGGCAGATTGCCTTCGGGGCCGAAAATTGCGGGAAAATGCGCTGCCTGGAGCTTGCCGACCATGATGTTCGCATCCGTGACCGTCAAGGGCCCGCCGCGCCGGTAGCACGCGGGTCCTGGATCGGCGCCGGCGCTGTCGGGACCGACACGAAAACGAGCGCCATCGAAGTGCAGTATCGAACCGCCTCCCGCGGCGATCGTGTGGATCGCCATCATGGGGACGCGCAGCTGCACGCCGGCAAGCTCCGTATCGAAGGCCCGCTGCCACTGGCCTGCGTACAGGGAGACGTCCGTCGACGTGCCGCCCATGTCGAAGCCAATCACCCGCGCGAAACCGGCGGCCTCGGCGGTTCTCGCCGCTCCGACCACACCTGCCGCGGGACCTGACAGGATGGCGTCCTTGCCCTGGAATCCGGCAGCGTGGGTGAGACCGCCGTTGGATTGCATGAAGTAAAGGGGCGCTCGCACGGCGGCAACGACGCGATCGACATACTCGCGCAGCACGGGCGACAAGTATGCGTCCACTACCGTCGTGTTTGCTCGCGAGACGAGTCCCAACAACGGGCTTACGACGTGGCTCACTGAAACCTGCCTGAAGCCCACCGCGCGCGCCAGCTCGGCCAGGCGCCGCTCGGACTGCGGGAATTGCCAGGCGTGCGCAAGCGCGATAGCCACTGCCTCGAAGCCTTCAGACTTTCTGCGCATCAACAGGGCGCGTACGGCGGGTTCGTCGATGGGCCTCAGCAGGTGGCCCAGCGCATCGACGCGGCCACCGACCTCCTCGACGGCGGCGAACAGAGGTTGCGGCTTGCGGATATGCAGATCGAACAGGCGTGGACGAGCCTGAGTGCCAATCAGCAGCAGGTCCGCGAAGCCCGCATCGATCAGCAACAACGTGCGGGCGCCCTTGCGCTCCAGCAACGCATTGGTGGCAATGGTGGTGCCCATCCGCACGCTGGCGATGACTCCCTCCGGGAGGCTCGCCCCGGGGGACAGGCCCAGCGCCACGCAGATTCCAGCCACAGCCGGGTCCTGATAGCGCGTCGGGTTCTCACTCAGGAGCTTGACGGTACTGAGGCGTCCGTCCGGAGCACGGGCCACCACGTCGGTAAAGGTGCCGCCGCGATCGATCCAGAACTGCCAGCCGTGCGCCTGCACGCGCGTGTCCCTCGAATGTTGCTGCCCGTAAGAAGTGTGCTTCTACGGGGTCGACAGCGCGAGGCTCCTGCGGCGTAGCACCGCCGGAGCCGTCTCCTTCAGAGCGCAGGAGAAAATCAGCATCGCCACACTGATGCCGATCAGGATCCACAGCAGCGCGCCCTGTCCGAACACATCCATCGCCTCGCCCGCCAGTGTTGGGCTCAACACTCCGCCGATGGCCTCGCCCAGTCCCATCGTGAGCGCGAGAACAGTCGCCATCTGTGAGGAGGCCACCGTCTCGGACGGAATGGTGGCCATGACCAGCGGATAGATGCCGCTGACCGTGGCTCCCAACCCGAACATCACGAACAGCGGCCAGACGGGCGCCGCGGGATCGATGAACAATACGCTCAAGGGGATGAGCGCCGAAGCCGCACCCATGGCGATGACGATCGGGCGCCGCCCGAGATAATCCGACGAGCCGGGGATGAGGAATGCGTACAGCATCGAGGGCAAGCCCCACATCGAGATCAGCCAGCTCTCCGTCCCTGCGTCCATCCCCCGCACCTTCACCAGGTACAGCGGCATGAAACTCAACAACACCACGAGAAAGGCCACCAGCAGGACCGACAGCACGACGCAGATCCAGATGTTGCGCTGCCCGAGCGTTCCCAGCACCGCCCCCAGGGAAGTGCGGGGCTGCGCCTTCGAGCCCGGTCGGACCGGCGGGTCGCGGATCAGCCAGAGCATCAGCAGCGCCAGCACGAATCCGGGCGCGGCGGACAAGTTGAAAGCATTGCGCCAGCCGAAGGACTTCGCGAACAAGGTGAGCACCAGCGGGCACAGGGTATTGCCGAGCAGGTTCGCGCCGAAATTCTGCGCGGCCCCCATGGCCAGGCCGCGCCGCTGCGGCTCGACCTCTGCGGCCACCAACGTCTGGCTGATGGGCATGACCCCGCCTTCGGCGATGCCCATCATCAACCGCGCCGCCATCAGCATCGCGAATGAGGACGCCAGTCCCGACAGCAACGAGGCGCCCGAGAATACGAAGGCGCAGGCGACCAGGATGGCCTTGCGCTTGCCGAGCGCATCCGAGAGACGGCCGACGAACAGCCCCGCAAGCGCCCAGCTCAGCGACAGCGCCGAGCCCAGCTCGCCGATCTGGGTGTTCGACAGGCCCAGCTGCGGCTGGATGAAGGGCATCAGGTAGCCGATCGAGTTGCGATCGAAGAACACGACGCCGAAGTTCAGGCTGAGCAACCCGACGAGCACCCACTGATAGGTGCGACCCTGATGCGGCGTGGCATTCATGTGCGTGGCTTCCCCCTCCCCCACTTGTGTGCCGCACGCTAGCAGAGGCGCCACCAGCGGGGAAGCAGCCGGCGGACTTCGTGCCGGGCAAACCGGTCATCGACCAGATAGACCACCCCCCGGTCCTCGCTCCCGCGGATCACGCGGCCGGCGGCTTGCACGACCTTGCGCAGTCCCGGATAGAGGTAGGTGTACTCGTACCCGGCCCCGAACCGCTCCTGCAGCCGTCCACGGATCTCCCCGTTGACCGGATTCAACTGTGGCAGCCCGAGGGTGGCGACAAAGGCGCCGATGAGGCGCCGGCCCGGAAGATCGATGCCCTCGGCAAACGCCCCTCCCAGGACGGCGAAACCGATTCCGCAGGAATGCTCTTCGAAGCGCGCGAGAAACGCCTCGCGCTGTGCCTCGGTCATCCCCGGACCCTGCCGCCAGATCGGGATCCAGGCGTCGCGCCGGGCGAGCTGCTCCGCGACCGCCTCCAGGTACTCGAAGCTGCTGAGGAAGGCCAGGTAGTTTCCGGGCTGCTCCCGGTACTGGCGGGCAATGAGCTCGGCGAGGGGCTCGACGGAGCGCCCTCGATGCCGGAAGCGGGTAGAAATACTACTCACGACACGCACACTGAGCTGCTCGGGCGCGAACGGTGAGTCGACTTCAGTGCGCACACAATCGCGCGGCAGCCCGAGGATGTCCCTGTAGAAGTCGAACGGAGTCAGCGTAGCGGAGAACAACACGCAACAATGGGCCGCCGCCCAGCGCGGCGCGAGGAACCCGGCCGGAATCGCATTGCGCAGACACAGCGCCTGCGAGTCCCGCTCGGCATCGCAGATGGTGTTCCGATCCAGCTGCGCGCCCAGACGACATACCTGCAGCGCGCGGAAATAGAAATCCAACAGCTCGTCTGCGACACCCGGAGGGGATTGAGCGAGGAAGTCCGCGACGCTCGCGGCAGCTCCCTCCAGCGCACGCAGCAATGGCACCGGGATCTCATCGTAGACGCGGTACGGCTCCTGCTGCGCGCCGAACAGATCTTCCCAGAGGCGCACGACTTTCGCGACACTGTGTCTGATCGGCGCCGGTGCACGACGCTGCGCGGCCGCGAGCGTGGCGCGATCGAGCCTGGCCGAAAACATTTCGCGGGCACGCTCCACGAGGTTGTGCGCCTCATCCACCAGAACCGCGACCTTCCACTGGTTCGCGACCGTCAGTCCGTAGAGCAAGGCGCTCTGATCGAAGTAGTAGTTGTAGTCGGCGACCACCACGTCTGCCCAGCGCGCCAACTCCTGGCTCAGGTAGTAGGGGCACAGGTTGTGCCTGCGCGCGATGGAGCGCACCGCCGCGCGATCCTGGATCGCAACCTCCGCTGCCTCACTGCGAGCTGCCGGGAGCCGGTCGTAGAATCCGCAAGCCAGGGGGCATGACTCCCCGTGGCATTCCGCATCCGGGTATTCACATGCCTTCTCGCGCGCAACCAGCTCCAGAACCCGCAGCGGGGCGCTCGCCGCTCCATACTGCAGCCGCAGGAGTGCCTCGAGCGCGACGCGGCGTCCGGAGGTCTTCGCTACCAGGAAGAACACTTTGTCGAGCGCCTCGGCAGGCATCGCCTTCAGGGCGGGAAACAGCGTGGCGAGGGTCTTGCCGATCCCCGTGGGCGCCTGAGTCAGCAGTGTCCGGCCGCGGCGCGTGGCTCGATAGACCGCCTCCGCCAGCTCACGTTGGCGAGGGTGGAGCGCACTGAAGGGAAAAGACAAAGTGCCCAGGCTTGCATCCCGAGCCGCCCGCCGCAGCAGCTCGGGCCGCGCCCAGCCGAGAAATCTCTCGCAATGCTCGGCGAACTGCCGCTGCAGCTCGGACGCAGTGTGCGTCTCGACGCACACCGTCTCCGCTTCGCTGGCAATGTCGAAGTAGACGAGCGCCAGTTGCAGCTCCTTCAGCCCCCGGGCACGGCAAAGCAACGCGCCGTAGATCCTCAGCTGCGCCCAATGGACGGCCCGGTGGCTCTGCGGAACGTGCCGCAGATCTCCGCGGTGGGTTTTGAATTCTTCCAGCCGGTTCGATTCGGCGTCGTAGCCATCGGCGCGACCGCGCACCTTCAGCTCGCCATACTCGCCCTCGAGCGCGATCTCGGTTTCATATCCGGGGCCGCGGCGGCGCGCGAGGGCCGCGTGGCCTTCGATACCTTCCCGCGCGCTCGGGGCGGGCGTGAAGCGTAGATCGAGGTCGCCCGCTTTGGCCGTGAAATCGCACAGCGAGCGCACAGCGATGCAGTACGTCACAAGGACACCGCCGCTGCCGCAGATGACGGACCCGCGTTCTCCGCATCCCGCGGCGTGTCCTCGGGCTGCCACGTCTGCGCATCCCGCGTGTCCTCGGTGTCGCCCGTGTCCTCGGCCTGCCGAGCGGCCTCGGCGTCATCGGTCCACGCCACCTTGCACACCGTCGCGTCGATGCCGTTCGACACGCAGAAGTTGAGCCAGCGGACCTGATTGTCCTGCAGCCGATCCCCGGGACCCTTCACCTCGATCAGCCGATAGCGTCGCTGGCGGGGAAAGAACTGAATCAGGTCTGGCAGACCGGTACGATTGGCAGGGATGTCGGCGAGAATGCGCTCGAAGCAGCGCCCCAGATCCCGCGGCGGGACGCACTCCAATGCGAGAGCCAGCAGCTCCGGGGTGAGCAGATCCCAGGCGACGAACGGGCAAGCCAGACCGGCCTTGTCGCGGAAGGTTTTGCGAATGCGCTCGCGATACTCGCCCGTTTGCAGGCTTGCGCGACACGCATCGAGCTGCGACGCCCGGCGACCGCAGAACTGTGTCGCAAGCAGGTCCGCCGGTGCCGCCTGAAACGGGTGAAAGAAAGCGCCCGGCACCGGGGCAAACAGGGCTTCCCAACACCACAGGCCGAGCAGCGAGTTGAGCAGCCCGTTCTCCACGTAGAACACGGGAGCTTCACCGGAGCCCAGCTGTTGCGCCGCCAACGACTCCACTGCAACCGGCACGACAGGCGCAGGGATCCGGATACAAAACGTAGGCCAAGCGCGCGCGACCGCAGGCAATGACGTACCACCCGCGTGGCTGCGGCGCCCCGGCGGCCCGCTTACGGCGAGGTTGCGGCCAACGAGATCCGTGCCGAGACGCCGACGCAAACGCCTGCGGATCCTATCGGACAACTGTCGTACGGGCTCGCTCTCCTGTCCTGGCGGCAGGCTGAGGAGCTCCTCTGAGGCCTCCTGCCAACGTCCCTGCTTCTCCAGGACGCGCGCCGCGCGAATCTGCGCGCGCGGCTCCTTGGTGAGGCGATAAGCAGCGAGCGCTTGTGCCCACTGTCCTGCCTGCTCCAGGCGGTGTGCGGCCTGCAGCAACAGCCGTATGCGCCGCGCCTCGATCCACTCGCAATCCGCAAGAGCCGCAGGGATCAGCTCCAACACGCGCTCCGGGCGAGCACCGTTGCGCAGCCGCTCGCGACACTCGAACAGCGAGTAGAACTGATCGATTTCCGCTCGCGTCCGAAACGCACGCGCCTGCTGATCGATGGGGACGCTTTCGTAGCGATAGATGCCCAGGTCCGTCAGTACGAGCTCCGACCAGTCCTGGCGGAAGTTGCCGAAAAAGAGGATGCGCAGCCGCTCGCACAGGGAGGCGACCGTCAATCGGAACACCGCGCCTTGGGCGCACCGCAGGGACAATGCGTGTCCGGCATACCGCGTCGCCTGCAGGTATTGCATGAGCTGCGGCTTGGATGAGCGGCGCACGGGGGCCGGAACCTCGAAGAGATCCGACAACTCCGCCTTGGTGAACAGCCGCTGCCACTCGGCCCAGTCGAGCAAGGGCTGCCCATCCACCCACCCTGCCGCGATCAGCGCCGCAGCCGCCGCTCGCGGGCAGCCGATTTCCGCATAGGCGAGACGGCTGCTGCGGAATACGTCGCCGCGGCGCGTGATCATGCGTACGAGCAAGGCAGCGGAAGGGAGCGGAAGGTCCCCGAACTGCTCGGCGAAGCTGCGCTCTTGCGGGGCGAGCAGATCCTCGTAACGCTCCCGCAACCAGGCGAGTACCTTGCGGAAATTCTCCAGGTAGTAGAACCGGTGGTCGGCCGCTGGCATTTGCGAAGCCTAGGAGGCACGCCGGTGGTCGTCCATCCAGTACGGCACTGCGCTCGGTGCTGTATGGCCTGGAGCGGAAGCCTTATGCTGCCTCACTCATCAGGTCTGAAGGAGTGCGGATGCGTCTGGAGGCAATCTCGGTGGGCCGGGATCCACCGCGTGAAGTGAACGTCGTCATCGAGGTGCCCGTCGGCGGTGAGCCCATCAAGTACGAGATGGACAAGGCCGCCGGGGCGCTGATCGTGGACCGGTTCCTCTACACGGCGATGCGCTATCCGGGGAACTACGGTTTCATCCCGCACACACTCTCCGATGACGGGGATCCTTGCGATGTCCTCATCGCGAACCAGCGCGGGGTCATTCCAGGGGCGGTGATGGCAGTGCGTCCGGTCGGCGTGCTCAAGATGCAGGATGAAAGCGGCGGCGATGAAAAGATCATCGCGGTGCCCGTGCCACGGCTCAGCCGGCGCTACGAGACGGTGCACAACTACACCGACCTGCCGGAGATCACCTTGAGTCAGGTGCGGCACTTCTTCGAGCACTACAAGGATCTCGAGTCCACCAAGTGGGTCAAAGTGGTCGGCTGGGGCGACGCCTTGGAGGCGCAGGAATTCATTCTGCGCGCGATCGAGCGGGCGAGGGCTGCGGGGCAGAAGTAACGCTGCATCCTCGCTTGCTACCGTACGAAGCCCTTTACAGGCGCGTGCGCGCCTAAGTCATGGCCGCGCGAAGAGGAGAGACGAACATGGTGAAGAGAGTGGCGGATGCACAGTGGCAGGGTGACCTGCAGAGCGGCTCCGGTTCCGTGGCGCTTGGCAGCGGCGCCTTCAAGGGACCCTATTCGTACCAATCGCGCTTCGAGGAGGGGACGGGCACCAATCCCGAGGAGCTTCTGGGGGCCGCTCACGCGGCCTGCTATTCCATGGCCCTCGCCTTCGCACTGGCCCAGGCGGGCCACCCTGCGACCCAGGTACACACCCAGGCCGCGGTGAGTTTCGGTCCCGTACCGGGAGGCTTCGCCATCTCCCGCATCGATCTGCAGACCGAAGGCAAGGTGCCGGGCATCGATGCCGCGACGTTTCAGAAGTTCGCCGGCGAGGCCAAGGTGCAGTGCCCCCTGTCGAAGGCCCTCGCGTCGGTCGAGATCACGCTCGCGGCCAAGTTGGTGTAAGCGGCTCGGGGTAGCGGGCCGCTGATCGGCTACGCGTGCGCCGCGCTCTGCAACGCAGCCCGCTCGGCAAGGGCGCGATGTACGAATGACACGCAGATGGAGCCCTCGCCTACCGCGGAGGCAACGCGTTTGACGCTCCCCGAGCGCACGTCACCGGCGGCGAACACTCCCGGGACGCTCGTCTCGAGCAGGTCCGGTGTGCGCTGCAGCGGCCAGCGCGCACCGGCGATCTCCGCCGGGCTCAGCGCCGAGCCTGTCTTGACGAATCCGCGGTCATCGAGCACCACGCAGCCCGTCAGCCATTGCGTGTGCGGAAGCGCGCCGGTCATCATGAAAACATGCTTGATCGCCCGGGTTTCGGTGCTCCCGCCGCGCCGCCGCCACGTGATGCGCTCCAAGTGCTCGAGCCCCTCCAGAGCCGTGAGCTCGGTACTGGCATGCAGCGTAATCTGCGCGCTATCGTCGATACGACGGATCAGATAGTGGGACATGCTTTCGGCCAGTCCGTCGGAGCGCACCAGCAGATGCACGTGGCGGCAGGAGTTGGACAGAAACACTGCAGCCTGTCCGGCCGAGTTGCCACCGCCGACGATGGCGATCTCCTGCCCTGCGCACAGCTTCGCCTCCATGTGAGTCGCGGCGTAGTGCACGCCGGAGCCCACGAAGCGTGACAGCTCTGGGATATCGAGCGGACGGTACTGCGCGCCGGAGGCAATGAGGATGGTTCGCGTGCGTACCGAAAACCCATCCTCGAACTCGACACAATAGGGCCACTCATCGCAGCGCAGGCGGGCGGCGCGCCACGCGACGCTCAAGCGGGCCCCGAACTTCTGCGCCTGCGCCAGGGCGCGCCCGGAGAGCGCCTGGCCGGAGATGCCCGTCGGAAAGCCCAGATAGTTCTCGATGCGGGAGCTCGTCCCTGCCTGACCGCCGGGAGCGATCGTCTCGACAATCCGCACGTCCAGCCCCTCGGAAGCCGCGTACACCGCCGCCGCCAGTCCCGCGGGCCCCGCACCCACAATGAGCAGATCGTGCACCTCGCGGGCCTCGGCCGGAGGATTCAATCCCAGATACTCGGCGACCTCGCGGTTGCTCGGGCTCTTGCAGATATGCTTGCCACGCCAGATGACGACCGGAGTGTCCTCGGGGCGCACGGCAAAGCGCTCGAGGATGCCGTGAACATCCGGATCGCTCTCGATGTCGACATTGAAGAAGGGATAGCCGTTGCGCCCCAGGAACTCGCGCAACCGCAACGTATCGGGCGAGTAGCTGGAGCCGATCAGCATGACATCGCCCTGACCGGTGGCGAGCAACCCCATGCGCCGCAGAATGAAGGCGCGCATGAACAGCTCGCTGAGCTCGGCATCCGTCTGCACGATCGAGCGCAGTTGCTCGATTTCGACCGCCACGACGGCTCCCGGCTCCTTCACCCGGATCCGCGCCAGTCCCGAGCTCCCGCGCAGAGCGCTCAGCTCGCCGGTGAAGTCCCCGGCCGAGAGCACCGTCATCGGCTCGTATTCCGATGAGGTCGGGGTGTCTATTTCGAGGCTGCCCGAGACGACGACGAAGAACTCGCGCGGACGGTCGCCAACGTCCTGCAGAACCTCACCGGCCCGGGTCCGCACCTGCCGGCCATGACTCTCCAGGCGGGCAATCTGTGGCGGCGTGAGCTTGGGAAACATCTGCGCACGGCGCGTCTGCAGGATCGGATTGGTCAAGAGGCCCCCCGCTCGAATTCTCTGCCGGCGACCGGCACTGCACAGCAACTATACGCTTGCAGGTCCGCCGCAGGTTCGACGCATCCAACCCCGAAGAGCCGCGTCTGCGAGCGTGAGCGTCAGCGCGTGCGGTGGCAGCGAATGGCACTGCACGCCGCGGCGGTCATCCCCACGCCTTGCCCGTCACCGGGTGAGCGTAGTGAAACGGCACCACGCGCGTGTGCGGCCAGGTATTGGGAACCGACGGCAACAACTCGTCCGGTCCGTGCGGATCCTCGGGAAACAGCCGTGTGAGCGCGGGCAGGTGCACGCCGCTGTTGGCCCACCCTGGACCGTAATCGGCCTGCCACAGCATGTTGTAGTTGAGCAGCTTGATCTTCCAAACCCCTCGGTCCTTCACGTAGAGGTTCTCGTAGATGCCCCCTTCCCAGCATTGCGCGGGGAAGTTGTTGCCGACACGCTCCTTCTTGCTCTCATGCTGGCCTGCCATCAGCAGCGCGCGGAAGCGGCCCTTGGCGCTCTTGCCGTCCTCGTCAATGTCGACGATGTCCTGCAGCTGCAAATGGTCGAGCAGGAAACCATGGATCGGGCCGTTGTGCCCCTGGGTGAACAGGTTGCGGAACCAGTCGCAGTACAGGCGGCGCGCGCCGGCTCTGCCCTTGTAGATCCCATTCAGGAAGCGTACCTGGCCGTCCTCGGCAAACAGCTCGCACGCCTCGTCGTACAGGCACATGTCGATGTAATAGCCGTACTTGAAATGCAACGTGCGCACTGCATGCACGTCCTCGAGCCTGGCAAGCCTGCGCTCCATCTGCTCCAGACGGCGCGCGACGCCGCCGGCGACCTGTGGGGCAGCCGCGGCAGTGGCGCGTTTTCCGGCCGGCCGCGCGGCGCGCGGCGGGGACCTCCTGGAGCTCGGGCGAATCGCGGTTTTCTTCTTCGCTTTGGCCATGGACATCTCCTGCTCTCGCGCTGCCGCAGATTGTAACCTCGCACTGCCCCAATGCACGCTTGCGGCGACTCCGCAACGTAGTAGTCTTGCAACCAGCTTCGCGCTGCAGGAGTCGCCCCCTGAGCCCGCCAACTGTCCCCAGCGCTGCATCCCGCACGGACAGCACCGAGACGCTCGAGCGCCAGCTCCAGGGGCTGCGCGCCAGCGAGGAGCGCTTACGGGAGGTGTTCAATCACGCCGCCGTCGGCGTCGCCGTTGTGGACCTCAACTACCGCTTCGTCGATGCGAATCAACAAATGCTGAGCATGCTCGGCTACACCCTGGAGGAGTTCCGCGAGCTCACGGTCATCGACGTCACTCATCCGGCGTATCTGCGCACGACGCAGGAGCAGGTGCGCCGCATGGTCAACGGAGAGATCTCCAACTATGTTCATGAGAAGCTCTACTTGCGCAAGGACGGCACGAGCGTATGGAGCCGCACGCGGGTCACCCTGCTGAGAAATGCGGCAGGCGAGCCGCACCTGATGATCGGCACCATCGAAGACATCACCGATCGCAAGCTTGCCGATGACGCGTTGCGCGAGGAACGACGCATCCTGGAAACTCTGAACGCCACCGGTGCGTCGATCGCCGCGCAGCTGGACCTGCAGGCGCTCGTGCAGACCGTCACGGACGCGGGCACGCAGATCAGCGGAGCCCGATTCGGCGCGTTCTTCTACAACGTCATCAACGCTGCCGGAGAGAGCTTCCTGCTGTATTGCCTCTCCGGTGCACCCCGGGAGGACTTCGAGAAGTTCGGCATGCCGCGCAACACCGCGGTCTTCAATGCGACATTGCGCGGCGAGGTGGTGCGCTCCGCCGACATCACGAAGGAGCCGCGCTACGGGCTGATGCCGCCGCACTACGGCATGCCAAAGGGCCATCCGCAGGTGCGCAGCTATTTGGCCGCGCCCGTTGTTTCACGCTCCGGCGAAGTCATCGGTGGACTGTTCTTCGGTCACCCCGACGTCGGTGTCTTCACACCGCGTACCGAGCAGCTCATCGTTGCAGTCGCCACTCAGGCGGCCACAGGCATCGACAATGCCCGGCTCTATGACGCCGCCCAACGCGAGATCGCCAGCAGAGAGCGCGCGGAAGCCGCGCTGCGTGAAGCTGACCGACGCAAGGACGAATTCCTGGCCACACTCGCGCACGAGTTGCGCAACCCGCTGGCGCCGATCCGCCAGGCCGCGTTGATTTCCCAGTCCGCGACCGCGACGGAAGCCCAGAAACGCTGGAGCCACGACGTCATCAGCCGGCAGGTACAGCACATGTCGCTGCTGCTGGATGACCTGCTGGATGTCTCGCGCATCACTCGTGGCACGCTCGAGCTGCGCCGCAAGCCCACGGAGCTGGGAGCAATCGTGGAGGCCGCGGTGGAGACCGCTCGCCCTGCCATCGACGCCAAGCGACACGAGTTGCTCGTGGACATCCCGAGGACGGCCGTACGTTTCTCGGCCGATCCCTTGCGGCTCGCACAGGTGTTGTCCAATCTGCTCACCAACGCCGCCAAGTACACCGACCCCGAAGGGCAGATCCGCGTCGCAGCGGGCGTGAGCAACGGAACGCTCACCGTCAGCGTCACCGACAGCGGCATCGGCATTCCCCCCGAGGACATCACCGGCGTATTCGCGATGTTCTCCCAGGTGAAATCGACTCGGGACCGCTCCGAGGGCGGCCTGGGAATCGGCCTGGCACTGGCCAGGGGATTGGTGGAGCTGCACAACGGCACGCTCGAGGCTCGCAGCCGTGGAGTCGGGTTCGGAAGTGAGTTCATAGTCCGCCTGCCGTTGACCCGCACGGAGGCGCAGTCGAGCCAGCCCGCGGGAGGGCAGCGCGGTCCACGGCCCTCCAGCCGCAAAGTGCTGATCGCGGACGACAACCGCGACGCCGCGGAAAGTCTGGCAGTGTTGCTGCGGATGGATGGCCACGATGTGACGATCGCCTACGACGGACCGCAGGCGCTGGCCATGCTCGCGCACACACGCCCGGAAGTGGCCCTGCTGGATATCGGCATGCCGGGACTGAATGGCTACGAGGTCGCGCGGCGTGTACGTCACTTGGGCAGCGCGGTCACTCTGATCGCCGTGACCGGCTGGGGACAGGATCGGGACAAGGACCAGGCGCGCGAGGCCGGCTTCGACCATCACTTCACCAAGCCGGTGGATCCGGCGCGCCTGAGCGAGTTGCTGCGCGAGGGTCGGCTGTAGGGCCTGCCGCGCATTCCGCGGTCGGCAGCAGGCCGCTGCCCCGGGCTCGAATTCTGCTGATGGCGACAGTCCCTTCCGCCCGAGCGTTCAGCGAGGCGGGAACGGTGTGTTCTGAGCGACCTCTTCGCCCAACAGGTGAAGCAACTCCCGCGCGATGCGCGCCAACCCATG
>Ga0105240_10006450_pt1 | contig 17245 bp, 9 predicted proteins | sample KBSC54metaG_FD_80426 | JGI IMG/M metagenome (GOLD analysis project Ga0105240, IMG submission 80426) | Corn rhizosphere microbial communities from Kellogg Biological Station, Michigan, USA - KBS C5-4 metaG | ecosystem: Host-associated > Plants > Roots > Rhizosphere > Soil | place: Michigan, USA...
GAAGAAATAAGCGATTTCGACCTTGGCCGTCTCGGCCGCGTCCGAACCGTGCACCGCATTGGCGTCGATCGAATCGGCGAAATCGGCGCGGATCGTACCCGGCGCGGCGTCCTTCGGATTGGTGGCGCCCATCAGCTCGCGATGCTTCAGGATCGCGTTCTCGCCTTCCAGCGCCTGGATGATCACCGGACCTGAGATCATGAATTCAACCAGTGCGTTGAAGAACGGACGCTCGCGATGCACCGCGTAGAAGCCTTCGGCTTCGCGACGCGACAGGTGCTTCATCTTCGCAGCCACGACCTTCAGGCCTGCCTTTTCGAAGCGGGCGTAGATTTCACCGATCACGTTCTTGGCAACGGCGTCGGGCTTGATAATGGAAAGGGTGCGCTCCAGCGCCATAGTCGATCTGCTCCGGGAAACGGTTTTTGAATTTTTGTGGTTGGGCGGTGCCGACCCCCCGGCCGGCCGATTTTGGCCAAAACCGTCAGGAAATACGGATTTAGCGCCGGAAAGTCTGACAGATTCTAGCTGATACGCAAGTTGTACACATATGAGGGCGCAGGCTCTGTATGAAAGGTCTCAAACAAACGTTTGACGGAAGCGTTCGAGCGAGGTAATCTCAAACGATCGTTTGACCACCTACTGCCCAGGCCCGAACGTGCAAACATCACAGCAATCGACCAAAGAACGCATCCTTAGTGCCGCCGAAGTGTTGTTTGCCAGACACGGCTTCGACGGTGCATCGCTGCGCCAGCTCACCGCCGCCGCCGGGGTCAACCTCGCCGCGGTCAACTACCACTTCGGCTCCAAGGACCGCCTCGTCGAAGAGGTTTTCCGCCGAAGACTGGACGAACTCAATAGTCGACGCCTGAAAGCGCTATCGCGCATCTCCGGCGACCCCGACACTACCCTCGAAGACGTGTTGTCCGCGTTTATCAAGCCGGCCCTGGAGCTGTCGCATGACGGCAGCGGCACGTTGTTCATGCGCGTGCTGGCCCGCGCCTTTGCCGAGCACGACGACACCCTGCGCAAGTTCCTGTCGGAGAACTACGGCCATGTGATGCGCCAGTTCACCGCTGAATTCGCACGCCTGCTGCCACACCTGAGCAAGGAAGAGCTCTATTGGCGCGTCGATCTTGTCACCGGCGCCCTGACCCACGCCATGTCGGGCTTCGGCATGATCCAGCGCAAGAGCGATGTCACGGAAACCGTCCATCGTGAGCAGACGGCCGCCCACCTGATTCGTTTTGCCGCCGCCGGCCTCAGCCATCCCTGAGCCGAGCCTGGCGCCCTGACTTTAGACAAGCACCTTAAGCAAGCACCTTCAGTGTCCGTACTTCGTCGGAGATACCAATGACCGCTCCATCTTCATCAACGTCCGCTCTACGAATTCGCAAAGCCGCCGTACTCGGCGCCGGTGTCATGGGCGCGCAGATTGCCGCGCACCTGACCAACGCCGGCGTGGAAACCGTGCTGTTCGACCTGCCCGCCAAGGAAGGTCCCAAGAGCGGCATCGCCCTGAAGGCGATCGACAACCTCAAGAAGCTGTCGCCTGCCCCGCTCGCCGACAAGAACCTCGCTGCCGCGATCATTCCGGCCAACTACGACGAGGACATGGAACACCTCAAGGATGTCGACCTGGTGATCGAAGCGATCGCCGAAAAGATGGACTGGAAGCTGGATCTCTACACGAAGATCGCACCGCATCTGTCCAAGACCGCGATTATCGCGTCCAACACGTCGGGCCTGTCGATCAACGGCCTGGCCGAAGCCCTTCCCGAAGACATGCGCCATCGCTTCAGCGGCGTGCATTTCTTCAACCCGCCGCGCTACATGCATCTGGTGGAATTGATCCCGACCAGGCTCACCGACAAGAACGTGCTGGATGGCCTGGAAGCCTTCCTGACCACCACCGTCGGCAAGGGCGTGGTCATCGCCAAGGACACGCCCAACTTCATCGGCAATCGCATCGGTGTGTTCTCGATGCTGTCGACGATGTACCACACCGAGCAGTTCAAGCTTGGCTTCGACACGGTCGATGCACTGACCGGCCCGGCCGTGGGACGTCCGAAGAGTGCGACCTACCGCACCGCCGATGTCGTCGGCCTTGACACCATGGCGCACGTGATCAAGACCATGGCCGATACGCTGGCCGACGATCCGTGGCATGAATTCTTCAAGGCGCCGGCATGGTTGCAGGCGCTGATCGAGCAAGGCGCGCTGGGCCAGAAGACCGGTGCCGGCTTCTATCGCAAGGCGGGCAAGGACATCGTGGTACTCGATGTCGCCAAGAAGGACTACCGCCCCTCCGAGCAGAAGGCCTCGGACGAAGTTTCCGCCATTCTCGCGATCAAGGACCCGGCCGAGAAATTCGGCAAGCTGCGCGCGTCCAACGACGTGCAGGCGCAGTTCCTGTGGGCCACGTTCCGCGACCTGTTCCACTACACCGCCTATCACCTGGCCGATATCGCCGACACCGCGCGCGATGTCGATTTTGCCATTCGTTGGGGTTACGGCTGGAAGCTGGGTCCGTTCGAAACCTGGCAGGCTGCCGGCTGGCAGCAGGTTGCCAAGTGGATCGAGGAAGATATCGCCGCCGGCAAGACCATGAGCAAGGCGCCGCTGCCGAAGTGGGTAACCGATGGCCGCACTGGTGTGCACGGCAAGAGCGGTTCGTACTCGGCCAGCGCCAACACCGACAAGCCGCGCTCGCAGCATCCGGTCTATCAGCGCCAACTGTTCCCCGATCCGATCCTCGGTGAAAAATTTGACCAGGGCACGACCGTATGGGAGAACGATGGCGTACGTCTATGGACGCTGGGCGATGACGGTATCGGCATCATCTCGTTCAAGACCAAGATGAACACGGTCAACGATTTCGTGCTGGACGGTATCCAGCATGCGATCGGTATCGCCGAGGAAAAACTCAAGGGCGTCGTGATCTGGCAGACCGGCGAGCCGTTCTCGGCCGGTGCCGACCTGAAGGGTGCACTGGGTCTGTTGCAAGCGGGCAAGTTCGACGACTTCGACAAGATGGTCGCCAACTTCCAGCGCACCAGCATGCGTATCAAGCATTCGCTGGTGCCGGTGGTATCGGCAGTGCGTGGCCTTGCCCTCGGTGGCGGTTGCGAATTCCAGATGCATTCGGCACGTACGGTCGCAGCGCTGGAAAGCTATATCGGCCTGGTCGAGGCGGGCGTTGGCCTGCTGCCTGCCGGTGGCGGTCTGCACGAGCTGGCTGTACGCGCCGCGCAGGAGAATCCGGGCGATCCCTTTGAAGCCTTGAAGAAGGTGTTCGAAACCATCGCCATGGCCAAGGTGGCCGGCAGTGCTCTGGAAGCCAAACAGATGGGCCTGATGCGCGACAGCGATGTCGTCGTATTCAACGCCTACGAACTGCTTTATGTGGCCAAGAAGGTCGCCGCATCGTTGGCCGAAAGCGGTTATCGCCCGCCCTTGCCGGCGCGTGCCATTCCGGTTGCCGGCGACGTCGGCACCGCGACGTTCAAGGCCTCGTTGGCGAACCTGCAGGCCGGTTACTTCGCTTCAGAACACGACGTGGAGATCGCTTCGCGCATTGCCGACACCCTGTGTGGCGGCGTGATCGAACGCGGTTCGCTGGTCGACGAAGAGTGGTTGCTGGCGCTGGAGCGCAAGCATTTCGTCGAACTGGCGAAGACGGAAAAAACCCAGGCGCGTATCGCTCACACGATGACGACGGGTAAGCCGCTGCGTAACTAAAGCTCGTCGCCCCGGCAAAAACCGGGGCCCAGCAACTTCGTATCACCGCAAAGACACTGGATCCCGGCCTGCGCCGGGATGACGAACAAAAAACCTAGCGCGTCGCCGCCATGAAGCGCGACGCAACGGAGCAAAACCATGAGCAAGCAAGTGCAAGACGCTTATATCGTTGCCGCCACCCGTACACCCGTCGGCAAGGCGCCGCGCGGCATCTTCCGCAACACCCGTCCGGACGACATGCTGGCCCACGTGATCCGCGCCGTGATGGCGCAGGCACCGGGCATCGATCCGCACGAAATCGGCGACGCCATCATCGGCTGCGCCATGCCCGAAGCCGAGCAAGGCATGAACGTGGCACGCATCGGCGTGCTGCTGGCCGGCCTGCCGGACACCGTGCCGGGCGTAACCATCAATCGTTTCTGCTCGTCGGGCGTGCAGGCGATCGCCATGGCCGCCGATCGCATTCGCCTGGGCGAAGCGGATCTGATGATTGCCGGCGGTACCGAAAGCATGAGCATGGTGCCGATGATGGGCCACAAGGTCGCGATGAACCCGGCGATCTTCAACAACGAGAACATCGGCATCGCCTATGGCATGGGCATCACTGCCGAGAACGTCGCCAAGCAGTGGAAGATCAGCCGCGAGGAACAGGACACCTTCTCCGCCGCCAGCCACGACAAGGCATTGGCCGCGATCAAGGCGGGCGAATTCAAGGATGAAATCACGCCGTTCAAGCTCGACGATCACTACCCCGACCTGAAGTCGCGCGGCATCAAGACCGATAGCCGTGTGATCGATACCGATGAAGGCCCGCGCCCGGGCAGCACGGTCGAAGTACTGAGCAAGCTCAAGCCGGTGTTCCGCAATGGCCAATTCGGCGGTTCGGTGACTGCAGGCAATTCATCGCAGACTTCCGATGGCGCAGGCGCATTGCTGCTCGCCAGCGAAGCGGCAATCAAGAAGTACAACCTGCAGCCACTCGCCCGCTTTGTCGGTTTCTCGGTCGCTGGCGTCAAGCCGGAGATCATGGGTATCGGCCCGAAGGAAGCTATCCCGAAAGTGCTCAAGCAATGCGGCATGACTCAGGATCAGCTGGACTGGATCGAACTCAATGAAGCCTTCGCTGCGCAGTCGTTGGCGGTCATCAAGGACCTGGGCCTGGACCCGTCCAAGATCAACCCGCTCGGCGGTGCGATTGCACTGGGTCATCCGCTCGGTGCGACCGGTGCGATCCGTGCGGCCACGCTGATCCACGGTCTGCGTCGCCGCAAGCAGAAATACGGCATGGTGACCATGTGTATCGGCACCGGCATGGGCGCGGCGGGTATTTTCGAAGCGCTTTGATCCTTCGATAGGCGACGTTTCATGTCCAGGCGGCGGTGCGCAAGCACCGCCGTTTTTTGTTGCGCCTTGTCTGGGTGAGTGCTTTGACATTTCTGGAAGATGTCATCGTTCAAAATAGGCGTCTTGCCGTTTGCCCGAGGAGTCGCACCGTGTCGTCCATGCAAGCCATCGAAATAAGCCAGCCAGGCCCACCCGAAAATCTGCACCTGACGACGCGCCCTCGTCCTCAGCCAGGCAAAGGCGAGGTGTTGATCAAGGTGGCCGCATCGGGTGTAAACCGGCCGGACATATTTCAACGGCAAGGTGCCTATCCGCCCCCGCCCGGCGCCTCCGACTTGCCAGGGCTTGAGGTTGCCGGCGTCATCGTCGAGGGTGATATTGGCGGTGACAATCCATTCGGACTGAAGATCGGCGACGAGGTCTGTGCCTTGCTTGCCGGCGGCGGCTATGCCGAGTATGTCGTGGCGCCGCTCGTGCAATGCTTGCCGATACCCCAGGGCTTTTCCGCGATCGAGGCGGCCGCGCTGCCGGAAAATTACTTCACTGTATGGAGCAACGTGTTCGACCGTGGTCGTCTGGGGCACGGTGAAGGTGGTGACCACGAAAGCCTCTTGGTGCAAGGTGGCTCCAGCGGCATCGGCGTCACCGCGATCCAGCTCGCACACGCTTTTGGCCATCGCGTATTTGCTACCGCCGGCAACGAAGAAAAATGCCGCGCCTGCGAAGAACTCGGTGCCGAAAAGGCCATCAACTACAAGACCGATGATTTCGTCAGCGCGATCCATACGCTGACCGACAACCGTGGTGTCGACGTGATCCTGGACATGGTGGCCGGTGACTATGTGCCGCGCGAACTCGACGTACTGGCCGAAGGCGGGCGACTGGTCTTTATCGCGACGCTGGGTGGAAACAAGACGAACATCGATGTCGCCAAGATCATGCGTCGGCGCATCACCTTGACCGGCTCCACCTTGCGGCCCCGCCCGGTCGCGTTCAAGGGTGCCATCGCGCGCAGCCTGTATGAAAAGGTTTGGCCATTACTTGGCGCAGGCACCATCCGGCCCGTGATCCATCAAGTCTTTCCTGCTGCGCAAGCAGCGCAAGCACACGCGTTGATGGAAAGCAGCTCGCATATCGGCAAGATCATGCTTAGTTGGTGAGAGGAGTGGCTTGGCCGTGATTTGCGATTGCGTCACGGCTTGTTGCGACTAAGAGAGCCTTTCGAAATGTAAAGCCGGCCACTGCGTGGCCCGTAAAGAGGAAAGGGTAAAGAGAGAAAGCAAAAAGCCGCGAGCTATCGCATGTTGGCTTTTCCTCTTTAACCTTTACAGCGCCGAAGGCGCGGCTTCACAGGCCACGCAGTGGCCGACTTTACGCCTCTTCAGAAGCTCCCTCCCGTCGCGCCCCACAGCCACATCACGCCGCATCAAACGCCACGAAAGGTTCGCCGATACGAAACCGGCGACGTAGAAAACGCGGCGGTAAAATGCTGCCGCAGCGAAACGGTGGAACCAAATCCGCTCGATTCGGCAATGCGGTCCACGGATTGATCCGTGGTTTCGAGCAGGCGCTGCGCGTATGCCAACCGCTGCGACAACAACCATTGCGTGACGCTGGTGCCCGTGGTGCGCTTGAAGCGTCGGGTAAAGGTGCGCCGGCTCATAGCGGCGCGGTCGGCCAGGGCATCCAGGCAAAGCGGTTCGCGAAGGTTGGCCAATGCCCACTCCAATGTGCTGTTGAGGCGATCGGTGTGATCCACCTTCGGCACCGGTTGCTCGATGTACTGCGCCTGGCCGCCATGGCGATGCGGTGCGACTACCATGCGCCGCGCAACCCGGTTGGCCACTTCGGCGCCGTGGTCGCGACGCAGTAGATACAGACAGCAATCGATCGCGGCCGCCGTGCCCGCCGACGTGATGATGTCGCCGTCATCCACGTACAGCACATCGCGCTTGAGCAGCACATCGGGATAGCGCTCGGCAAAGTCTTCCATCCAGACCCAATGCGTGGAAGCACTGCGTCCATCGAGCAAGCCGGCTTCGGCCAGCACAAAAGCTCCCAGGCATAAACCCACGATGCGAGCACCCCGAGCATGCGCCGCCCGCAAGGCATCGAGCAGCGCCTGTGGGGGACGTTCGGCCGGATCGCGCCAGGCCGGAACGATGATCGTGCTGGCATCGTCCAGCCCCTCCAGCCCATAGGACGCATCGATCGAAAAGCCCGCCATGGTCTGCAAAGGGCCGGGTTCGGCCGCACAGACCCTCATTTGGTAGCGCGGCGCGCCCAGCCGGGCCAGATCCTCGCCAAAGACCATGCACGGCACAGCCAGATGGAAAGGGCTGATCTGGTGGTAAGCGACCACCGCGACGGTGTTTTGGAGGGGGTCCACAGACATGGCCCGATTCTATCACTGAGTGTCCTGCAAGCCACTTCTGGGTGATCTGCAATCGGCGAACAATGCATACCAAGCCGCTACTTGGACGGTGCGAAAGCCCGAACGCGTATCAGCATGTATCCACAAGCCTTTGATTAAGGAGATTAATGTGAAGAACGCCCTGTTCGCCTCGTTGGTTGCCATGACCGCCACCGGCCCGGTTGCCGCCGTCGCCGCGGATCACCCCACCCTGCGCGCCATCGGCGGCGCAACGGCGCCCAAGACGCTCGATGCAAAGACGACCGTGTTGGTCGTTATCGATTTCCAGAACGAATACTTCTCGGGCAAGTTGCCCGTCCCTGATGGCGCCAAGGCGCTGGATCAGGCCAGGAAGCTGGTGAGCTTCGCGGATCAGCACGGCATCGAGGTCATCCACGTGCGCCACATCACCCCTGCCGGTTCGCCGATCTTCGCCGAAGGAAGCAACGGCGCCGAGATCGTCGATGGCATCAAACCGGGCAAGAACCATACGTTGCTGACCAAGAACCAGGTGAGTGTGTTCGCCAGCACGGATATCGATGCGCGCCTGCGCGCCAAGGGCATCAAGACGCTGATCATCACCGGCCTGATGACGCACGCCTGCATAGCCGGTGCTGCGCGCGACGCAGTGCCGCTGGGCTACAACGTGATCGTCGCTTCCGATGCGGTGGCTACGCGGCCGATCAATGCATTCGACGGCAAGGGTGTCGTTTCCGCACAGGATCTCCATCGTGCGGCACTGACCGAGATCTCCGATGCCTTCGCTGCCGTAGAACCGACCGGCGATATTCTCGCCCTGCCGGTCAACTGAGCCCTGAAGAGCCCGGATCGCCGGGCTCTTTCTTTTTCAGGCCAGGCGAGCGCCATTGGGAACGTTGCGTTCCACAGTCGTCACCACGATGCCTTCCTCAGTATGAAAACCCGTCAACAGGAACTGCGAGCGGAACGGGCCGATCTGCTTTTCGGGAAAGTTGATGACGCCGACGATCTGCCGCCCGACGAGATCCTCGGGCTTGTAGATACCGGCGATCTGCGCGCTGGTTTTCTTTTCGCCATACGGGCCAAAGTCTGCCCACACTTTCAGTGCCGGCTTGCGTGCCTCGGGAAAAGGCTCCACGCGCACGACGGTGCCGGCCACGATCAATACTTTTTCAAAATCGCCCCAACTGATGGAATCGACTTCGTGTGCGGTAACGTTGCTCATCCTTCCAATCTCGTCTTGAACCAGTCTTTGCCCTGTTGCCACCAATAGCCCGCTTGTGCGGCAAGGTAGCCCATGGGGCGATAGGTATTGTCCAGGCCGTAGTGGGCGAACGGTTTCCACGCATCGCTACCTTCGGCCAACGCCGCGGCCAGCAGCTCGCCGGCCGCGCAGGTCGGCGCCAGGCCGTGACCACCGAACGCCTGCGCCCACCACAGGCCATCGCCACGTGTGCCGATCTGCGGCATCTGATGACGCGCATAGCTCATCAGACCCGACCAAGCATAGTCGACGCGCGTACCTTTAAGCGATGGAAACACGCGCAGCAGATCGTTCATCAACAGCCGTTGCACCCCGCGCGGGGACCGGTCGCGCACGGAGATTCGCCCGCCCCAAAGCAGTCGCGAATCCGATAGCGGTCGGTAGTAGTCGAATGCAAAGCGCGAATCGTAGACGGCGGCACGCGTACGCAGGATGTCATGCATCCGTTCGCCCAAGGGCTCGGTGACCATCACGTAAGTGGCGATCGGCAGGATGGCGCGATCGATCTGGCGATGCAGCCCGCCCAGGTAACCGCCACAAGCCAGCACGACCTGGTCGGCCAGGATTTCTCCGTGCGCCGCACTGATGCACCAGCGAGCACCTTCGCGGCGCACACGCCAGACATCGGTTTCTTCATGAATTCGCACACCCTGCTCGCTTGCCGTCCTGGCCAGGCCGATGGCGAAATTAAGCGGATGCAGATGCAGCGCATTGCGCTCGTAAAGGCCATCGAAATAGCGCTCGCTGCGTACCAGTTCGCGCAGTTGATCGCGTTCGAGCCAGGCCCAGTCGATACCATAGTGTTCGGCCAGCAACTGCTGCCGTTGGCGCAATACACCTGGATCGCGGAACCAGTTCGCCCAGATCACGCCTTCGTCGACCACGTCGCAGGCGATGTCATAACGCTGGGTCAGCTGCCGGATGCGCTCCACCGCGTCGGTCGTACGCTGGAACATGGCCTGGGCCAGCTCTGTGCCGTGCGCATCAAGCAAGGCCTGTTCGCCCAGCGAATAACCGGCGAATACGAAACCGCCATTGCGACCGGAGGCGCCAAACCCGACCTGCTCACGTTCCAACAGAACGACATCCTGCACACCGCGCTCAGCCAGTCCCAAGGCCGTATGCAGCCCGGCGAAACCGCCGCCGACGATCGCCACCCTGGCCTCGCTACGGCCTTGCAGCGGCGCGTACGCAGGGTATGCGTTGGCCGTGGCGCGGTAGTAGGAAGTGGGGCTGGTGGGCTTCATCGGTGATTGGGATGCGTGATGGCACGAGAAGGTTGGAAGGATAGCGCGCTTATTCCACCAGGCTCACCCCAAGCGCCCGCTGATCGCTCTGCCCCCGATCGTCCACCACGCGCACCGAATAATTCCCAGCCCCCGGCGCATCCCAGAACAGCAACTCGCCCGGTGCGCTGTGTCCGATGTAGGCATCGTTGACGAACCAATAGAGCTGGCGCACGGCAGCATCGCCGTTGGCGCTGAACCCGATACGATCGTCGCCCTGCTTGTTCAGCCGCATCGTGTAGATACTCCCGCGCAGGGGCGAGGTGATTCGCGGCGGCTCCCCTTCGGCTACGCCGCCTTCGACACAGGCATCGTTCTGCGGTGGCGTTCGGCGCGGCATACCGGCTTGTACGAATACCCGTTGCAGCTCGGAGGGCCAGTATTCGTAGACCTCGATATGCGTGCGTTTGCCGGCATAGGGCGGACACGCCGGTTTGCCGGTCGCATCGTCGATCACCACCGGGCGATGCACCTGGCTGACGCGGATGGGCGACTTGCCGGGAATGAACCAGGTATAGCCTTTTTGCGGGCACCACTGATTGGGCAGGTCGCCACTCGCAAGACATATCTGTTCGCGCTTCAGATTGGCCGGCATGTGATGAACAGGCTCGGACATGCCCGGCCACTGCGCGCGCATGGCATCGACAATCTGAAAGAACAGCGGCGCGGCCGCTTCCACACCGACAAAGGCCGGGTTGCCGGTGCCATCGAAATTGCCGACCCACACGATCAACACATAGGGACCAAAGCTGCCGGATGTCCACGCATCTCGAAACGCCCAGGACGTGCCGGTTTTCCAGTAGATCGGCAGACGCGACGGATTCGCGCCGGAGGCTTCGTCGGGGCGTGGATTCTGCCGAAGCATATCCATCACCATGAAGCTGGCTTCTTCGCTGACAAGCCGTGTACCGGTCGAAGTCGGATCGGAAGCAAGCCAGCGCAATGGCTTCAGCTCACCGCGATTGGCAAGCATCGCGTAAAGGCCTGCCTCTTCCTGCATGGTCACCTCGCCGCCGCCGAGCACCAGTGCCAGGCCATAGTGTTTTTCGCTGGCCATGCGGCTGATGCCCGCTGCGCGCAGGAACTGATACAGGCTGGGTTGCTGCAACTGCGATGCTACCCAGACGGCCGGAATGTTGCGGCTGCGAATCAACGCATCGGTTGCGGTAATCGGCCCCAGAAAGTGGCCATCGAAATTCTCGGGTGTGTATGGCCCGAACGAGGTCGGCACATCGCGTAATACGGTCTGCGGATGCAACACGCCCTGATCGAAGCCCAACGCGTAGATAAAAGGCTTCAGGGTCGAGCCTGGCGAACGCTTGGCCTGCGTTCCATTGACCTGTCCCTGGATGCCTGCATCGGCGTAATTGGCCGAGCCGACCAGCGCCTTGACGCTCATATCGCGTGTGTCGACCAGGATCGCCGCCGCGTTGCGTATGCCTTGTGCATCGCCACGCTGGACAAAATGCGCAACCTGGCGCTCCAGCGTATGTTGCATGTCCAGATCGAGCGTTGTGGTAACACGGCTGTCCGCCGACGTACCTTCGACGCGACGCGTCGCTAGAATCTGCTCGACCGCATGCGGCGCCTCGAACGGCAATTGCGATAGCGGTCGCAGGTTGAGCGGCAGCGAAAACAGCGGCTTCAGCGCGGCGTCGTTCGGATGCAAGCGCAACCAGCGCTCATAGAGTCGATTGCGCGAATCGGCGAGATACTTGCTGATGATGCCGATCGGGGCATCGCTGTCGAGCGATGGCGCACGCAGGCGGCGGCTCGGGTCCTGCGGAATGACCGCGAGCGTCAGCGCCTCGGGAAGGTTCAGCGCCGCCGGCGATTTTTCGAAGTATGCGAGGCTGGCCGCACCGACGCCCTCCACGTTACGCCCATAGGGCGCGTCGTTGAGATACGCCTCCAGGATCTGTTGTTTCGAGTAGAACAGCTCCAGGCGAATCGCCAACCCGACCTGGCGCAATTTGCCCCACGGCGAACGGGTATTGAGGTGATACAGCAGGCGCGCCAGCTGCATGGTGATCGTCGAACCACCTTGTGGATTGCCATGCCGCACATAGGTCACCCAGGCACCACGCAGCAAACCGTAAGGATTGAAGCCCGGATGCCAACGAAACCAGCGGTCTTCGTGCAACTGCACCGCCTCGACCAGCGCCGGTGACATGTCCTTCAGCGGCACCCACAAGCGATATCGATCGTCGTCAGCCAGCGTCAGGCGCATCAGCCGGCCGCGAGTGTCGTAGACCGCGGTCGAGGACGGCAGATAATCACGCAATGGCTGGTGTGGCCACAGGCGTATGCCGACCAGCAGGCACGCGATCAAGCCCGCGCCGACCAGCCAGTTCTGCCAGCGCCTGATCCAGCCGATACACGCCCGGGCTATCGAGTACGACAACTTAGTTCATGCTCATTCGATGCCGCTCTCCGATGGCGGGAGAGCGGCGCTGCCTCTTACGGTTTACGCACGACGGTCAAGGTGGCGCCGCCGGGTGCGCGAGCCTGGATCTTGCGGTCGTACAAGGACTCGCCAAAGGCCGGTGGCACGATGAACTTGCCGGCATTGGTCGCCTTGATGCGGTAGACGAACTCACCCACGTTGGGTGTGGCCTCGCCATAGAGCACCACGCGATCCTCGCGCACATCCGCGTACTGTAGGGTCCAGCTCGATTGACCCACGCCGATCGGCGAGCGCCATGCACTGGCCGCCACGGTGCTGTCGCCGCCCTGGTCATTCTCGCTATCGTCCGCGGCCTGCTGATCGGCGACGGGCGGTGGCGGCTGGATGACGGGTTCGAACCCGCCCGGCAACAGGTCGACGATCGCCAGATCTCCCACGGTGACGTTCGTGGTGGAGCGGATCTTCAGATGGACGTCGATCTCTTCACCGATGGTAATCTGGTCCAGCGCCTTGCCGTTGGTATCGGTGTAGTCGCGGGTAATCTCTACCCCTTCGCGCTCGGCCTTGGTCGGTGCATCGCGGTCGTAGCCACCCTGGCTGACCACATACCATGCAGGCAACGTCGTGCCATTGGTAAAGCGCAAGCGTGTATCGGCTGGCGTCCAGCTGCCGTTCTGCAACATACCTTCGACCTTGCCTACGGATGTCACGCTGCCGTCGGCCTTCACGGCACCAATGCTCAGCTTTGCGACCTCTCCCTGCGCCTGGTCGGCGTAGGCGTCGAGTGCGAGGATAGTCATCGACGAGGAGTAGGTATTGAACCACCCGTTCTGCAACGGACGCACGATGTTCTCGAACGCCTGCGGCGGCAAGCTCTTGAGCTGATCCGGGAAGTGCTTGGCCAGCAGATAGAGCGTGATCGAATCGCGAGTCAGCGGGTCGTAGTAGTAGTGGTAACCCCAAGGCTCGCGATCGCCCGGGCTCGACAACATCTTCAACGGACCGGCAAGCATCTGGCCGGCCAGCTTGTCCTGCTTGAGCAGCTTGTAGGACGCGGCAATCCACGCCGCGGTCAGGTCGTCCTTCCAGTCCTTCGGCTGCGTCTCGCCCAGGCGCTTCTGCAACGAGGCGAGATAGTTGGTGGTGACGTTGCCCTGGCGAGTCAGCAGGTAGATGGCATAGGCACGCTGGCGCAAGGCTTCGATCGAATCGCCACTGTCATCGGCGGCGACCTGCTTCAGGAAACCATTGCCGGCGTCGAACATGTCGCGCGGTACGGTCATGCCGCGATCACGCGCTTCGAGCATGAAGTGCATCGCGTAATCGGTCAGGAACGCGTCGCCGTCGGGTGTCGCCGTCCACAGGCTGAAACCGCCCTGCCCGTTCTGGCGCGTATGCAGCGCGTCGTACAGGCCCGCCAACGCCTCGGCCTGCGTCCTGCCGCCGGTCTTCTGCGAAGCCATCAGCACCTGCTTGAACTCCGGCCGTTGGCCGAACACCAGCGCCGGCATCGCGCCGCTGATGATCTGCTCGGTGCAGTAGTGCTCGAAGTCGACCAGATAGGACGTCAGGCCCTGTGCCAGAACCAGCGGCAGGTTCGAGATCGAAACATTGCGCTTGGCATAGGCGTCATACAGCTTGCGCACGCCGGTGAAATCCGCCTTGCCACCCGCTTCGACCCTGGCGATGCCCACCGTAGTGCGGAACGCCGCTGCCGGACGTACCGACAGATCCACGCTCTGCTTGGCTGACTTGTCGCCATAGCTGGCACTGAATGCCAGGTTGCCCGAGCCCAGCTGATCGGTCGCCTTGACCCGGAACAACGCCACGCCTTCGCGCATTTCGCCCAGGCTGATGCTCTGCGTCGCATTGCCGACCAGTTGCAGCTGCGGCCCGGTCTTCAAGGTCACCGCCACCGGGACCTGTTTGCCGCCGAGGCCGGTGAGATTGTTCGCCACGCCGACGCTCACTTCGACTTCATCGCCCGGAGCCAAGGTGGTCGGCACGTTCGGCGACAACACGAAGTCGCCGCGCACGGTGGTCGCACCTTCGAACGTACCGATCTTTTCCGGCGATACCGCCACTGCCATCACGCGCAGCTTGCCGTTGAAGTAATCGGGCACGTGATAGGTCACGTCCTTCTCGCCATCGACATCGACGATGCCGGACCAGTAGGCCACCGGCTTGTCGCGCTTGCGCTTGAACGGATTGAGCTGGCGACCGATCGCGCCGTCTGCGTCACCGCCGGGGGCGGCCATCGCCATCAGTTTCTCGAAGTCCGGCAGGATCAGGTCGAGAATCTGCGAGGTACCCACTTCCAGCATGCGCTTGCGGAAGAAGTACTTCAGCGGATCGCCCAGCTTGTAGCGCGCGACCTGCAGGATGCCTTCGTCCACCGCAAAAATGACCGCCTTGGTCGGCTGGGTCGAGGTCAGTTTGAGAGTGACATCCTGCCCTGGCTTCACCATCGCCGGCGCTTCCACCTTGATGTCGTTGCGACGCGCATCGAGGTTGACCGAGAACGGCACTACGCCGTAGCTCAGCGGGCTCATGAAGATTTCATCCGACGATGGATCGCGGATGTACTGCACATTGATATAGCCGTTGCCTTCGAAGTCCGCCGGCACGGTGATGTGCTGGACCGAGCTGGTGGTATCGGCATGGAACCATGCGTGCGCGTAGACCTTGTCGCGCTCGATGGTGATCAGGCCGCTGCCGGCATACGGCGCACGAATGGCTATCTCGACCGACTCGCCCTGCGCATAGTCTTTCTTGCTGAGGTTGAGCTGCAGCTCGGCATTGCGATCGAGCGAGCGAGACACATTGGCATCACCGGCCACGCTGTACTCGACGCGGTTCACTTCCGTGCGATCCGCGCGACGGATCACCAGCGCATAGTTGCCCGGCTTGTCCGTCGGCAGCGTGTAGTCGGAACCGCCCGCGGGAATACTCAGCGGTTGCTCGCTGACCGGCACTTCCTTGAGCTTGGACTCGTACTTGTAGACGCCAGAATCCTGCTTGGTCAGCACCGAAATGAAGCGACGCTCGATCAACTGGGCCTTGAGATCACCCAGGGCCATCGACTTGGCCTGCGGGTTGATCGCGACCAGATGCACCGTGCGGCTCGCATTGCGGCTGACGTAATCGAGGTTGTCGGCAGCCTTGTAGCCGACCAGCCATTCATTGCTCGACACCAGCGTCTGCGTGGCCGCGGCGACATTGCGGCCACCTTCGGCCTCATACGCCTTGGCCAGGAAGTACAACTGATACGTCGCGTCGGCGTATTTCTTCAGGTCCAGGTCGAACTCGGCATGGCCCTTCTCGTCGGTCTTGCCGTCCTGGAGACTCTCCTCGTAGCCTTCCTTGGCGCGCTTCACATCATAGAAGTGATAGTCGGGCCAGCTGCGGAACTCCGGGAATGCCGGACGCAACGTCAACGATGCTTCGACGCGGCGATCGGCGGCGGGCGTGCCGAACAGATTCTGCGCGTCGACTTCGCCCTTCAATTGATCCGGCTTGACCCAGCCCTCGGTCACTTGCTGGGACAGATGCGCGTCGACCTTCATGCGGTCGGGCAGGAACTCCTTGACCTGCACGGTGGTATTGCCGATCTGTGCGTTCGCCTTGCCGTCCTTGACGATATAGAGATTGACCGTCCACGTACCGGTCGGCGCCGTTTCGGCCGGCGCGTATTCCAGCTCGCCAAAGCCCGAAGCATCCATCGACAGCGGCACCTGCTTCACCGCAACGCCGCGCGGGTCGACGATCTCCGCCTGCAACGGAATACCGGCGACGCTACGTGTCCATGTGGCGGCACGAACGATCAGTCCGATATGGAAGGTATCGCCGGGGCGATAGATGCCACGGTCGGAGAAGAGGTAACCCGACAATTGGCCCTGGTTGATCGCATTGCGCTCGCCACCGATGTCGAAGCGCGAAAAATCGAGCTGGCGATCATAGGTACCGATCGGCAGGAACGACAGGTCGTCACCCTTCTTGACGAGATAAAGCACCGGCTTCTTGTCGCGATCCAGACCCTTGAAGGTTGGGAAATGCACGACGCCATCGGCACTGGTCGCCTGCGTATAAAGTGTCTGTCCGTTGAGCGCCATCACCGTTACGCTGGCACCGCTGACCGGCTGACCGTTGCTGATCGACTGCACGAAGACATCCTGGCTGCCGTCGACGGCTTTCTTCACCAGCATGCCCAGGTCGGTCACCACGACCAGGCGCGTGTCCTGCGCCGGAGGGCTGGTGTCTGCACTGGCGTCGCCACTGTCGTCACCATCGGCGTTGTCAGCGGCGCCATCGGGCTCGTCGCCGGACTCTTCATCGCCCTGCTTGGCATTGTCCGGTGCGTAGCCCTTTTGGGCGTCCGCTTCGGCCTGCTTCTGCGCCTTTTCGCGCTTGGCTTCGGCGGCCGCATCGTAAGAGGACAGGTGCAGCATGAACACGCCGCGCTTGCCTTCCTTCAGATACTGGCCAAGGTCAACGCCCTCGTAATGCGCCTTGCCAGGATCGCCCTTGGGGAAGCTGCGCTTCACCTCGTAACGCTCGACGATATGGTCCTCGCTGAAACCGTAGGTCAGCTCGGGTTTGGTGTAGTTGCCCTGATTGAGGCTGACCAGATGCTGGATCTGATCGGGCAGCACGCGACCGACTTCCACGCGCATGCCCGGCAGGTTGCGCGACACCACCGAAATGCGCTTGCTGCCGCTCATCGAAAGCAGCGAGCCGTCAGCCATAAACCGCAGCAATTTCGGGTAGTCCGGCACGGTGATGGCTTGCGCCGTCGCCTGCCCCGACAGATA
>Ga0105240_10006457_pt1 | contig 17231 bp, 19 predicted proteins | sample KBSC54metaG_FD_80426 | JGI IMG/M metagenome (GOLD analysis project Ga0105240, IMG submission 80426) | Corn rhizosphere microbial communities from Kellogg Biological Station, Michigan, USA - KBS C5-4 metaG | ecosystem: Host-associated > Plants > Roots > Rhizosphere > Soil | place: Michigan, USA...
TACAACGAGTCGGTGCTGTGCTTCACCAACAACATCCCGCAGCGTGACGGCGGCACCCACCTGACCGGCCTGCGCGCCGCGATGACCCGCGTCATCAACAAGTACATCGAAGAAAACGACTTCGCCAAAAAAGCCAAGGTCGAAGTCTCCGGCGACGACATGCGCGAAGGCCTCACCTGCGTCCTGTCCGTCAAAGTCCCTGAGCCGAAGTTCAGCTCGCAGACCAAAGACAAGCTGGTATCGAGCGAAGTCCGCGGCCCGGTCGAAGAAATCGTCGCCAAGACCCTCACCGACTTCCTGCAAGAAAAACCGAACGACGCCAAGATCATCTGCGGCAAGATCGTCGAAGCCGCGCGCGCCCGCGAAGCCGCACGCAAGGCACGCGAACTGACCCGCCGCAAAGGCGTCATGGACGGCCTCGGCCTCTCCGCAAAACTGGCCGACTGCCAGGAGAAAGATCCAGCGCTCTGCGAACTCTACATCGTCGAGGGTGACTCCGCGGGCGGCTCGGCCAAACAAGGTCGCGACCGTAAATTCCAGGCCATCCTGCCACTGCGCGGTAAGGTTCTGAACGTCGAAAAGGCACGCTTCGAAAAGATGCTCTCCTCCGAGCAGATCACCACCCTGATCGCCACCCTCGGCACCAGCATCGGCCCTGACGAATTCAACGCCGACAAACTGCGCTACCACCGCATCATCATCATGACCGATGCGGACGTCGACGGCGCCCACATCCGCACCCTGCTGCTCACCCTGTTCTATCGCCAGATGCCGCAACTGGTCGAGCGCGGCCACATCTACATCGCCCAACCGCCGCTCTACAAGGTCAAGGCCGGCAAGGACGAGCGCTATCTGAAAGACGACGTCGAAGAAGCGCACTACATGATGCAGATCGCCTTGAACGACGCAGAGCTCGTCCCAAGCGAAGGCGCAGCCCCGATCAGCGGCGCACCGCTGACCGAACTGGTTCGTCAGTACAACACCGCCAACGCCATCATCATGCGCTTGACCCGCATGATCGACGCCACCGCGCTGTCCGCCATCATGACCGGCGTCACCCTGCAACTGAACACCGCAGCTGAAGCAGAGCAATCGGCCATCGCACTGAAGACCGCGATCAACGACCCGGGCATCGACGTCATCGTCCGCTCCGACGAGCTGACCGACAAGCACATCCTGCGCATCCAGCGCATGTACCACGGCAACATCAAAGTCACGGCCATCGACACCGACTTCGTCAACGGCCCCGACTATCAAGTGTTGGCCAATGCAGCCGCAACCTTCCGCGGTCTCATCGGACGCGGCGCACTGATCCGTCGCGGCACCGGCGACAAGATCAAGGAAAGCGCCATCAACGACTTCCACCAGGCCATGGCATGGCTACGCGAAGAAGCCGAACGTGGCGTCAGCAAGCAGCGCTATAAAGGTCTGGGTGAAATGAATCCTGAACAGCTGTGGGAAACCACCATGGACCCAACCGTCCGCCGTCTGTTGAAAGTGCAAATCGAAGACGCGATCGCCGCGGATCAGATTTTTATGACGCTGATGGGTGATGACGTGGAACCGCGCCGTGCGTTTATTGAGTTGAATGCGCTGCAGGCTGGGAATATTGATGTTTGATGTAGCCTTGGATTACGCAATCCAGAATTGTCGACACCCATTTAAAGTTCTATTTTGGTGACAAATAAAAGCCCCTTCTACAGGGGCTTTTTCCCATCGATTATTAGAAGCCATGCGAGTACGAAGCTAAGGAATCTGCATGAATAATCTCTCCGATCAATGGACCGAAGCTGAGCTCAGCGGGTTAGCAGAATCTGCTGACCTGGAGTGTAAAGCCGCTCAAGGTCGCGATGGTCGCGGCGAGCTGCCGGAGGATTTTTGGAAAAGTTATAGCGCGATGGCCAACGCTGACGGCGGACTCATTCTGCTTGGTGTTCAAGAAAAACCAAAAGGCCAGTTCAAAGCCCTGGGACTGACAGAAGTCGAGCGTGTTCGCAAGGCTCTCTGGGACAACCTGCATAACCGTAAGCAGATCAGCGTCAATCTCTTAAGGGAAGCAGATATCCAACCAATTCTCATCGCTGGAAAAACGGTTATCCAAGTGCAGGTGCCGCGTGCGCCGCGCCGCAGTCGGCCCGTGCATATAGGCAGCAATCCATTTGGTGGTACTTGGTTACGTCGATATGAGGGAGACTATGCAGCCGACGATGAAACGGTACGGCGTCTCATGGCAGAACGCGTTGAAGATTCCCGTGATGAACGTGTGCTGAAGGGATATGACTTCAGTGATCTTGACATGGATACCGTTGCCGCTTATCGCAATCGCTTCGCTGCTGTCAAGCCGGGCCATGTGTGGACTGACCTGCCAGTCCAAGAGTTCTTAGAGAAAATTAATGCTTTTGGCAAGAATAGAGAAGAGGGTTTTAGCGGATTACGTCTAGCTGGTTTATTGATGTTTGGCCGTGCTGAAGTCATCCGTGAAGCACTTCCTCATTACATGGTGGATTATCAGGAGCGTCCCGAAGCCAAGACAGAAAAGCGTTGGATAGACCGTGTGGTACCCGATGGCAGTTGGTCGGGAAATCTCTATGATTTTTTTCGTCGGGTTTACCAAAAACTGACCGTAGATCTCAAGGTGCCATTTCAGTTGCAGGATGGTCAACGCGTGGACGACACGCCGGTGCATGAGGCCCTGCGGGAGGCTTTGGCCAATACTCTTATTCACGCGGATTACTCCGGTCGAGTGTCGGTGCTCGTGGTAAAGCGCCCCGATATGTTTGGTTTTCGTAACCCGGGCCGTATGCGAATTGCCCCTGAGTTAGCTGTGCTTGGAGGCAATAGTGATTGCCGTAACCGGCATCTTCAGACAATGTTCCAACTTGTCGGCTATGGCGATCATGCAGGATCAGGCCTCCCTAAAATCTATAGCAATTGGGCCGGCCAGCATTGGCGTCGTCCGGTGTTGCATGAGCTCCCTGAGCCAGAACAAACCTTGATGGAATTACGCATGAGCAGCCTCGTGCCAGAAAAAGCCGTTGCCGAGTTGGAGGAGCATTTAGGCGCACGTTTCAGAGCTCTTCCAGAATTGGCGCGTCTGACCTTGATCACCGCCAATGTCGATGGCACGGTCAATCATGACCGCATCAAGCAGATTTCAACCGATCATCCTGCTGATATCACCAAGATGTTGGGGGGCTTGGTCCGTGACGGGATGCTAGCTTCAGATGGCTTTGGTCGAGGCATGGTTTACTACCTGCCATGGCAAAAACAAGGTGCAACCCTACTTTTTGATTTGGCTGAACAGACAGCATTACCTCGGGAGCCTAGACACATACCTCCGGAGCTAAGCGCTATACCTCCAGAGCTAAACTCCTTACCTCTAGAGCTCGAGACCTATTTGACATGGGAAGACGTACCTGCCGAATTACAGGTACGTCTGGCAGAGATAGCAGAGCCAGTCCGGCAGACGCGTCGTGCAGCACCACAGCTCGTGCAAACGATTGTGCGTCGTCTGTGCTCCGATCGATTTATCGGGCGTCATGTCTTGGCGCACTTGTTACAGCGTAACCCTGACGACTTGCTCAAACGTACCTTGACACCCATGGTCAATGAGGGCCAACTCAAGACAGCTTATATAGCTAGTCGCGATCCGCGCCAAGCCTATACAGCCGCTGACCTTGAATCCAACTAATGAATACAGATATTAGCCCTACTGGTCCCGATGGTGTGTTCCCAACCGCTCAAGTAGATTTGCTATTTCAAGTATTGAATGAGATTCGCAAACGAGCAGCAGCCTAAAGCCACGTCATTTTTTCTGTAAAGACGCATCTTCTCGTTGCTTCAATGTTTGACCGTCGGAGGTTCTCCAACTCTGCGGTCCACTACGAGAAGATCCTGCGACTATTGCCGCCGCGTAGCTGGACGAACTAAATAGCAAATCGCTGGTAGTTAAAAAATGATCTGTGTGTTCGACTAAAGTACCTTCTGTAATTAGTTGCATCTTAAGATTGGCAAGCTTCCCGGGCATACTGTCACTCTGATTTTTAGACAGCTGCGAACCTTTCTTTAGTACGAAACCCTCATCGGTTATCGCGCCCTTCGCCACTAAGCCGGTAACCGTAAAGTTGAGATCCATCAACGGATTATTCACTTTCCTTTGGTCCGTGGTTTCAGCACTACCTGCCAGACGTCTGGTTGATGGTAGCAGCGGCTCAAGAATCGTGTACCCCAACACGCCAAGTACCATTCGACTATTTTCAATAAACTCTTCCATTGCGTCCCGATCCGCGCGTGGCAAGCTAGATGCCGTAGGAATGTTGCCGTTCTCGAGCTGATAGCGATCTGCATCTTTTGCTAGAGAAACCAGCGCAGACTCCAAATACTTAACGTGCGCTTTGGTCAGATTGTCGTCTTTGCTGCTGAAGATAACGACTTCATTCCAAAAATCCTTTTGTCGATCATGTGATGTTAGTCGTTCCAGAACATTCTCCGATTCGCCAATGTAGGCAAGAGACTTTGCGTCGCTCGAGCGGCCTTCGAATAAAAAGTACACACCTGGCTTTGACACCTCAGGCCAGCTCGTCAATTCACTCAATCGATTTCTTGGGCAAGCAAGTCCTTGACCAGTCCAGTTCACTAACTCAGCGAATCGAATGCCCGTGACAGTGGCATCAGCGAGATATATGCGAATAGATTTACCTGTTGGCACGAGTCTTTTTCCAATAATTGTTAGATTTTGTCCTGCAATTTAACACGGGGATAAAGAGGTAACCCTTTGATGACCGTATGCAGGTCGCTAGAGTGACTATGCGGTTGTGCACGATATGGAATATTTACGTATTATTTGTCGTAATTATTTGATTTTCAGTCAAATAAGACCTGGCACTCTAGACCAGATAAAAACGACAAATGATAGAACTAAAAACAGTCTTCGCAGAATATCTCCCAGCAAAAGAAAAATATGGCCGCGTCCCACGAAATGTTGAGATACCAGCCCTTGTAGAGGCCATACGGAAACGTATCCCGAGATTCTTTCTAGAATGTTTAGAGAGGGCCGGATATGTCTCAAGCGAGTGGCTCACAAAGGGGTCAATTGGCGAGCCAAATCGTACCTTTGCCCACGTCCCTTGGGTGTCCATATTCAAGCGCTCAATCACAAAATCGGCCCTAGAGGGGTACTACATCGTCCTGCTGTTTTCAGAAGATATGTCTTCTGTCTACTTAACCCTAAATCAAGCTTTTACCGCCTTTGAAACTCGTTATGGTTCCGTCAATCTTGCGTATCGAAAGCTGCAAGATTGTGCGCAACAAGCAGTTCTCGAGCTCGGCCCGGTCCCAGAAGGTTTTACTACAGGGCCTATCGATTTAAGAACCAATGGCACGCTTTCAACTGGATATGAGTTCGGCTCCATTTGGGCGAAAGAGTACTTCGCCGATGATCTCCCTCCGCAAGCTGAACTGGAAAACGACGTGCGGCTCCTGTTGCAGGCGTATAGCGCGTTATGGGACAAATATCCGCATTCCTTGGTCGACGCGAACACTGAAATATCCAATGATGAGTTCGTTAAAGCTGTTGAGGCCACTCTAAAGACGGTTCCCAAAGAACCATCTACAAACGGACCTCAGCCTCCCGCACGTAAGATAAAGTCATCGGGACGCGAAGTATTTTCACGCTCGGCGAATGTGAGTGCGCGGGCGATTTCAATGTCGAATGGGGTATGCGCGTTGGCGGGAGGCACAGGTGTGCACAGTTCTTTCCTCTGGAAGAAGACAGGGATGACATATGTAGAAGCGCATCATCTAATTCCGTTGAGTAAGCAAGAGCAGTTTCCGCACAGTCTAGACGTAGAAGAAAACATCGTCGCTTTGTGCGCGAATTGCCATCGCTTACTTCACCATGCGCGAGCTGATCAGAAAAACGATCCTTTGAGATTTTTATGGCAGCTACGGAAAAATGATTTAGCAGCAAGAGGACTTATCGTTGAGCTTAACGAACTGAAAAAAATGTATGAGAAATTAGCAGATGAGGATTGATTCAAGTATGTAGCCTCTCGGCATCTTGTAGGAGTTGGCATTTAATCTGATGCGCTGTGGCATGGAACCTAACTGTCATAGAATATGAGGTCTGCTACCAAAAGCGGACACACCAAGTTGATTGCGATTTTTACAATCTCTGCTCATTCACAACAATTAAAACTTCCCTTAAGAGAAGCCGGACTCAAAGGAGACCCACAATGCCCACAGGAACCGTAGAACTCCACCGCATCCTTCGCACCAGCCCCGACAAAATCTACCGCGCCTTCACCGACGCAGCCGCCCTTGCCAAATGGCTTCCGCCCTACGGCTTCACCTGCACGGTGGAGCATCTGGAAGCTAAAGTCGGCGGTACCTTCCGCATGTCGTTTTCAAACTTCACCAGCGGCAACGGCCACTCTTTCGGCGGCGAATATAAAGAACTGGTGCCGGGTGAACTGATCCGTTACACCGACAAGTTTGATGATCCAAATCTGCCTGGCGAATTGCTGGTGACGGTGAAGTTGAAGCCGGTTTTGACTGGCACGGAAGTGCGCATTACGCAGTCGGGGATTCCGGAGCTCATTCCGGTGGAGATGTGTTATCTCGGCTGGCAGGAGTCGCTGGCGCAGCTGGCCAATCTGGTGGAGCCGAATATTCCCGGCTAGTACGAGACTGTATTGATCAAGTCGGCGCGCAATCAATAATAAAAAAGGGAGGGGACGGGATGAAGACCGTTGGGCTTTTGCTCGCGCTGACTTTTGTCGCGGTTCATCAATCCGCCGTCGCGGCCAACACGCCGTGTTCGGGGAAAAAGGGTGGCATCTCTCACTGCGCCGGTGCTGATTTTATTTGCAATGACGGTTCTGTCAGCGGGTCGAAGAAGGTCTGTTCCATGTCCAACCAGCAGCGGCTGATGCCGCTTGCGAAGGATGATGACGATGGCTGCAGTTGTCGTAGCCATCGCTATTGCACTGGCCCGCGCGGGGGGCAGTTTTGTTATACGGACAGCGGTAGTAAAAGTTATCGGCGCCGATGAACAGGATTACTTCGATCCGGATTGCAACTGAGTCGGCATGTTTGCGAAACACCGATATTTTCGCGCCCATTGAAACCGGACGCCTATTCTCGTCAATGTAGGTTGCAGCGCCATAGCCTCACTCGTCGCTTCGCGCAGTAGCTCAACCGCATGCAAATAGGCTTCGCTGGACGCCGTCGCAGACGCCGATAGCAAGCTCAGGTTGAGCATTGCGCAGGTGCACTCAGTCTGTTCAATGGTGACGACAGACTCCTTACGCATAATCACTTCAAGACGAAAATCGTTTTGTGCCGCAGGAGTCGCACATTGCTCTCGCTTCCACGCAAATCTCTCGGTAATGCGTCGCGCTGCTTCAGCAGCCTGTTCGGCAAGAAAGTCATCAAGCTCTGCCATTTGTTTCCAGGCAGTGGTGAAAAAGTCTGTATGTTCGGTCACGGCGAACTAACTCCTGTCTTCAGGCGTGGTCTTGTTTGTGCAAGGGAATTGGAGAGAGGCCATCAAATACAAGCGAGAGGATATTGCCTTCTCTCCTGAGTCTTAAACATAAATACTAAGTAACTCTTAGTACATGGTCAAGCCATTATTAAGAAACTCTTAGTATGAAAGCGCAAACCAAACAGTCGTCGATCTTCTGCACCCGTCTCAAGGAAGCCAGGAAGCGCGCCGAACTATCACAGTTCCAACTCGGTGTTCTTGCGGGTATTGATGAGTTCACCGCCAGCGCCAGGATGAATCAGTACGAGCGTGGTGTACATGAGCCTGATTTTGGTACCGTCATCCGTATGGCGCATGCGCTTAAGGTCCCGGTCAGCTTTTTGTTTGAGCCGAATAATCGTCTGGCAGAGTTGATTCTATTGGCGGGGCAGCTGGAATCAAAAGAGCTAACACAACTGATTGCCAAACTCAGGCGCGCTCAGGACTAGACTCAATCACCCAGATCGATGATGCTGGTTGTCGGGATTTCCGGCGGCGTCTCATAAAAACTTGCGATCCAGGCTTGCCCGCCACCCTCTGTAAACTGTGCGAGCACTTCACACACAAAATTAATCGATCCCTTGTCCAGGCTGGCAAACGGATCATCCAGCAAATTCACCACCGCCCCTGAAGCAAACGCTCCCGCCAGATACACCTTGCGCTTGCTGCCGGTCGACAGCATGAAGAGCTTCTTCTCCACATGCGGCGTCAGCGACAAGCCTTCCAATAATTCCGGCAGCGCCGCATCGTCAAAGCCGGGAAACCGCGCTCGCACCGATGCAAAATATTCCGGCACCGTCATTTTGTCGAATGCTTCCGTGCGCGGGTCGACGTAGTAGACCTGTTGCTTGTATTGCCCGGCTTGTTCGTCCAGGCGGATGCCGTTGATGGTCAGTTGGCCGCTGTGTGCTTTCAGTTCGCCGGCCAGCAGGCGGATCAGGCTGGTCTTGCCGCGGCCGTCGCCGCCGCGGATGATGGTGACGCCGGCGGGAATGGCGAGTGTGAGCTTGTTGAACAGTTCGCGCTCAGGGTAGTTGAAGGTCAGGTCGGTCGCTTGCAGGATGGTCGGGCTGGTCATCGAGGTGGTGTCTTTGTGTTGGTTGTCGGCGATGCGGTCATATGACGCAAGGGCCGTTCGTCGTTTGCGAGATTGTAAATCAGCGTGTAAATCAGCTGGGGCGTGAGCTTGCTTGCCTGGCTATCCGCTTTCAAGTCGCTTTGTGCGGATCGGCACGGTGATCAGCATCAGAGGTCGGGTTGCGATCCGTATGCAACGTAATGGTGATCTCCCCATTCCTCTCCAGCACCGCGCGTGCCACGTGCTCCAACGTGGCGCCGTCTTCCTTCTTGCGCAGGGCGACGTCGATGTCGCGGTCGCTGATCAGGCCGGCGCGCATCTGGTGGTGGTCTTTGCGGCCGTCTTTGACGAGCAGGCGTTCGGTGCCGCTGATGAGGTCGTCGAGCCATGCCCAGCGCGTGACCAGTACGCCGATCAGGCGGTGCAGCAGAACCAGCACGGCGCCGGCGGCAAGTGTCGGCAGCATCGGTGAGGCGCCGACGATGGCGCGGCTGAGGATGGCGCCGAGCAGCACCGTGATGCACAGGTCAAACGCACTGCGCTGGCCGAACGAGCGGCGGCCGGCGATGCGCAGGAAGATCAGCGTGAAGCAGAACACGATCAGCGCACGGATGGCCATGGCGGCCGCGCCGATCTGGTCGGTGGCGTCGATGAGCTGGTTGAGGTCGGGCATGGAGTCCTCGGTTGCGGTGGTCGGGATGGCGGTTGGGCCGAGAGGCGATTGTAATTCACGGCGGAGAACGTCATCAGAAACCCCCTGCACAACTACGTAAAAGACCGGGGTCACTTCTCGGTTTCGTAGCCTGCGATGCTGAAGTGGTTCGCTTAGTGGTGGTGCTGATCACGCTCTGTCTAGGTCGCGTTCGCGATGTCATTGTCATCCAATGCAAAGATGAAAGCAGCCAATTGCGCCCTCGACAACGGCAACTGAAAAGCTGCTGACGAGAGAGTGACCATTCACGGTCGCCGCACCTGATCCCAGGTCATTTCTCCCAATGTATGCCTACTCGTCGTCTTCGCCCTTTCTACCCATCACCGCGATACGTTGCGCACACATGGAGCCGTTCCCTGGAAAGGTAGTCCGGGCGGTGTTAGCTTGAGATACAAGGCGCTTTGGTAGATCAGATGGTGGTTGCGACGATATGCTGTGAAACCCGTTTAGAAAAAAATTCTGTGCCGTTTGACCGGCTCACTTCGCAGCAACCTCTAGCGCGCATGCCCGTATTCTGAAGGCAATAGCTCAAGCGTTTTCATTCGTGGCTATGCCCCCGCTTGCACTGCCATTCCTTTTTCTGGAGCAAGACATGCCTCTGAAGGACTTTAAGGTACTCACGTTTGACGTCGTCGGCACCCTCATTGATTTCGAAGCCGGCATGCTCGCCTACCTGCGCAAGGCTATCCCCGACAGCAGGGTCGCGGACGAGGATTTCCTCGCCGCCTACCGCGCCGCGCGTAGTGACGGCAACACCGGCTGGTACCCGGATGACCTGGAACGCTGCTGGCATGTCATCGCTCCTGAGCTGGGTCTGCCCGACACCCCGGAGCTGGCTCGTGGCCTGCGCGATTCAGTGGCCGACTGGCCGGCCTTCCCCGATTCGGTCGAGGCCCTTCAGCGCCTGCGCAAGCACTTCAAGCTGGTTACCATGACCAACGCCCAGACCTGGGCCCTGCAGTACTTCGCGCGTACGCTGGGCGAGCCTTTCGACTTGCTGCTGAGTTGCGAAGATGCCCTCTGCGAGAAGCCGGATCCGCAATACTTTGCCTACGCGCGCGGCCGCTTCGAAGGTCAGTGGGGTTACCGGCAGGCCGACAACCTGCATGTCGCGCAGAGCCAGTATCACGACATCGGCGTCTCCAGGCGCCTGGGCATAACGACCTGCTGGATCGAACGCCGCCACGGCAAGCCTGGCTCGGGCGGCACCATCGCCTCCGCACTTACCGTACCGGACTATCACTTCCACACGCTGGCCCAACTAGCCGATGCGGTAGAAGCAGGCCAATAAGCCAACCCCTCAGCCGGTCGCAGAACACGTATCCCCTGGTGCCCCGTTGCGGCGCCAGCTTGCACCAGTTTGTTCGAGTCCAGGCAGGCCATCCCCGGCCCGCCTGTTTTCTCACACTGCAACCAACCACGGAGCTGCAACATGGACGACAACAGCAAGAGCAAACACGACCTCCTCCTCAGCGCCAGCGACACCGCCGGGTTGATGGATTGCTTGAAACGCGGTGCCAGCCGGCGCGACCTCCTCAAGATCCTGCTGGCCGGCGGGATGCAAGCCACGTTGGCCGGTGGCCTGGCCGGTAGCGCGGCCAGCGCCTACGCGCAGACCCCGCGCCGTGGGGGCAAGCTGCGCGTGGGCGGCGATACGGCCTCCGTCAGCGATACGCTGGATCCGGCCAAGCAATCCAACAAGACCGATTACTCGCGCGGCACCATGCTCTATAACGGCCTGACCTCGCTGGACGCCAGCCTTACGCCGCAGCCGGCGCTGGCCGAATCCTTCAGCAGCAAGGATGCCAAGATCTGGGTATTCAAGCTGCGTCGTGGCGTCACCTTCCATGATGGCAAAGCGCTCACGCCGGCTGACGTGGTGTTCTCGTTGATGCGCCACAAAGACCCGGCCACCGCCTCCAAGGCTAAAACCCTGGCCGACCAGATTGAGAGCGTCAAGGAAACCGGCCCCTATGAAGTCACCGTCACCTTGACTGCCCCCAATGCCGACCTGCCGGTCATTGTCGGTACCTTCCACTTCCACATCGTAAAGGCCGGAACCACTGACTTCAGCACCGGTATCGGCACCGGTCCCTATAAGCTCAAGGAATTCAGCCCCGGCATCCGCTCGGTGGTGGTGCGCAACGACAATTACTGGAAGCCCGGCAAGCCTTATCTGGACGAGATCGAATTCGTCGGCATCGGTGACGAGAATTCGCGCGTCAATGCCTTGCTCTCGGGCGAGCTGGATCTGGTGGCGAACCTCAATCCGCGCTCCATCGAGCGGGTCAAGGGCAGCCCGGGCTTCGCGGTGCTGGAAACCCAGTCCGGCGCCTATACCGACCTGATCCTGCGCAAGGATGTCGGCCCCGGCAGCAATCCCGATTTCGTGCTGGCCATGAAATACCTGATGGACCGAGAGGTCATGCGCAAGAACATCGCCCGCGGCCACGCCGTGCTTGGCAATGACCAACCGATCGACCCGACCAATCGTTTCTATCTCGCTGGCCTGCCGCAGCGCCAGATGGACCTGGACAAGGCCAAGTACCACCTGCTGAAATCCGGGGTGACTGGCAAGGTGCCGATGGTCTGCTCGGTGGCGGCCATGTATTCTGTCGATATCGCCACGGTGATGCAGCAGACCGCACAGCGCATCGGCCTGGAACTGGAACTTAAGCGCATGCCCCCGGAAGGCTACTGGTCCAACCAATGGCTCAACAACCCGGTCGGTTTTGGCAACGTCAATCCACGCCCCAGCGCCGATGTGCTGCTCACGCAGTTTTTCCAGTCGCAGGCCGCGTGGAACGAGTCCCGCTTCAAGAGCGAGAAGTTCAACCAGCTGCTCACTGCCGCGCGCGCTGAAATCGATGTCGGCAAACGCAAGCAGATGTATGGAGACATGCAGACCATCATCCATGAAGAAGCCGGGATCGGCATTCCTATGTTCTTGGCCAGTCTGGACGGCTATCGCAGCAAGCTCAAGGGTCTGTCTCCAATCCCGCTGGGCGGCATGATGGGGTACTCCTTTGCTGAACACGTTTGGCTGGAGACATGACGTAGCACGTGCTCGTTGTGACCTGCACCGCAATAAGGCGCACGATATACATCCCTCTGCAACCGGACAAGCATGAGCCACTCCGGTGGAGAACATAACTGTCGTAGTCAATGGCGCGGTGCGAGGCCATTTCGCGTCCTATGGGCGGCAGTGGTGGGGAGGCTTCGGCCTGCCGGTTCCTTGTGCACCGGTCTTCCAACCGTGCCATTTACCGCCCTCCCGTTTGGAAGCGGGATGCGGTTCAATCACCGCACAGGGAGGCAGACATGCCTGACTTCGACACGCCCCATCAAGCAACTACCCAACCGACGCATCGGGATTTCCGTTGGATCAGTGGTCCGGGCCCGGACCCGGACCCGAACCGTAACGCACCCCCCGCCGACTTTGGCAGATGATGCGCGACGTCGCTGTCGGCATTCATGCCTGCCTCCAGATTTTCACGGCTAGCGAGCTGGAGCGAGCCGCCAACGCCGATGCCGAGAATCTGCGGCGACTCGTCATCGCCGCCTCGGGTCTGCTGCGTCAGGCGGCAGAGGCACGCATTCGCCCGTTGAACGATTCCGTTTAGTTTCCTTTAGCCGTCGTTTCAGCAAACAGGGGTCTCGTGTTGTGACGGACGCCGAGACGACACTGGATCCTGGCTTTCGTCAGGACGGCGGCGAGGTGGCGATGGTTTTTCTTTGGCTTGATACCGCGCCTGCATGTTGTTGCACAGGCAATGCCGAAACGGCATGGGACTTTCCCATGCTGTATTTGTATAGTGATATGCCGGAAAAGCCACGTCGCCAAACGGCTTCATCGCACAGTCAATGCACCGGCATTTAAGCCAACCTCAGGGAAGAGCGGGAAACAATGGAAATCAAATGGGTCGAGGACTTCTTGTCGGTGGTGGAGACGCTCAACTTCAGCCGCTCGGCGAAACTGCGCAATGTGACGCAACCGGCGTTCGGCCGCCGCGTCCGTTCGCTGGAGGCCTGGCTTGGCGCGGAGCTGTTTGACCGCTCCACGTACCCGTGTGCGCTGACGCCGGCGGGCGAGTCCTTTGTGCCGATCGCGCGCGAGATGCTCAATCAGTCGACCCAGGCGCGCCTGATCCTGCGCGGTCAGCTGGCCGGTGCGCAGGCGACGGTGAAGTTCGCCATGCCACACACCTTGCTGCTGACCCTGTATCCCAAGCTGCTGTCCGAAATCGAGAAGACCACCGGCCCCATGGCGACCACCGTGCAGGCTACCAACGTGCACGATGCCGTAATGGCACTGGTCGAGCGCAACTGCGATCTGCTGATCTGCTATCACCATCCGCAGCAGGGCATCGATCTGGACAGCGAACGCTATGCGATGCTGTCGCTCGGCAAAGAGCCGCTGCGCCCGTATGTCAAAGCCGTGCGCAAGGGCGTGCCCAAGTACGCGCTGCCGGGCACGCCTGCGGAACCGGTGCCTTTCCTGAGCTATTCTTCCTATTCGTCGCTGAGCCGTATCGTCGAGAAGCAGCTCAGCGCCAGTCCGCGCCCGGTGCATGTGTTCCGCCGCTTTGAATCCGACCTGGCCGAGGGCTTGAAGAGTATGGTGCTGGAAGGCCACGGCGTTGCCTGGTTGCCAGCCAGCGCGGTCACGCGCGAAGTCGCCGAAGGCAAGCTGACCCTGGCGGTCGCACCCAATGACAATGAGGCCCTCGCAACGGGCCTGTGGAGCGACGAAATGGATATCCGCGTCTATCGCCGCATCGATGACGCGCGACCGGATCTGGATCGCATCTGGGCCTGCCTGAGTGCGGCGCATGGGGTACGTTAATCCTGTGCGCTGATCCTGCGTTCTATCGTCAGTACAAAATTTGCATCAACTCACCCAAGTAAATAGACCGAAGAGGATCACCGTGAAGCTCATTACCAATCAACAAGTCAGCGAACTCGTCACCACCGCCGACGCCGTGCAAGCCATGCGCGAAGCCTTCGCCGCCGCCGGTAGCGGCGCCCAGCAGGCCCGCGTGCGCACCAGCGCTTCCAACGGCGTGATGCTGTCGATGATGGGCGCGGTGATTCCCGACGCAGGCATCGCCGGCGCCAAGGTCTACACGACGATCAAGGGCGCGTTCAAGTTTGTGATCACGCTGTTCTCGACCGAAACCGGTGCTCCGCTGGCGACCATCGAAGGCGACACCATGACCGGCCTGCGTACGGCTGCCGCCACCGCCGTGGCCTGCGACGCACTGGCGCGCAAGGACGTCGACACGCTGGCCATCATCGGCACCGGCGTGCAGGCGCGTTCGCATATCCCGGCGATTCTGCAGGTGCGCAAGTTCAAGGAAATCCTGATCGCCGGTCTCTCCGGCCAGCAAGAACTGGCAGACGAAGTCACCAAGACCTACGGCATCCCCGCACGCGTGGTCGAGATCGACGAAGCCGCACGTCAGGCCGACGTGCTGGTGACCGTGACGCGCGCGACCACGCCGCTGTTCTCGGGCGACCTGTTGAAGCCGGGCGCGTTCGTCGCCGCCGTCGGCGCCAGCAAGGCCAACGTGCGCGAGCTGGATGACATCGCCATCAAGCGCGCCGCAGCGCTGGTGGTGGAGTGGAAGCCGCAGGCGCAAACCGAAGCCGGCGATCTGGTGCAATGCGCGCCGGGTACTTTCGACTGGGCCAACGTGTGGGAGCTGGGCCAGGCTGTTGACGGCAGCATCGGCTATCAGCGCAAAGACGACGATATCGTGATCTACAAGGCCATCGGCATCGGTCTGGAAGACGTGGCGCTGGCGGGTCTGGCGTACCGCAAGGCTGCTGCGCAAAACGGTTGGTGAGGTCGTTGCTGCCGTAAAGAATCGACGTAAGGCAGAGAAGACAAGAAGACAGCGGCTTGCGGGCCGCTGTTTTTTTTTGCGGCGGCTATCGAGCAAAGACCGGCCGCAACCTCTTCCTCCTACGCCAGCTTGCGACACTGTCCGATGCCGGTCGCAGCGCGTCTTGACTACAGTAATGGATGTCAACACGGAAGGAGCACACCATGCCTAATCCCCCAATCCCTCAGAGCAAGTCCGATGCATCATCCTCCGCGCCACCCAATCCAGACCGCGAATATGGGGACTCCACCGAGAGCAAACTCGACCACAGCAAGCCGCCGCATCATGACAAAACGGCGGCGAACCAGAAGCACAAGGACGAGCCGCAACTCTCCGTCGGCAAGCCCTGAGCAGTGATTGTTTCATTGCGGCAAGCGGGGGCGCAGATGGACGCATGCTCCATGACAGACGCACTTCACAGGAGTAAGCTGATCCTCGCAAGGCCTGCCTGCGTCCACCTGTCTTTCCCTCTGGGCGCGCAGCCAGAAGCCTGAAGGAGAACATCATGCGCAATCAAGACACCGAAGATACCGCTCGCTCGACTCCAGTATTTCGCTTCACGGCCCCTCTTCCGCCGAAATCTCCCGCGGCGGAAGAAACCTTCGATCCCGATCACGAATACCAAGACTCCACCGAAACCCGGCTCGATCACACCCGGCCGCCGCACCATGACGACGCGGCAGGCAAGCTGAAAAAACATAAGGAAGAGCCGCAGATTTCGATCGGTGATGCTTGATTAAAGCTCTAACTCGAAATCCAATAAAAACAACTTATCAGTTGTTTTTATTCATATACAACTTTTAGATTGTATTTGTAATTTACAACGTATAGGGTGTAATATAAATTTCCATATCCGCGGAGATTTATATGGCTTACCCAATCAAAATACTCAGTCAGTTGCGCCCGATCTTGCAGGGGTTCCGTAAGGAAGCGGGGTTGACGCAAGCGGCTCTTGCGGAGCGGTTGGGAGTCTCTCAGCAGAGCTACGCCAAAATCGAAGCCAATCCGTCCTCGGTTAGCATGGAGCGTCTCTACGCTGTCTTCAGTGTGTTGAATGTGGAGATGACGTTAAGCCAGGTTAAAACTACCGGCATGACCATAGACGTGACACCTCGTTCATCAAAGACAGAACCTGCAATTGCAAAGAGCAAACCTGTGTCCGCGGCAAGAACAAAAGAGCTGCAATCTCCCCGTCGTGTCACGCCTCCTGCTAGCAAGAAAGAGGTCTGGTAACCATGGGGCGCCGTCCGTTGACGCAAAGACTGCATGTCTGGATGAATGGTATCCCCGTCGCCGTCTGGGACAAGACACGGGAGGAGGAGCGGTTGACGTATTTTCCGGATTGGCCGGGACAAGCAGAAGGACGTCCCCTCTCGCTGTCCCTGCCGTTCACGCCAAATAATCAGGCTTACCGTGGATCGGTAGTGGCCTCCTTCTTCGACAATCTCTTGCCAGACAACGATGTGATTCGCCGTCGTCTTGCACAACGTCATCAGGCAGAAAATACGGATCCATTTTCTTTGCTGGCAGAGGTCGGGCGCGATTGCGTGGGTGCTATACAGCTCCTGCCTCCTGATGAAGAACCGACAGACTTGTTTTCCATTTCCGGCAGAGCGTTGAACGAGACGGAGGTGGCCAACATCCTGCGCAACACCACCAGTGTTGCTCCGCTGGGGCAAGCCGATGAGCACGACGATTTGCGCCTGTCCATTGCCGGAGCGCAAGAGAAGACAGCGTTGCTTTATCACGATGGCGGGTGGCAACTACCGGAAGGCAGTACACCGACCACGCATATCTTCAAACTGCCCTTGGGATTGGTAGGTAACCGGCGTGCCGACATGCAGACTTCAGTCGAAAATGAATGGTTGTGTTCGAAATTATTGGCCGCTTATGGATTACCTATCGCACACTGTGATATCGGCAACTTCGAGGACCAGAAAGTGCTGATCGTGGAGCGTTTCGACCGTATGCCTGCGAGCGACAAGAGCTGGATCATTCGTTTGCCGCAAGAGGACATGTGCCAGGCCA
>Ga0105240_10006458_pt1 | contig 17230 bp, 12 predicted proteins | sample KBSC54metaG_FD_80426 | JGI IMG/M metagenome (GOLD analysis project Ga0105240, IMG submission 80426) | Corn rhizosphere microbial communities from Kellogg Biological Station, Michigan, USA - KBS C5-4 metaG | ecosystem: Host-associated > Plants > Roots > Rhizosphere > Soil | place: Michigan, USA...
ACTGCCGCGCGGGGCCAACAAAAGACGGCCGCGACGCGGATGCGCCTTGCCCGTCAGACTTCAAATGCGATGGGGTTAGGGACCAGCCATGGAGTCGTCAGGCTTCCCGGCTTGGCGGGCTCGCGAGGGTTCACGTTGATTGAACTGCTGGTTGTGATCGCGATTCTCGGGATCCTGGCGGCTCTGCTGTTGCCTGCCCTCACGACCGCCAAAGCCAAAGGAACCCAGATCGCGTGCCTCAACAACCTGCGCCAACTTCAAACCGGCTGGCATATGTATGTAGACGATCATAACAACGTGATGCCGGAAAACAAGATGACGGGCACCGGGTTGTTGGGCTGCGTGAGCACCTCCAATTCGTGGGTCACGGGAAATGCGCAAGCCACGGCCGACCCGGTGGTCATCCAGCAGGGTTCGATTTATACCTATAGTCCAAACGTGCAGGTTTACCGCTGCCCAGCCGACCGATCGACTGTCTTTGGATCGAGCAGCCCACGACGCCGGAGCTATTCGATGGACGCCTACCTTGATGGCGGCCTGGATGTCCGGATTTACGGAGGTTTCCTGCCCGGTAATGTAGTGCGTTACTCGGACCTGGTTCCCGACCCGTCGAAGGTGTTCGTGTTTTTGGACGAGACTCAATCGATTATCGACGATGGTGTTTTCTTGCTGTACCAGGCACCGGCGGATTTCTGGCAGAACGGCCCGTCGCATCGCCACAGCCAGGGAGCTAATCTCTCTTTTGCCGACGGCCACTGCGAACGCTGGAAATGGCTCTACCCGAACGACATTTCCACCCACGGTCAAGCTACCGCCAACGCCCAGGACCAGGCTGACCTGAAACGTCTTCAGGGCGCCCTCCCGGCTACTCCCTGAAGGCTGGTTCATGCAGCTGCGCGAGCGAGCATCGGAGCGAAGCGAGAGCGTATGGGCCGCCGAGTGGGTTCGCGGTTTGAGCCGCTGGAGAGCTTGGCGGCAGGGCCTCATCGCCACCGCGTTTGTCCTCCTGGTGTTTCTATTATTCTATGCGGAAGAAAACCGGCGCGGACCGCGGGCCTGGGACGTTTTCCGCCGGCAACTGGAAATTAAAGGTGTGCAAACCGACTGGCACAAATTGGCCCCGCCGTTGGTCGCCGATGACGACAATTTCGCAACCACACCTTTCCTCGCTGCGCTGTTCGATTTCGTCCCTGGAACCTATACCCCCCGAGACCTGACGGCTTACAACCGAGCGGCCGGTTTCGCTCAGACCGGGCCGCCCTACGCCGAAGCCCGCCGTTCGACGCCGATCGTTCCCCCGATGGTCCAGGGAAGAAGGATCGATTTGGGGGAGAGTCTGAAATTGCTGCGCGAGGCTCGCCAGGGACAGAACGCGAAGGCCCGCGAACCGGCCGCCGAGATTCCTGGTGAGCGGAGCGCAGCGGCGGTCGTTTTGCTGGGAGAGCTGGAGGAGTTCCGGCCGGTGCTCGACGAATTGCGGAGCGCGAGCGGTCGCCCACAATCGCGCTTCAAACTGAACTATGCCGAAGGGTCCTCCTGGGCGGTGCCGCAGCCCCACCTGCCGGTCCTGACCCGCGTTAGCCGCGTGCTGATGTGGCGCGGCGCGGCGGCGCTCGAAACACAGAACCCGCAGGCCGCTGCCGAAGATGTCGCTTTCATCCTGACGCTAGCCGGCACCCTGCGGAGCGAACCTTTCCAGCGTTCGGTCCTCGCCCAGACGGAGATGGTGGACAATGCGATCCAGGTGGTCTGGGAAGGACTAGCCGATCACCGCTGGTCGGCAAGCCAGCTAAGCGATTTGGAGGGCTCCCTCGAGAAAGCGGATCTCGCAGAGGTCGGGTCACGGCTCCGGTTCGATCGCGCGGCCGGGGATGCGGTGTTCGAAGAGGTTCATAAAGATCCAGGCATTGTCAACGGCTGGCAGTTAGGACTGGACTTTGCGGGAAAGACGCGGGGGTTCATGTTGCGCCACATGCCCCGGGGCTGGATGTTTTTGGAGCAGATCACTTACCATCGGCTCTACGACCAACTCGTCCTCCCGGCCATTGACGTCGAGTCGGGCCGCATGCGTCCGCACCTTATCGAGCAGGCCAATCAGGCATCCCTGTCTGTATTCGGCCATCGTCTGCTGGCCAGCCTGATGATTGGTTCCGCCAATTTCCTGTGCCTGAAAGCCGCCTTAGCCCAGACGGACATCCGCCAGGCAATGCTCGGCTGCGCGCTCGAACGATACCACCTGGCCAATGGCCGGTTCCCCGACCAGCTCAACGAAGCTTTCCCCCAAGGCGTCCCCGCCTCTACTCGCGACACCATCACCGGCCAGCCTATGAAATACCGTCGAACAGCTGAGGACCGATTCGTGCTCTACTCTGTCGGTTGGGACGAGAAGGACGACGGAGGGAAAGTCACTTTGAGCTCTCAAAACAAGGCCCCCGATCCGAGCACAGGCGACTGGGTTTGGCCGCCCTATCCCTAGCATTCCGGAGCTGCCTTGATCGGTTGGGCTCCCTCACCAGAACTTCCACCAACGCGGCCTGGCTTCCGGCGCGGAAGGACCGGCTCCGGAAAAATTCTGCTCCCGCTCGCGATAAAGCCGAATGAGGCTCGCGAGCATCGTCACGTCCTCCGCAGCGCTGGGGCTTTTGCTCAGCCATTCCAGGGCCTGGATCAACCTTTGCGAGGATGGTGACTCGTTTACTTCGCCGCCGGGAAAGATCACCTGGGGGATTCCGGGCAGGTCCGCAGGATTCGTTACTTCCGAGGAAAGGAGCCGCGCGAGGCGGAGCGCAAAATCGATGTTCCCTGCCGTGGCGTTGGAGACCAGGCCCAGGCCGACGCACGTGAGCTTATGCAATGGTACTGGCAAGCAATACAGCAGGGGCAATGCTTCCTTAGCGACATCTCCGGTGCGTCCAAGGTGGAACTTACAAATCAGAACATTGACCTGGTTCACGCTATGCAAATGATCCTGGCCAACAGCCTCCCAGACCTCCAACGCCGCGGTCCACGAGCTTTGGTGTTGTTTTTCGATGGCATCCATGAACCTGGTAGCCAACCCTTGTGCCTCGTTCAAACCAGCCTGAAGTTCCTCCAGGAACTTGCCCAGAGCTGAATCGCGATCCGGCGCAAGACCACCGAACTCGGCGATCATCTGCTCGAGGGGTTGGGCCACTCCGTACTCGCGGCCGATTTTGGCCTTCAGACGCCAGGATGGCGCGTCCCAACGAAACCTTTGGAGGTTGTGTTCCAGCGCCTGAAGGGCAGGCTCGGCCATAGACAAACTGCGGAAAACGACAGCGATTTGGCGGTGGACCTGCGAGTCATTAGGTTCGACCTGGGGAGCTTTGGTGATGATGCGTAGAGCTTCAACCGCATCATTCAAGTTAAGCAAGCAGGCGGTCAGGCCCAGCAACGCCAAATGATGGCTTGAATTTCGGCTTAAGACATCCGAGTAAACCTGTCGTGCTTCCTCCCAGCGCCCGCTCTTGCAGAGCTCGGACGCTTGTCGCATCAGGCCACCGTAGTAAGCATCTTCTGGGGACGCTGCCATAGCGCGTCGCACTTGCACAGTACCACCGGGAACATCATGGGTCTCGGTTTGAACCACCGGGAAGCCGCCGAGCGCCATCACGAAAGTCCTGAAGTCCACCTCACGAAAGCGGTCCCCGGCGGTAACCTCCGCGGCCTTTCGAGCCTGGGATGAAAACCGCCCGACGCTCCAGGTATAGCCGCTCATAAGGTTGCGCAGCGGGTGAACCTGAGCCCCGTTACCTTCCTGGATTTGCCCACCGATTTCGTACTCCGCCTGGCCGATGAGGAGTCGCTTACCCGCGAACACCTCAGGCCCATGCACAGCCAAGTCCAGGAACTCGGGTTTCAGTTTGTTCCTCCTTTTACATCCTCAGTTAGTTCCGGATGCGCGGCCGGCGAGAGACAAACACAAGGTCCATAGGAAACCGAACAAGGCATGAGGAAGGCAATTAATCAGAAACTGCAGAACGAGGCCACGGAATTCCAAGGAGGCTCTAAAGGCTGGCTTGGACCCTCCAGTGCGCGAGGTCCGGCCTTGCGCCCAATGAATCAACTAATCATGTAACATATGTTACTATAAATAACCCTGCAGCCTCACTATTGCTCCAGAGGTAGCTTCCACACAATTATCCGCCGGGAGTTTCCACCAGGCCGATCTTGGGGTGGTGTTTAATGCTGACCTGGCCGGCCATCGACGAGCCGCCAGATTCCGAGGGGATTCGCCTCCTTCAACGCTTCGGGAAGCATGGTGTCGGGGAAGTTCTGGTAGCAAACGGGGCGCACAAACCGTTCAATGGCCCGCGTTCCAACCGAAGTTGAACGTCCATCAGCGGTGGCGGGATACGGTCCGCCGTGGACCATAGCGTGACAGACTTCAACGCCGGTTGGGAATCCGTTAAACACGAGGCGGCCGGCTTTGGTCTCAAGGATGGCCAGCAGGTCCTGGTTTGATTCAAGTTCTCCGGAGGTGGCGTGAATGGTCGCGGTGAGTTGGCCATCCAAGCGGGCGGCGCTGGCGAGCATTTGCGAGCGGGTCGAGCAATGCACCACAAGGGTGGCCGGGCCGAAGAGTTCCTGGAGTAAAGCGGGTGTGGCGAGAAAAGTTTCCGCATCGGTGAGGAAGAGAGCGGCGCCGGCGGAAGCGACTTTGCCCGCTTGGGAGAGCGAGTTCTGGATCAAGGCCTTTACACCCGGTGTCTGGGAAAAGGTCGCCACACCTTGATGGTATTCCGAGCAAATGCTCGAGGTGAGCATGGTGCCGGCAGGCGTCGCGCGCATCAGGTCGGCAAGTTTCTCGAGGAATTTTTGGGCGGCGGGTCCCTGCTCGAGGAAAACCAGGCCGGGGTTTGTGCAAAATTGGCCCACACCCATGGTGACCGAGGCGTGCAAGCCCGTGGCCAAGGCTTCTGCGGATTCCGCAACCGCACCCGGCAGGAGGAACACTGGGTTAACACTACCCATTTCCGAGTAGACAGGGATCGGCTGCGGGCGGGCAGCGGCGGCATCCATCAAAGCCCGTCCCCCGGCACGTGAACCGGTGAACCCGACGGCCTGGATGAGCGGGTGCTTCACCAAGGCCAAACCAACCTCGCGGCCGGGTCCGAACAAGAGCGAGAAGACCCCCTCCGGCGCGTCACAGTCACGCGCGGCCTGGACGACGATTGAGCCGACCATCTCTGAGACTCCGAGGTGGCCCTGATGGGGTTTCAAAATCACCGGGCAGCCAGCGGCCAGGGCGGACGCGGTGTCGCCACCGGCCACGGAAAAAGCGAAAGGGAAATTGCTGGAGCTGAACACTGCGACCGGCCCCAACGGGAGCTGCACGGGGCGGACATCGGGTTTGGGGAGGGGTTTGCGGCTCGGATCTCCGTGATCGATTCGCGCGCTTGCCCACCACCCTTGTTCGATCAAAGTCGCGAACAAGCGCAACTGTCCGCAGGTGCGGGCCGCCTCACCCTGAAGCCGGGCCGGAGGGAGCGCGGTTTCCTGGTTCGCTCGATCGACGAGGCTGGGTGTCTCCGCTTCAAAGAGGTCGGCGATCCGGCGCAGGAGCGACGCGCGTCGAGGAGCCGACCAACGGCTATATTGAGTGAAGGCCTTTGCAGCGAGGGCGGCGGCTCGTTCCACATCGTTTTCGGAAGCCCAATAGTAGTGAGGGTCCAGGTCCGCACCGGTCAGCGCCTGGGTGGGAGTCACAGGTTTACCGCAAGGCTGGGCGCGTTCGTAGCCAATGATGGAAAGACCTTCGAGTTTCACGCTTGGAAAGGTGAGCGATTCCTTCCGGTTTCTCAAGTGGTTAAAAAGGCGCGGTCAGCGAAGACCGCGCCAAGAAAGGCAGCACTAACGGAGGCAGGCTAAGGCTGGCCGGGGCCCCCTGCAATCCAGGGAACCGCCGGAAATGTTACCGGGGAAAGTCCCTCGCTAACGTGAGAATAGCCGCGGGGGTCAGAGGCGGCGGGTTCGCAGCCCCTACCCTTTTTTGGCGCCGCCGGATTTGAAGACGACTTTGTCCATGGAGACGGCGCCGCCTCCGGCAAGCAGCAGGGTTACGAAACCGGCCAGGTAGATGAAGGCCAATTCGCCGCTGTGGTCGCCGCTCAACGCTCCTTTATGAGCGAAGACGAATGCGACGGACATATCCACGGCGAGCACGAGGGCCGCGAAACGAGTGGTAAGTCCCAGCGCCAGGAGTGCAGCGGCCACAACCTCCGCAAACACTACGAGGACCAGGCTTCCCGTGTGGCCAATGTGAAACGGATCCGGGAAGCCGCCGGACAAAGTCCGGAAGCCGGTAAGCTTCCCGATACCGTGGTTGAGGAGGATCGTGCCGCCTAGCCAAACACGAAGCGCTAACAGCCCCACATTTGCGCCCAGGGAGTTGGGGCCGGGTGAAAATATTCGGTTGAGCATAGAGGATTGAGTTTTCACCCGGCCACCTGCCGGGGCAGAAGTACTCGCTAGAATCTATAGCCTGCTCCGGCCAGGAGTTTCAGATCATTCTTCAACCGGCCGGCGGCTGGCTCATTGTTGTAGGTATCCTGAGCGATTAAGCGCAGGTCCAAAGTTTTGGAAACCGGGGCGGAGACGCCAATTTCCGCGTTTAGGATCCAATTTTCAACGCGGTCTACCTGGGTCAGCCATTCGACGTTTTCCCAAACCCGGGCGCCGTTGTGGAATTTGTATTCGAACCGTTCAGCGACGCGGGCGGCCAGATAGCTGTCGCTGCGGCCGCCCAGTTTTTCATTCACATAGGACGGGCCAAGCTCCCCGCTGAGGAAGACATTGGTCCGTTTGATGAAATAGTAACCCGCCATGGGGCTGACCGTCAGGCGATAGTCGATGGAAGCAATGTTATCATGCAACCCTTCGAGGCGCAGACCGGCGTAGACACGCTCGGTGAAGAGGTGGTTCCATTGACCAAATCCTTTCAGGAAATCTGCCGTCTCGGTGGTGGTATTGCCGGGCTGGGTCGTCGTCTCGCCGTAGCCGGCGCTGCCCCCGAGCAGGATCTCGTTGTCCGTCCATTTTCGGGTGGAGTTAAGACCGATTGTGCCGAGGAAACTTTTGCTGTTGCCCCGGGTCAGAGTGAGATCGGCTGAGGCCACGCTTTCCCAGTGGGGCTTGGGGGGTGCGTTGGTTTCATCCGCAGCGCGGCTGATTCCTGCGACGGTGAGGAAAACACCGAGGTAAATGGCCCCGCGCAGAATACGATTCCGACACGCGAGGAGGTTCATAGACTTAAGTTTCAATGTCGTAATGGTGCTGAGGTTGTCGTTCGCTTACAATTTGCGCTTCTGAAAACGCCTGGTGACGGGCACGTTTTAGCAGGTCTGGCCGGACGCCGCAACCAACTCTGAGGGCAAATCTTCGCCGGGATCGCTATTGGCGGGTTTAACCCAAAACGGTGAGTGTGATTCCTACAAGGATCCCGAGCACCGCCGGCAACTTTCTCCAGCCGTATTTTTCTCCGAAGAGGAGCAAGCCCCCGGTGAACCCGACCAGGGTGCTGCCGCGTCGCAGACTCATGACAATCGACACCAGCGCATCGGGCGAACGCAAAGCGGAAAAATAGATGTAGTCGGCAATCAGGAGGAAGAGCGCGATGCAGGGGATGCTCCAGCGCCATTGGAACTGGTTGCGGGTCCACCAGTGGCGCTGCCAGCCGATCATCAACGGCAGAAAGAACAGGATGAGATAGAACGAAAACCACGCCTGGACGGTCGGCACCGAAAAGTGGGCCTGGCCGAGCAAATAGCGGTCATAGAGAGAACTGACCGCACCCAGGACGGTCCCGGCGATGAGATACCCGACCCACTTGTTCCGGTGAAAGCGGACCCCTTCGCTGGCGCCGGCCACAGAAAGGCCAACAAAAGCAGCTAGCGTAGTAAGAATTCCCACCGTTTGCAGAAAGGTGGGGCGCTCGCCAAAAATCGTGACCGCGCCCAGAAGCGTCCAGAGCGGGCTGGTTGCTCGAATGGGCGAGCCCAAGGACAGAGGGAGGTGCTTGAACGCGAAATAAGTGAACACCCAGGAAGCCGCCACGACGCCGGACTTGAGCACCAGCTGCAGGTGTTGTCCGAGCGACAGGGGGTCGGTTACCAAGGCCGGGGGAAGCAACCCGGGCCGGGCCGCCGCGGTCAGGATGAGAGCGGCCCAGACCAGCCCGGCGCAGAACGTGCTAAAAAACAACACCGGCACGACGGCGTTTTCATGCACTGCGTGCTTCGTACTTAGTTCATAAATACCAAGAAACAGAGCCGACAACAGGCTGGCCATTATCCAATGCATTCAGGACGCGAGTGCGGCGGGTGAACGCCCGCACGGCGGCGCAGACATTTACTGCATGACCGGCCGGAAGTCCAAGAGGTTCGCTGGGCGCGGTGCTGAGATTTCAGGAACCTAAGTCGCGAATGCGGTCCTGAGCGCTTTGTTATTCAGGTGAGGCGGAGCACCTCAGCAAACTAAGAACTTAGACAGAAAGATTTAAAGAGAGAAGAATAGCAGGATTAACACACAGGATTTTCGTGACATTATTTCTGTCCCTAAATTTTTCTGTCTAATCCGGAAAATGAATCGAACATTTTACAGGAGCCGCTATTTGTTGGCGGGAACCGTCGGGGCCGAGCCCCCGGCGGAGTTACCGGGCGCCTTGACCGGAAACACGGGCGGCACATCGGGAGTCACCCGCGCTTCCGTAGAGAGCTTGTAGGTCTGGCCGTCTTCAGCTCTCAATTCCGCTTCCACCAAATAGGCGCGGTATCCGTGTGCGGGGGTCTGCACCTGGGCCACAACGTGGGTGGGCGAATCGCTGTTCAGCTCCACGGCGGACCATTTATCATCGCGAAAATCGCGGTCGGTTGAATCCGCCGTCCACAATCTGAACACGCCGGCCGGCTGGCTGACCTTCGCCTCGACCGAGACGCAGTTCGTGGAGCTGGAGTTGAATTTCCAGGTCATGCGAGGCAGGGGGCGCCGGTCGGCGACCATTTGGAAGAAGGAAGCCAGGGTTTTCTTCGCTTCGGCTCCGCCGCCGAGGTCGTGTCCGGCGTTTGGGGTTTGGTAGACCAGCTTGGGCTCGGACAGATCGTTCCAATAGTTGCGGAGGGAGTCCACCACCCAATAGGGGTCATTGGTCCCCAGCAAGAGAAGCTTAGGGAGTTTGTAGCGCGCCCGGAAGCTGTACGGATCGACCCAGCGCCGCAATTCGATCATGCGCGGGTCATCCAAACGGTCGGTGATATGATTATCTGTATAATCCTGAATCTCCTCGCTTTGTTGTCCGTACATTTTTTGACTCCACTGCAGCTGGACTTTCATATTGAGCATATCAATCACAATGGGCGCGATGGCTTTCACTCGCGGATCGACTGCGGCGCTGAGCCAGGTGGTCCAGCCGCGCTTGGAAGCGCCGGTGACTACGAAGTGCTTGACCTTTTGCCGAAAATCTGATTTCGCCAATGCTTGCACCGCATCCATGCCGCGCACGGCTGACTTCACCATTGGAAACAACAGGGGCCAGGTTCGGTCGCCGGTTCGCAGATATTGGTCGAACGTGTAAGCGATGAGCGCATCCTCTTTCCGACCATCGTAGAGCGGCTGATTGGGGATCTGGTTGATTACGGCGGCGATGGCGCCCGCTCGCGTGGCCAGCATTTTCAGGAGTTCAAAGTCATCTTCGACCTTGCCGTCGCCGGAGACGAAGAGCAAGGCGATGTCCGGATTGCGCACCTGCTCCGGGCGAACCACCAGCATTTCATGCTGCCAGAGGTGGCCTCGCCAAGTCTGAGAGGTGCAGGCCAGGCGAACCGCGGTGGCGCCGCCGAGTTCACGCCGGGCCACTTCCTTCCAGGTAAACGACGCGTCGGCATGACGCACATAATCCGCTAAGGCGTCTTCTGCCCGCGCCGGTGAGCGCAGAGCCAAAAGCAAGAGTGCAAGCACCAGGACGTGCGAAGGGCGGGGAAAAGCGGAATTTTGTTCCATGTCGCCAAACTTGCCGTGGGGAATGTTTTCGTCAAGGGCATTTGCATTTCGCGCGCTTCGGCTTTAGAACTTAGTAGAGACAATTGCCACGTCTGCAGAAGCCGGGCTATCAGCCCGCTTTCCAGGCAACCGGTTATGGAGCTGTATTATAAAGATCTAATCTCTGAAGAGGCGTCACTCGAGAAGCTTGTCGATGACCTGATGCTCGCCGTGCAAGGAGCTGATGAGTTTGTCGCTGCTGCCGGTGCCCAACTGGACCCGGCGCGAAAGCAAGAGCTGCTCTCCCGGTTGGAACGGGTTAAGCAAACGTGCCTCCACCTGCGAAACCAAGCCCTGCACACCGCTCGCGCCACCGACAAGATGCTCCGCCGGTTTCCCTACTCTTCCATCGGACTGGCCTTTTTGGCCGGATTGGTTCTTGGTTTGGCAGTCACGCATGAGCGTGGCGGCACGGCGGTCTCGGATCGCGCTTGATGAGCTGAGGGCGAGCGTGGGCTTGGGCCCACGGATGGAGTGGACCCCATAGTCAGGATGGCGGGGCGGCGGTTGCCTGGTCAACTGGAGGCGAAAGAGGTCATCCCGACCCACCCGGGGCGTCCCACCTGGGTCAGAGCTTTCATAGGTCCGACCGGACCGATCCGCGCTTCGTCAGCGAGGGTGTAGGCCAAACACCGACACTTAAATCAGCCCCGCTCCGATTTTTTTCAACCGTGAGTTGGCGACCTTATTCGTATGAAAGGTCTGAGTGTTTTGCTCACGCTGGCGTTGCTTTTGTTAGCACATCAATTGTCGTTGCACCTGAAGCGTGCAGGTGCGTTGCCGACCGCGGCGAAAGCGCAGCCTCGGCCCGCCGGCGACCGGGCGGAGGTCCAGTTGCAGGCGCGCACCAATACCCGTGGGTTCGGGCCGCGCCGGCTTCCGCCGGTACTGCGGGAAGGAAGGATGCGCGCCTGGCGACGGGATCCCTATGATGCATGGGCTGAGGCGACGTTGACCTTTTAAAACAGCCCACAGAAATGAAGTTTTGGAACAATCGGAAACTGGTGGTAGGCGTGGCTCTGACAATCCTGGGCCTGGTGCTCGTGCTGGTCTGGGCGCTTAAGGTGCCGGCTCGTGAGATCACCCGGACCGAGCTGGACGAACTGCTCAAAGCGAAAAGCCTGGCGACGTTGGTGATCACCCCCACGCCCTTTGCGGCCATTTATCAAATCGAAGGAACGCGCAAAACCGGCGCCAGGACCGAACGGTTGCTGATCACCACCCATTTTGATGAAGCCCAGCTCAAGGCGCTGTCCGAACAAAGCACGGTGCATTTCACTGTGCCGGGACAGGGCACCCGGATTCAAATCATCAACATCGTCTCGTCGCTGGCCATTGCGGCGGTGGTGATCACCCTGATTGCTTTTCAGTATCGCCTTGGCCGCGGCGCCAATCGCCGTGTGCGGTCTCGACCCAACGTCAGGTTCCGGGATGTGGCCGGCATTGAAGAGGCCAAAGGCGAGGTGCAGGAAATCGTAGAATTTCTGCGTGAGCCAAAGAGGTTTCAGCGGCTGGGTGGCAGTTTGCCCAAAGGCGTGCTGCTGATCGGGCCGCCGGGAACGGGTAAAACGATGCTGGCCAAAGCCATCGCTTGCGAAGCCAAAGCCAACTTCTTCAGCGCGCATGGCAGCGACTTCACGTAGGTCTTCGTCGGAGTAGGGGCCAAACGGGTCCGGCAGCTGTTTCGGACGGCGGCTCAAAACACGCCGGCGATTATCTTCATCGATGAAATCGATTGTGTGGGCAAAAACCGCAAGTTTGATACCCACGGCGAGCATCAGCAGACGATCAATGCCCTGCTGGCGGCCATGGATGGTTTCGAGAGCAGCCAAGGCGTAGTGGTCATCGCCGCTACGAATCGGCCGGAAGACCTGGACGAAGCCTTGCTGCGGCCAGGCCGTTTCGACCGCAAGGTCCATGTCCCCTATCCTGATATGAAAGGCCGGCGGGCGATCCTCGAGAGCCACGCCACGGGCAAGCCCATCGCCGAGCCGGCGAAGGCGCTCGAGGTCATCGCTCAAACGACTCCCGGGATGTCCGGCGCCGATCTGGCCAATCTAGTCAACGAAGCCGCTATTCTGTGCGCCCAGTCCGATGCCGCGCAGATTTCCCTCGCTGACCTGGAGGCGGCTCGCGACAAAGTTCGTTACGGGAAAGAGCGCAAATCGATGGTCCTGAAGCAGCAGGAGCGGGAGATGATTGCCTACCACGAAGCGGGCCACACTCTTGTTCACCTGCGGACGTCTCTGCTGCCCCCCCTGTACAAGGTCAGCATTGTGCCTCGCGGCCAGGCTCTCGGCGTTACCACCCTGCTCCCAGACGAGGATCAGAATTTGCAAAGTAAAAACTTCCTGTTGGAGGAGTTGCTCGTGCTCATGGGCGGCCGGGCCGCGGAACGCACCTTTTACGGCTGCACCACCAACGGCGCCGCGGGCGACCTGGATACGGCCCGGAAGATCGCCTACAAAATGATCCACGAATGGGGTATGGGCGAGCGGCTCTACTACGAACCCGAACAGCGGGAGGCCGAAGCCGAGATCAACCGGCTGCTGGCCGCCGCTGATGAGCAAGCCCACGAAATTATCCAGGCGCAGAAAGACGCCACCGAACGCCTGGCCCAAGCGCTCCTGGCCCAGGAAACTCTGACGCGGGCCGAAGTGTCGGGACTGCTCGAGGCTTCATCGGGGTAGAACCGAGAACGCGTGTTTTTAGGATCCTTCCGGGGATCCTTTTACAAAAACACTATCCAGCCTTCCCCTTCTGCAACTGCCTGGTCCATTGCGCTAACGCCTCGACCAACTGACGAATCCGGCCTCTGGTGTCCTCATCCTTAAGGTTGCCCTGGTCGTCAAACAGGTCGTCCGCATCCCCGATCATCACTTCCGGACGGTTCAGCGGATACATGTTCAGAAAAACAAACACCTGCCGAAGATGGTACTGCGCGCGCGCGGTGCCCAGCCTTCCCGGTGAAGCGCCCATCACGGCCACCGGTTTGCCTTCCCAGGCGCTGTCACCGTAAGGGCGCGAGCCCCAGTCAATCGCGTTCTTCAGCACGCCGGGTATGGAATAGTTGTACTCTGGCGTGACAAATAGGATGGCATCGGCCGCCCGGACCTGGGCTTTTAGTTGGACCACTCTTTCCGGGGGATGGGAATCATGGTCCTGGTTGAAGACCGGGATCCCATCCAAGTCGAAGATTTCGATGCGCGTATCCGCCGGGGCCAAGGTCTGTGCCGCCCTCAATGCCGCGCGATTGTAGGAATCTTTGCGCAAGCTGCCTGCAATCCCGAGTATCGTCAGTGGTGTGCTCATTCTATACCGATGCCACACTTTCCAGGTTCTGCGAGTTATCCCGCGTCACGAGGGCAGAGCGGAGCCGCAACCAAATCTCCTGGAATCGATGGTGCAGGGATCAGGTCGTCGGTCGCGCCGGAGCGCTGACACCCAAGACGGCCGCGTTGGCAATGAGCAACTCCAGCTTTTCCAGGCAGAAGCCGGACCATGATTCGTAGCCGGACAAATCACGTGCGGCCTCAGCTACGGGAACAAACTCGGGCGCGAGGATTCCGCTGCGCCGGCCGACGACCGATTCAGCCGCGACGTGCATGATGTGCACCACTCCGAAATGGACTTTCCCCACCTCAGTGCTGTCATCATTGATCACCGCGACGGCAGCCTCCTTTGCCTCCTCCACCGCGACCTCCTCCATGATTTCGCGCCGCATGCCTTCCTGGTAGCCAATTTTCGAGGAAAACAGGCCGTGATCCTCCTCCGAGATGTGCCCCCCGATTCCCACCGAAAACAGGCCGTGCAACCTGGTTTCCTGCCCCCCCCGCCCTCTCCGGTACCGTAGAATTCTTCCATTGCAGAGAATCAACACGTAAGGGATAAGCTGTTTGTAGTGGGGATCCTGCTCCGCTTCGCTCCGGTTTCGGTAAACCAGCTCGGAGGAGGCGGTGATTGCTGGCAAGTATTTTTCGACCTCCAGGTTGATACCCTGAAATACGCCCAGGTCATCGAGGAGTTTCCGTTTAAAGCAAAGCACTCTTTCTTCAGTGGCCATTCGTCTATTTGCCTTTCCTAATCGCAGTTGGCAAGCGCGAACCCCAACTGAACGCCGCCGCGCAGCCGCGGGGGCAGAATGATTAGCGCAGAATGATATGGGAGAACGGAAGAGACGGTCAATCAAACCCCAAATTCACTGAGGGGATACCCTGGACCTGCAAACAAGGCCGACCACCGATACTTGGCGTTGGTCCCGACCCACGGGCTCGCGTTCGATGAATTGCAGCAGGCTTGCCAACTGGCCTGGAAATAGCTATAAAGGCATCGTTCGCTCCGTTGCGATCCTGGCGGGCGTGCTATGACTTACTTCGGCCCCACGAAAGCGGCTCTCTTGAGCCGCCACCCCGATGGTTTCCGGCACGTCTGTCGCACTCGCCCGATCCTTACCCGAATCCCCCATTGTTTCAGAAATCATGCACCTGCTCACGCTCCCGGCTGCCCTCCGCATTCCTCGACTGATAGCCAGCGGTTTAATCACCTCGTCCGCTGAAATCAAACCGAGGAGGACGGGCAGGCTCTGGCTGAGCCTGGCGACGGCGGTCTTCGTGACCAGTTCCAACTCGCTTTTCGGTCAACTGCCTGCCGGTTGGAGCGACTTCGATGTGGGAGCTCCCTCTCAATTCGGCGCCGCTTCCTACAACGCGGGCACCTGGACGGTTTCGGGCGGAGGCAACGATATTTGGAACAATGCAGATAATTTCCATTACGCCTGTGAAGCATCGACCGATAACGCGGTGATGCTGGCCCGGGTGACAGCCGTGCAACCGACGGATAGTTGGGCCAAGGCGGGGGTCATGTTCCGCGACTCTTCGGACGCTTCCTCCACGTTTGCCATGGTCGTGGCCACCTCGGGAAACGGGGTGAACTTTCAGTGGCGCAATAGCTATGGCGGAGGCTGCGGGTATTCCCAAGTCGGTGGAATCAACCCTCCGATTTGGGTGAAGCTAGTCAAGAATGGAAACGATTTCAGCGGGTTCTATAGCCCCGACGGTTCAGCGTGGACCCCCATTGGCCCGGACCAGATCGTTCCGATGAATTCTGCTCCTCTGGCCGGCCTATGCGTCACTGCGCATAATGACGCTTTGCTGAACACTTCAACCTTCACCAGCGTCACGGTCTCCAATGTGGCGCCTCCACCCCCGCCCGCATTTGGAGTTTATCGGGAGCTATGGGATAACCTGAACCCGTCGGTGGGCAACACCCTGGACGTGCTGACCAACACCGCCAATAACCCAAATTGGCCGGATAACCCAAACCCGAGCTATACCAAGGTGTATGCTTATTTCGAGGCGGACGCGAACATCGGGATGGATTACTACGGCCAGCGCATGCGTGCGTTGGTGGTGCCACCGGCCACCGGGCCGTATACGTTTTGGATATCCAGCGACGATGCTTCCGAGCTCTTCCTCAGCACCGACGAAAGCCCTGTGAACGTGACCAATATTTGCTGGGTCTCGAGTTGGACCAATCCGCGCGAATGGACCAAGGAATCCAACCAGCAATCGGCTCCGGTCCAATTGCAGGCGGGGCGGCGTTACTATCTCGAAGCGCTCATGCAGCAAGGGAACGGGGGAGATAACCTCGCGGTGCGGTGGCAATTGCCGGGGGCGACGATAGAGGAGCCTTTGCCTTCCAACAGTTCTCTCGGGACTCGCCTGGTACCGTGCCGCGGCGTGGACGATCCGCCCGGTGTTTACCAGCAACCGACCAATGTGACGGTAGTGGAGGGCCTGAACGCCGTATTCTCGCTGCTGGTAACCAACCAGAACCTTGTCGGTTACCGGTGGTATGTGAATAACAACCCGATCAGCGGCATTTCGGGAGCACAACCCATCTGCACCATCAGCAATGTGACCGTCAGCCAGAATGACGGGCAGATCTTCACCTGCGTTATCTCGAACTCGCTTGGTACAACCACGAGCCTGCCTGCCGCCCTGAAGGTCATCGCCGACAAGACACCACCCACGGTCCTCCGCGTGCTCACTGTCGGGACCACTAACATTCAGGTGCTGTACTCCAAGCCAGTTGAGGCGGCGAGCGCCACAAAAACCACCAATTACGTCCTGGCGAACGGTGTGCCCATAACTGGCGCCGCTTTGAGCTCAGACACCCTCAGCGTCATTCTTTCAGCAGGCCCCCTCTTTTACGGTAGTAATTACACTTTAATCATCAGTAATGTCCGCGACCGGGCCACGGTTCCCAATACCATTGCCAGCAACACCACCATTCAATTCCAGGCGACTGTGTTCGCGTCGCAGGACATCGGCAACCCGCCGTCCCCGTCATCGGTGACCTTCGTCGGCAACAACGCCCTGGATGTGACCGCGACCGGTTCAGGCATTGGTGGCTTTGGTGATCAGTTCAATATGAATTTCCAGGTACGGCTCGGCGATTTTGATGTGAGCGCTCGGATTGCCGGGCTCAACCCATCGGATGTATGGGCCAAGGCGGGTCTGATGGCGCGAGAAACGCTGGATCCCGGCGCCCGGTTCGCCAGCGCACTGACGACACCAGCGATGAATGGGTCTTTTTTTGAATGGCGTGACCCGGCTGGTAGCCAGGCGGGGACCACCGGATCATTTCCAGTGAACTATCCGAACACATGGCTGCGCTTGAAACGGAGTGGGAACCTGTTCACGGGCTTCGCCAGCTACGACGGGCTGAACTGGTCACCGCTCGGCAGCAGCACAATTACCATGCCTACCCAAATATACTTTGGGCTGGTCGTCACCAGCGGCAATACCAACCAGGCCACAGTCGCGCAGTTCCGCGACGTGACGACCGTAACCAACGCCTCGACCGCCGTCGTGGCCAATCCTCACGAGCCGTTGGGTCCCTCCAGCCGCAAGAGCCCGATCGTGATCTCGGAGATCATGTACAAACCGGCTCCTCGCACCGACAGCAACAACCTCGAGTTTGTTGAGCTCTACAACTCCAATCCCTGGTTCCACGATATCAGCGGCTACCGCCTGGTCGGCTCGACACTCAATTATACGTTCCCGGCCGGCACCATTCTGCCGGGTGGCGCTTTCCTGGTCATCGCCGCCTCCCCCCAGAGCCTCCAAACTGTCTACGGCCTGACCAACCTAATGGGCCCCTACACGGGCAGCCT
>Ga0105240_10006459_pt1 | contig 17230 bp, 39 predicted proteins | sample KBSC54metaG_FD_80426 | JGI IMG/M metagenome (GOLD analysis project Ga0105240, IMG submission 80426) | Corn rhizosphere microbial communities from Kellogg Biological Station, Michigan, USA - KBS C5-4 metaG | ecosystem: Host-associated > Plants > Roots > Rhizosphere > Soil | place: Michigan, USA...
GCACCCTGGTCGCCCGTCGCACTCGCCGCGCCCCAGTCGCCCGTCGCACTCGCCGCACCCTGGTCGCCCGTCGCACTCGCCGCGCCCTGGTCGCCCGTCGCAGCGCTAGCTGCGTTGTCCTTCCTTGTCACCGAGCCCTTCACCGGCTTAGCGCGCGCCATCGTGTATTCGATCGCCGCCCTCACGATGCCGGGAATACCAATCTCGGCGGTTACCTTGATCTTCGTGCTGGCAACCTTCGAATCATCGTCGTGACGCGACAGCTGTCCGCTCTGTTCAACCACTGCAAAGCGCGATCCAGCCGGCTCGTAGTAGCCGAAGACATCCAGCGGGTATTCACACGCGTGGAATCCGCTATTGCACGCCTTGGCTTCACCGTCGTGCTCGTACTCTTTACCCACTTCGTACTGAAAGCCACGGCACTGGAGGTTCTTGTCAAACCCTTTGTACGTGACGATGGGCTTATCCTGTGTGCTCATTTCTTCGTACTCCAGGTTGCAACGGAGGCTTCCGGATCAATCTGCTTCCAGCCGTACCACGGCCCGATGTAGTCGATCAGCCTTACGAAGCCGTCATTAGGAAGCGCGACCTTTGCGCGATAGCAGCGATCGAACTTGCCGATGTTGATCTGGTGATCGCCGTGGATCAGGCGGAGCTGGGCGCTCATGACTGCGCACCTCCGATACGGGCGAGGCTGCTGAGATAGCCCTTCGTCATGCGATCGATTTCTCGCTTAGCATTCCAGCAACGAAGGTCTATCGCCGATTCGGCGTAGCCTTGTGCATGCGAAAGCATCGTCTGGAAGGCCACCTGTGCTCGGTGATCTCCACGGTCGGCGCGTTCTTGGATTTCCTGTACAACCCAAGCCATCTGAAAGCACAGCTTCCCGTCAGCGATGCGATCAAGCTCGGCGAAGAAGTCGGCCATCTTGTCGGACGCCATCCCCCAGAACAAAGCAGCGAGCGCTTCAGGAGTGACGTCGATCTCCGCAGTGACCAGAAACTTTTGCGCGTTCATGCGTAGGCTCCGGTGCGGGCGAATGCCTTGCTTCCACGAACAAAAGCGGGCCAAACGTGCGACATTGTGGGAGTGAAATCAGGCTCTATTGAAACAAGGCGAGCCATGAGCCAGTCGATGGCGGCATGCTGATCCTGCATAGCAGCAATCAGCTCGGCCACGGCGACACGGACCACGTCCAGTCGGTCAGCGCTCATCGGCTTACCGGCGGCACGCATGTCATTGGCGAGTATTTGAAGGTGGGCTAGTGCATCGACCTTCTCGCCAGCCGCCTGCTTCGCCAGCGCCTCGTAGTGGGTGCGGGCGTTCATACCGCCACCCCACGATGCGCATCGGCATACTCACGAGCTTTTGCCGCATTGATCCGAGCCGCATACATCCGTTGCGCGGCCATCTGCGCCATCTGCGGATCGGGATAGGTGCCGGGAGTGCGGAAGACGGTCTCGTAGGTCTCAGTGTTAACCGCTTCACCGCGGAAGCTGTCGCCGATCAGTTCGGCATAGAAGGTGACGGTGGGCATGGCTCAGTACCCCCGCAAGTCGCGTTCGCGGCGGACCACTTCCCAGCCACCAGCGCGAGCGACGATTTCCACATCCAGGCCAGCGGCTTCCAGAGCGTCAGCGCGGATTTCGGCCTGTTCCAGATCGGTGTAGATCGTGGTCTTCATGGTCTTGCCTCCAGCAGCCTCCTGGGCTGTTGGAAGTAACGATATCACTGGTATTGGTAGTGTGCAATACCAACGGTAATGAAATTTTATATGCCAAAAGTTATAGGCAAAAGAAAGCCCGCACTGGGCGGGCTAGGGATTCACATTTTCTGTTTGGCTAGATGCTTTTACAGGCAACAAGTAGCGTCCGTGTGCTTGCAGCGCTTCCGAAGGCCCACCCATTGCCAGCCCCAAAGCCCGAAGTGCCGTCGCCATCCTTGCTTATGATGTCGTAGCCACCGGGGCACTGCTCTCCAGCCTTCTCATAGCAGTTGTTCCAAGTCATGGCCGATCCGGAACAGTTGATGCTCAATCCCTTCCGGCCATCTGGCATAACAGTTTGATGCGCGACAGCACAGCCACCGAACATGGCCACAACCAGTACGATCAACGTTATTCTGAACTTCATTGCTTCCCCCCAGTTATGCACTGCACCCTAAGCTCTTGGCGATTCAGGCCGGCGACCTGATCGACCTCTTTGTAGCCATTGGGACACTCCTTTTTAGCCCGTTCATAGCACACCGAGCTTGATGTAGAGGCGCCGCACTGCACCATGACTAGCTGTTCGCCATTGGCGCCTTGTATGCGGGTTGCTGTTGAGCACGCAGTCACAGCGCATACGGCCAATAAAAGTGCCAATATCTTCATAGTTCCCCCGTCTCAGTCCATGCGAGAGGCGCATGTTTGGATTGCCAAACCAGCAAGGGGGTGCGAGATGCGATGCGACATCGATGAAGTGATGGCGGCTCTAGTCACGTCGATCAAAGACCTGCGTGATGCGGAGCGGCGTCCCGATCCCCTGTTCCTAGCTCCTACGCGCCCTTATCCAAGGCTCGCAGCAGTTCCGCAACAAAACCGTGATTCACAAACTTTGCCGGAACGTGCTTCCGAAGCGCCTTCGCGACGTCCGCAGCTTCGGCTGGTCGATGAATGACCATCGCTGCAGTAAGAGCGCCCAGGGCATAGCGCAAGGCATCAACATCATTCTCTAGCCTGGCAATGACGAGGTCGCTTCGGCGTTCATCACCCACGGCCGACGGCAGCAACACAACGCTTGATCCATTAACTGCCCTGACAGATTTCCCATACCTCGCACAGATCTTCTCTGGTGCCACGCCGAGGTATTCAGCCAGCCTTTCGGCCTTATCTATGGGGACTGGGCGATGACTGGTCACCCAGTGTGATACCTGGCTCTCTTGGGCACCCACATGGTCAGCCACAGCCGCATGCGTCAGGTTGTTACTAGCAATGGCGGCTGCCAGGGCTAGCGCCTCTTTGGTCGGCTGCTTCTTCTTCATATAGCAATGCTATTCGCGGTCCCTGCTGTCGACCAATGTCAACGGTATTGCGCTATACCAATATCAATGGTACTCTTAGAGCCACAAGGCCGGCTCATGGCCTTTATTTGGCTCCAGCCATTCCTGTTAACGAAAGCGAAGGGGAGTAAAGGGCAGTGAATCAGGGTGAATTGCGAGTCCTAGCCTCGGTTTCCGCACGTAATGCGGACGACCAGACGCTGCGGCTCTGTGCCTCAGAGGAAGAGGCGATTGCCGTGTCCCTTCGTCTGTCCGGCTGCCATCAGACCGAGATCGCCAAGCGTATGGGCATCAGCGGGGCCTACCTGACGATGCTGAAGAAGGGCGAGCGGGCGCTGACGGTTCGGATGGCTAAGCGACTGATCGAAGCAACCGGCTGGAATCTGGTCCGTCAGTACCGCGATCTGCAGTCGGCGCTCCGTGCTGTCCAAGGCCGCCCGCGCGAGATGGACCGTATCTCCTACATCGCGAGCTTTTCGGAGGCCGCGTGATTACCGACCAAGGCAAAGACGACCCGATTCCCTTCGAGCTAGGCAGCTGGGACCCCGTCGCCAAGAAGGCGGCTGAGTACATCAAGCAGCTGCATGGGCGAGAAGAACTGACCGAGGTTAAGGAGGCGGCTTGACCCGTCGAATGCAAGGTGGTGAGCGAAAGAACCGATTTCGCCGAATCCTCATGGCTGGTCGGCCATGGATCGAGTGCCATTACTGCGGTCGCCACCTCACGCTGCTGGAAATCACCCTCGATCACGTTGTTCCTTTGTCGAAGGGTGGGGCCATGGGTTTGCGCAACATCGTTCCGTCATGTCTTCCATGCAATCGCCGCAAGGCTGACATGAACTACAACACCTTTGTTAAGAGGTTCGCCGCAATGAGTTAACACCAAGCATTCGCGCTTTCCATTCCCTGGGAGGGGGATCGAGGCCACGCCCTGAGTGATGGGGTGAGAAGTGCCAAACCGAATTGTTCGAGAAAGCATCCTAAGCAGCGAAGCGGTCTGTTCGCTGAAATGGGATGAGGAAGTGTTCTACAGGCGGCTCATGTCGGTCGTTGACGACTACGGCCGCTGTGAAGCAAGTCCAGTACTACTGCGTTCCCGCTGCTACCCGCTGCAAACCGATCATGTGCGAGTCGCGGACATATCCCGCTGGATGGCTGCGTGCCAGAAGGCCGGTTTGATCCTTGTCTACGTCGTTGACGGCAAGCAGTACATCGAACTTCAGAAGTTCAACCAGCAGCGTCGGTCTGTAAGCCGCTATCCGTCGCCAGCATCTGATATCAGCTGCAATCATTTGCTAGCAAATGCTCACCTAGACGTAGTCGTATTCGAAGACGTAGTCGGTAATACATCCGCTAGCGCGGAGCCTGATCTGCTGGAGGATATAGACCCGCAAGTAGTCCGGGACTTCAAGGCACTCCGAAAGGCCAAGAAGGCCGCTATTACGCCAACGGTTATCGCTGGAATCAAGCGAGAGGCCGAAAAGGTTGGCTACACCCTGGAAACCGCTCTTCGCACCTGTTGCGAACGCGGATGGCAGGGATTCAAGGCCGAATGGGTCACGGGCGATAGCGCCTCGCAACCCGTGCGTCGCCAGCGCAAGGAGCTGTCATGAGCCTTGCCGCCGAAGCACGGGCCATGGGCATCCGTGTGCCGCCGCACTCCGTCGACGCTGAGCAGGCGGTGCTGGGCGGCCTGATGCTGGTGCCTGACAAGATCGAGTCGCTTGCCGACCGTCTGGCGGTTCAGGACTTCTACCGCAAGGACCACCAGCTCATCTACCGGGCGATGCTGGAGCTTTCGGCCCGTGGTCAGCCGTGTGACGCGGTGACCCTGGGCGAATGGTTCGACGCCAACGGCTTTGCCCAGATGATGGGCGGCGCGTCCTACCTCTACGAGCTGGCGGGCGGCACGGCCAGTGCAGCGAACGTACTGGCCTACGCCGAAATCATCCGCGGCAAGTCCGTTCGCCGGCAGGTGATCGACCGAGCCACCAGGCTCGCGGAAGACGCCTATGGTTCGGACGAGGACAGCGTGCAGCTTGTTGACCGCGGCGTGGTCGAGTTGATGGAGCTGCAGAAGACCGAGACCCGCTCCGAGTTCACGCTGAAGCAGGCCATGGCTGCGGCCTACCAGGAGGCTCAGCGAGCCCGTGAGCTTGGCGATGACATCCCCGGCATCCACACAGGTCTAAAGCGCCTGGATCGAGTCCTGGGCGGCTGGCACGACTCCGACCTGATCGTGGTGGGAGCACGTCCTGCGATGGGCAAGACGGCTCTCCTGCTTAACTTCGCCATCGCCTGCAAGGTGTCCTGCGGGATTATCTCAGCTGAACAGCCGATGGTGCAGGTAGGCGGCCGAATCATCGCCGCCAAGTCGAAGGTGGCAGCCGAGAAGATGCGTAACGGCCGCTTCCGTGACGAGGATTACGGGAAGCTCGCCTATGCCATTGAAGAGCTGAATGACCGCGTTTGTCAGATTTATGACCGCAGCTCGCCGTCCATCGCCGACATCTCGCGCATGGCGCGCAAGTGGAAGCAGCAGAACGGCATGCGTGTTTTGTTCGTGGACTACCTGCAACGCATCCGATCCAGCCGGACCGGAAAGAATGCCCGTCGCGATGAGCATGTAGGCGAGGTAGCGCAAGGCCTGAAGGATCTTGCCCGCGAGCTGTGCATACCGGTGGTGTCACTCGCCCAGGTGAGCCGCGATGTCGACAAGCGCGACGATAAACAGCCTGGCATGGGCGACTTGTCGGATAGCTCGTCCATCGAGAAAGAGGCGGACCAGATCATCACGCTCTACCGGCCATCCGTGCATGACGAGAGCGCCGAAGAGGCGCTATCCATCCTGAGCATCGAGAAGAACCGCCATGGACCCACCGGCATCGTGAAAGCTGCGTGGCTCGCCGACTGCATGAGGTTCGAAAACTATGCCGACTACGAATGACGCCCTGTCACTTGTCAGGGCAGACCAAATAGCAGCCGATCAGCGCGCACAGAAGATGCGGGAGTGGATGCCGGGGGTAGCGCAGCTAGTGGACGAGGTGAGGCAAGCATTCCCGGGAGCAAAAGTGAAGTACGCGAAAGAGGGCGACAGGGAAGTTGGTAAGTCCGTTCCATTCGAAGGAGCCGACGTAGAAAAGATTCTCCTACATGTTGATCTAACCAAGCAGAGGAAACGCAGACATGGCTAAGACACTCAAGACCGGTGACATGCAGCGCATTCATGTTGACAACTTCGAAGACATCTGGCCCGACGACAAATGGGCTGTTGTGGGTCGCAAGGACATGAACCCAATTGGCGCAGTGTCGCGCAGCGCAGCACGCTTCTTGAAGGAGACTGGCGAGCGCATTGCGAAGATCGTACATCGCACTGAAAAGTACGTGTTTGTCCAGGTCAGCAAGTAAGCCATGACCTCCAAGTCTTTCACCCTCACCAAGTCAGACGCACGCCAGCACATGGTCAGTGCATGGGAGCTTGTGACCAAGCTAGTTACGGCAGGGAAGCGGGTGAGGGTGACGGTGAGTGAGGCGAAGAGCAAGCGAAGCACGGAACAGAACGATCTATTCCATAGCATTTGTCACGAGCTTTCGCAGCAACGCGCATGGGCTGGCCGTCAGATTGATACGGAGGGCTGGAAGCGCCTTCTCGTAGATGCCTGGGCTAGGGCGACTGACCGAAATCAAGGTCAAGTTGTGCCAAGCCTTGACGGCCACAGCGTGGTGAACCTTGGAATACAGACCCGACGCTTGCCAGTTGGCGAGATGTCGGAACTTATCGAATTCGCTCAGGCGTACTGCGCTGAGTATGACGTGGAGTTGCACCAGTGAGCACCGCCGAAGAACGCCGCTGGTTTGCCGCTGTCGCCATGATGGAGACATGCGCCTTGTGTGGATCTTATGGCGTGCAAGTCGCCCATCGCAACGAAGGCAAGGGCATGGGCAAGAAGAGCGATCCGTGGATGACAGCCCCACTGTGTCCGGAATGCCACCAATCCATCGATTCAGGACGCCACCTATCGCGTGACGAACGCCGTGCACTTATCGACAAGGCCATTCTGCGCGCCCATGACTGGCTTATCCGCAATGGCCTGCTCATCCTAAAGAGGTAACACCATGTTCCAGATCAAGCCCATCCCAGTAGGCAACATCCACGATGACACCGCCGAACAGATTGCTCGGAAGATTGACCGACGCATGATGAATCGTGGTGGTGCGCATACCTGGGCGGTTGGCTATGACCGTCGCGGAAGCGTGTTTCACATTGAGACTGAATCTTACAGTGCGATTTTCCTGCATCGCCTGAAGATCATCGGCCACTATAAGCGCAAGGTGAGTCGCGATTGGCTGGTGGAGGATTTGGAGGCTGTGATGGGCAAAGAGCGGATGGTGGCGTGATGGGAAAGATGCAGCGAGACAAGGGCGCTCGGGCCGAGAACCAGCTGGCCGCCATGCTTTCCGACGACCTTGGATTGTGCATTAAACGCACTTTGGGTCAGGCAAGGGACGGTGGTGCTGACATCATGCTGGGCCCGTTCGCTATCCAGGTAAAGCATGCGGCGAGGTCCAACATCAAGGGTTGGTGGCAGCAGACATGCGCAGACGCGGCGAAATGTAAGCGATCACCCGTCCTCGCCTACAAGCTAAACCGACAAGGTTGGCGTGTCCGCATGCGTATGAGGGAGCTGATAGGAATCAACGAGGCATGGACCTTCGATCACCAGTACACGGAGGAACTTGACTATCAGGGGTTCGTGCTTCGTCTCCGGGAAATCGACTTGTTTGAGGGTTGAGCGATGGATATCGATAAGCAGATTACCGATCTGTTTGAGAGCCTCCGCGCAGAGGGCGTGGAGATGTCCGTGCTTGGTACCATCGAGGCCCGCCTAATAAGCCTGCTTTACCGCGCACGACGACTTCGCCATGCCGATAGCATGCTTCCGCTTCTTGGTGCCGAGGTAACAGCAGAGCGCCTCGGGTGCTGCCGGGCTACCGTCTACAACCTTGCCAAGCGTGCAAGAAAGAAAGTCCAAGTTTTAGATCAACCTTTGACAGGTTAGCGATGAAATGGCACCAACTGAAGCGAGGTTGGTGCAATGTCTCAAACGAAGTTGGGTTCATTCACCGAGGCCTGGGCGAACATCGCCGTAGGCTTCGCTATCAACTGGTCAGCGAACATGGTGTTCTTGCCCATGTTCGGTTTCTCGTCCATCACGGCCGCAAAGGCCTTTGGCATCGGCCTGGTCTTTACGGCCATTTCGTTGGTGCGCCAGTACATCTTGCGTCGCTGGTTCAACGGCCTCCGATTTGGAAACACGGAGGCCGAGACGTGAGTATTCCGACCGATGCCAAGAAGCGTAAGGGTGTGCCGATTGCCTCTGGCGTTCTGAATTACTTTCCCGATGCGATAGCGGCTATCGCCGAGCTATCCCGCATCGGGAATGACCAGCACAACCCAGGTCAGCCTTTGCACTGGAATCGCAATAAGTCTACCGATCACGACGACTGCCTTGTCCGCCATTTCATGGAGCGAGGAACCATTGATACGGATGGCGTGCGCCATTCCACAAAGGTCGCTTGGCGTGCACTTGCATTGCTCCAGACGGAGCTAGAGAAGGCCAGTCTAACCAATATCCCAATTCGGAACATCGAGTGGCGGGACGGATGGATTCTCCTTCCTAATGGATGCGTTGTCCGCTCAGGCAAAGGCAAGGCCGTCCACATTCCACAGATATCCACGCGGCATGGACAGAGCCATCCTATGAACGCCGAAACGCTTCGCGACGAATACGCCCGCGACGATAACTCAACCGGAGTCTGAAAGATGTCCGAGGCAGCACATGCAAATACTGGCCGCATTGGGTTTGTGGGTCTACTAACCCTCTTATTCATCGGCGCAAAACTGTTTGGGGCAATCGCGTGGTCTTGGTGGTGGGTTCTGTCGCCGCTTTGGATCTCCGCGCTGATTGTCATATTGATTGTAGCCATCGCCATTATGGCAACCATCACTCCGGGCTAAGAGGATTACTTCAATGTTCTTCCAGAACACCATCAATAAGATCATTGGTGACCTTGAGGCTAAGGTGTCCAAGCTTCTTTCGCATGCCGAGGACCTTAAGGCCAAGGCAGAGGACAAGCTCTCCCAGGCATCCCAACTTGTGACGGAAAGCAACAAGCATGCTGCGGAGGCAGACCGTGCCGCCCGCGTGGCAGAGAAGCTTAAGGCAATCTTGGACTGATATGGCAGCGCGTCGCCATTTCGTGATCCCCGACTGTCAGGTTCGTCCGGGCGTCCCAACCGATCATATCGATTGGATCGCCCAGGCCATCGTGGACTACAAGCCAGATGTCATCGTGAATATCGGTGACTGGTGGGACATGCCTAGCCTGTCGTCGCATGACGGTCCTGGTTCGCTCGCCAAGGAGGGGGCCAGGTACGAGGACGACGTAGATACAGGGAACGACGCCTATGCCCGTCTCGTGGCTCCTATGCGGTCAGAGCAGGCGAGGCTGATCCGTGGTCGTCGCGGCGCCTGGAATCCTCGCTGCATCTTCACGTTCGGCAACCATGAGAACCGAATCAACCGGGCGATCAACAACGACCCTCGTTTCGCCGGCACGATCGGTGAGCACCATCTGGACACTCAGGGATTCGAGCGGCATGCGTTCCTCCGGGTGGTCGAGGTGGACGGAGTGAATTACTCCCATTACTTCCAGATGGAGAAGTCAGACCGCCCCATTGGCGGATCGATGGACAACCGGTTGAACAAGATCGGTGCGACGTTCGTGTGCGGCCATGAGCAGGGCTATTTGGTCCATCGACGGCCACTGCCTATCGGCCGGACCATCCACGGCATCGTGGCTGGGTCAGCCTATTTGCACGATGAGGGATACCGCGGCCACCAGCGAAACAACGACTGGCGCGGGATTGTGGTGCTGAACGATGTGCGCAACAACGGCGACCTGGAGCCGATGCCGGTCACCTTGCAGGCGCTGTGCCGGAAGTACGAAGGCATGGAGCTGCACGACTTCCTGCGGAAGAAGTACCCGAATGCTGAGCAGCGATTCACTTTGGCTAGGCAGCTCTAATGGACTTCAGAGTCTATCTCGGCGGATACCAACCGCATCCGGAGGTGCTCTATTTGAAGGCTGGCATGACTGGCAATTTGAAGAGCCGGATTAATAGCTATGGCGGTGTACTTCCAGGTGGAATGACCTTCATGTGGGCAGCAATTGTAAGTAGCCGTGGTGATGCGCTTAGGGGCGAAACTGAGCTTATGAGGTCGCTTGAGTCTCATGGTGGGTTTACGCCAGTGAGTGGCGAGTGGTTTAGCTGCGATCCGTTCTTGAAGAGCGTTGCAATAGATGAACTGTTCAAGATCGGGACAAGGCGGATTGAGGTCAGGTGCACGCATGTTAAGCCATTCTCAAGCGGTAAGCGGGGCAGGCGAAATGAAGGTTGAGGCGCACAAGAAGGAGCTCCATAGCTTCGATGTTCGCGGGATGGACATCGAAACGGTCCTCATCGGTCCTGTAACTCAGCAGATCATTGATGCTGATCGTCTCGTGCGGACCGAGTTTAGGAATGGCTTCCCAAACTGGATGATGTATCGCACCGCTCTTGCTGGAGACTCCATTTTTCTGCCACGTTTGCGGGAGTGGGCCATCGCATTCACCTGGGTCTACTGCCTGGATGGTGCCGTCAAGCGCAAGACGCTAAGCGATGAGTTAATTGGATGCGTGTCACTGGATGTTCTTTCCCGCCTAGTGTTCAGTCGGTGGCTCGCGCCGCACAGTGACATAGCGGCGACGATTAGCGTTGACCGAAATACATACAAGAGGCTTCGCGACCGCATTTATGCCAGGCTGGCGGCGAGTCTCGATGAGTACTGGATTCGCTTAATCATTGCCTATCGCGAAGTGCGCAGACATGAACGGTCTGAACATGGACGATATCGGCGGTAAAATATAACTGTGGTCGAAAAGTGGTGACGAACCACCGGCCTCCGCCGCTGCGACCTAACGGCCGGCGGCACCTACAAGTTTTGGGTGGCAGCAGGCTAGATATCGGCCATGCGGGTCCGGCTGCATGGCGAGGTCGGGAGAGGTCCGAAAGGTTAAAACCCTCACAACCTTGGGAACCCGTGGCCTGTAAAGCCGACGCGTAGGCGTTCTGCCACCCAGATTCATTCGGAGCCAGCCATGACCGACGAAACCGAAGTTGATATTGTCGGCGAGATTGACCTTGAAGAAGACCACGGCGATGCCGATTGGGTCGTCTACAGCGGCGGTGGTACGGCCAACAGCGGTCAGTACATCTTTCCACTGGGCGTGGGTGAGTTCTGCAAGTCTCGCGGTTTCGAGGCGCTGCACATTCCAGACAAGCCTGGGGACATCTACGGCCTGAGCGCCGAAGAGGACCGCTGGGTCGTTATTGGCAAGGGCAAGAGTAAGACCAACCTAACCGCGGTGAAATGACATGGCAAAGCTGACTGGCAAGTAGAGGAAAGGTCTCCTTTCCAGTGATTTCGGCCTTCCCGGCCAGCGCAAGTATCCGATGCCGGATGCTAGTCACGCCGCCAACGCTAAGGCTCGCGCTAGCCAGCAGGAGGCTAAGGGCAATCTGTCGCCCGCAGCTAAAGCCAAGATCGATAGCAAGGCCAACAAGATCCTCGGCAAGAAGAAGTAACCATGTCTCAGGGGAATGAAGTGCTTCGTGATGCTGCTATGGCGTCTCCGCTGGCAGCGTTCTTCGGGGCCAGTTGGATCGCCGACATTCCCTGGGGGCCAATCTCCTATCTGCTGGCAAGCATCTACACCTCGATGCTCATCGTCTAGCTTGGATACAAGGGCATCAAGTGGGTGAGGGCTAAGCGCCATGGCAAGCACCCGTCTTAAGGTCGGAGCCGGAGCCGCCAGTCTGGTTCTGAGCCTGGCCGCTGGTGTTGTCGTGCATTTCGAGGGCTATGTCCCCGAGACCTACGCCGATCCGGTTGGCATACCGACTATCTGCTACGGCCACACGGGAGACGATGTAAGGCCCGGCGAGAAGCTTGGCCTGTCGCAGTGCGAGCAACTACTGCGTGGCGACCTGGCGGCAGCCTATGGGGCCGTACAGCGTTGTATCCATGTTCCGCTCAAGCCTTATGAGGCTGCGGCGTTTACCTCCTTCACCTACAACGTAGGCGCTACCGCTTTCTGCCAGTCCACGCTGGCCCGCAAGGCCAACTCCGGTGATATGCCCGGTGCCTGTGCGGAGATGAGCCGTTGGGTCTATTCGGACGGCGAGAAACTTCCTGGTCTAGTACGACGTAGGGCCGCTGAGCGAGCCCTGTGCAAGGGTAAGCAGTCATGAAATCCTTGGTACATCTCCTGGTCATCAGCTCCCTCCTGACCTTCGCGGGATGTGCCACTAAGCCGTTAGAGACCATGCGACACACCGCAGTCCATCTACATTTCAGTGATGGCGCATGCTCTGGGACGGTAGTAGGCAAGCGATCGATCCTCACCGCAGAACATTGCTTGGACGGATCGGATGTCATCTCGGTGGACGGGGTGGATGTCAAAGTCACTCAGGTGATGAAGGACGGCAAAGATCACGTCCTGCTGCTGACCGACCATGTGTTCGCGCAGTCGGCCGATGTGTCCGATGAGCCTGAGCAGGGCGCCGCAGTCTATGTTCTCGGCAATCCCGGCGAACTGGAGAGCTTCTACCGCCAAGGCTATATCGCCGGTTACAAGGACATCCGAGGCCAGCACGTCACGCTGTACGACCTCAACGGGTTCTACGGCGACTCTGGTGCAGGTGTGTTCGATAGCGATGGCCGAGTGGTCGGCGTGATATCGGTCCTCTACCAGCAGGTAGACAACGGATACATGAAGTTCATGGGCTCGTATGGGCTGGCCTTCACTGATAAGCAGTGGCGGGCCGCCCAATCTATTCAGTGAGGTCGCTATGAAGCTGATTCTGTTGGCAATCGTGGCGATTTATCTATTCATCATCTGCAAGTACGGGAAGCCGTGCGAATGAGCCGCATCAAGCTGATCGTGATCGCCGTACTGGCAGTCGTCCTTCTTCTAGGTGGCTGGCACTTCGCCCGCGTCCACGACGAAGCCAAGCAATCCAAGGTTGAAATCAAGACTCAGAAGCAGATCACCAAGCGCGCACAGGTCCGAAGCCATGTTGAGCAGGAAACCCAAAAGCTTCCCGATGCGCCTATCCAGCGGATTGGCGATGCTGCTCCTGATAGCGCTGCTGGCAAGCTGCAAGACTGGGCAAGAGATTAAGCCGAGCAACGGTTGCGAATGGGTAAAGCCCATCTTCCCAAGCCGGGACGACCAGCTTACAGACGGAACCGCCCGGCAGATCCTAGATCACGACGAAACCGGCAGGCAGATTTGCGGCTGGTCTAAACCCACCAAGGAGAAGAAATGAGCGTTCCCACCTGGCTTGCTGGAAGCACTGTTGTCATTTAGCGCTCGGCCAATGGTTACATCTGCATGCCCCGTGTTGGAGCAGATCCGAGCGAATGCGTGGTGTTTGAGACCTTCGCTGCGCTGACGTATTACTTGGGCGTCAACTACCAGCCTCCTGGTCCGTAATGAGCAAGGGTAGCGATCGCAGGCCACTGGCTGTCGATGACAAGACGCTGGCTGACAATTGGTCGCGCATCTTAGGCAAGCATGATGGGGTGCGCGTAGGTGCTACTCCTGTCTCTAAAACAGGTAATGTCGGCGCAATTCCGACCACCCCCGCCATTAAGGGCAATGATGAATCACGGGAAGCGGGCGTATATTGATCCATCCTTGATAAGGAAGGACTCCTTCCTTTCAAAGGTGAAGCAGGACACGGAGTCTGGTTGCTGGAATTGGTAGGCATCTAAAAACCAGAAAGGATATGGTCAGTTCTCTGTTCGCGGCAAAGTTATGCAGTCTCATCGCGTCTCCTACGTGATGTTCTATGGTGAGCAGCCTGATCTTGTTCTTCACTCTTGCGACAATCCGTCGTGCGTCAATCCTAGCCATCTCCGAAATGGAGACAACTCCGCAAACATGTTAGAAGCCAGGATTAGGGGTAGGGTGCCATGGAGGAAAGGTGCCAATACAATCTTTCAGCTTGTCGCCATGGTCGCCGAAGAATCCAGGCGTATTTCCGTATGAATAACTGGCGTCGCTTTAGGGAGTAGGTGCCGTAGCATGGCTGATGATGGATATGCAGGTCACAACCTTATCGTCTTGACTTATGCACTTGGCGAGCGTGTTTACCTGGTGGATGCCGAATGTTGGGGGCGCGTACGGGAGATAAACATCGCTCAGGGCGGCAAGCTCTATTTAGTCGCTTGGTTCGATGAGGATAGGCGCCGTTGTGATAGCTGGTTCACCGAGCAAGAGTTGACCAAGAGCCCGCGATGAACGTCCTTGAGTCGATTGACGAACAAGTGGCCGGCATTGTCCGCACTTACGCCCAAGAGAACGAGCTGGCTATCCTGGTAAGAACCAATGGCAATGATGTACGTGTCATCGCTCCGAATGCTCAGCGCGACGTGTTAGCGAAGATGCTTCGTATCGCCGCTGGCATGCTGGAAGAGCCGGCGAGCAGGCAGTTCAACTAAACGTAGACTGAATTTCAATCAGAGGAATCCTTATGTCTCGCGGAGGTAAGCGCGAAGGCGCGGGCCGTCCAAAGGGCAGCCTCGACAAGAACAACAAGTAGCTCAGGGAGATGATCCTAGAGGCGCTCGATCGAAAGGGCGGCGTTGACTATTTAGCCAAACAGGCGGAAGAGCATCCTGGACCATTTATGAGCCTTCTAGCCAAGGTCCTACCCATGCAGGTAACTGGCGAGAACGGCGATCCGCTTAAGGCTAGCATCACGGTTACCTTTGAATGACGGACGCTAAGTTCCCGGCCAAGCTCAAGCCTCTGTTCCAGGCTTGCCGCTACAAGGTGGCTCATGGTGGGCGTGGGAGCGCCAAGTCGTGGAGTTTTGCCCGCGCATTGCTTATCCAGGCAGCGTCGAAGCCGCTGCGTATCCTGTGCACGCGAGAGGTCCAGAAATCCATCAAGGATTCGGTGCACAAGCTTCTTGGCGACCAGATCCAGGCATTAGGCCTTGGCATGTTCTACGAAGTGCAGTAGAGCGTCATCAAGGGCGCCAATGGTTCGGAGTTCATATTTTCGGGCCTGAGTGATCAAACGGCCGAGTCAATTAAGTCGTTTGAAGGCGTGGACATTGTTTGGGTGGAAGAAGCCTAGGCAGTGAGTGATCGCAGTTGGTCGATCCTGATCCCCACCATTCGAAAGGATGGATCGGAGATTTGGGTCAGCTTCAACCCCGAACTTGACACTGATCCAACATGGGTGCGGTTTGTGGAGAATCCTCCACCCGGCGCCTGGGTGATCGATGTCAACTACCATGACAACCCATGGTTCCCTGAGGTCCTGGAGAAAGAGCGCAGACACGCCAAGTCGACACTACCAGAATCAGATTACCTGAACATCTGGGAGGGCAAGTGTAAGCCAGCCATTACGGGCGCCATCTACGCCGACGAGGTTGCTGCAACGCTTACCTCGGGACGCATATGCGAGATTCCATACGAGCCATCCATGAAGGCTCATGCCGTCTTCGACCTGGGTTGGAACGACAAGATGTCGATCATTCTGGTGCAGAGGCATATCAGCTAGCTCCGGGCTATCGAGTACATCGAGGACAGCCATAAGACGCTAGATTACTACTCGGCTGAGCTGAAGAAGAAGAACTGGAATTGGGGCACCATCTGGTTGCCACATGATGGTCAGCACAAGGACTATAAGTCAGGCAAGTCGGCCGAACAGATCATGCGAGAACTTGGCTGGGATGTGCGGATCATTCCCAACCAGCCAATCGAAGATGGCATCCGTAATGCTCGCCGCGGGTTTGCTAAGACCTATTTCGACAAGGGCAAGACAGACCGTCTCGTGCAGTGTTTGAAGCGCTATCGACGCAGCGTACCAACTACGACAGGAGAGCCTGGCGCGCCCGTCCATGACGAGTGGAGCCATGGCGCAGACGCCTTTCGCTACCTTCACATCGTTGCCGAATCTCTGTCTAACGACAGCTGGGGCGGTAAACTCACCTACAAGAGCCTGGCAACCGCATGAAACAGTCACCCATGACCGACTCGCAGCTGTGCGCTGTGATCGATTATGAGCGCTCCCAGGGCATCGGTATCGATGATGAGCTATCGGCCGATCGTGCCAAGGCGGACGCCTTCTACATCGGCTACGCCACTGGCGTACTCGCCCCGCCGGATGTCGACGGTAGGTCCAAGGTTGTCAGCAAACAGCTTATGGAGGTGGTCGAATGGGCCATGCCATCGCTGATGCGCATGTTCTGCGCCGATGACGACATTATCCGGTTCGAACCGTCCTGCCAGGGAGATGAGTAGGTCTGCAAATAGGCCACTGACTACTGCGCCTACGTGCTGCACCGCAAGAACGATGGCTTCACGGTACTACACGACGCTATCAAGTCGGCCCTGATTACCCGATGCGGCTGGGTCAAGGTGTACTGCGAGCACACCTGGGATGTGCGCCAAAGCCATTATCAAGGACTGACAGATGTCGAGGTGCAGTCGCTTGAGGCTAATGAAAACCTGACGATCGATGAGGTTGAGTAGGTTTAGGACGTTCAAGTCCCCGTTGTCAACGGCCAGCCGATGGGCGCTCAGCAGTAGCCTGCCACGTTCAACGTCCGATGCTCCATCCGCAACAAGAAGACCAACTTTCGCGTAGTTGGTGTTCCACCGGAGCAGATGTGGGCCAGCAAGGACAGCCGTAATCTCGATGAGCTGCGCTGTATAGGCCAGGATACGCCGCGCACGGTATCTGAGCTGAAGAGCCTTGGCTACGACCCGGAACTCGTGGATCAGATTCCTACGGGGACGGAGAACGACACCTATGGCGAGCGTTACGAGCGCGAGAAGTACGACAACTCGTGGACCACGAACAACTACGAGACACAGGACGCCAGCCAGCGCATGGTGATCCTTTAGGAGGCATACCTGCGGGTAGACTATGACGGTGACGGCGTGGCCGAATATCGCCGCGTGGTGAAGTCTGGCCCCATTGTCTTCGAGAACGAGGTGGTAGACGACCACCCGTTCGCCTTCTTTACCCCGTTCCTGATGCCATACAAGCTGACTGGCATCAGC
>Ga0105240_10006460_pt1 | contig 17227 bp, 17 predicted proteins | sample KBSC54metaG_FD_80426 | JGI IMG/M metagenome (GOLD analysis project Ga0105240, IMG submission 80426) | Corn rhizosphere microbial communities from Kellogg Biological Station, Michigan, USA - KBS C5-4 metaG | ecosystem: Host-associated > Plants > Roots > Rhizosphere > Soil | place: Michigan, USA...
AGAGACTGCCGGAACTTACGAAAATATATCACTCATCGCTCAAAAATTTTTATGGATAGGGGAGTTGGCCGATCCGCTTCGGAACAAATTTGTTTGCGCAGCCGGAATGCTTCAGCTTATGCTCAATCAACAATAACGATTGCAACAGTTGACATAACGTTCAGGGTTGCAATGACTCTATAGACCAGTGTCGCACGCTACCGAATGGATGAGGTGGTTGGATGAAGGTTTTCTGACATTACCCAGACCGGGTATGGTATAGCGTTATACACCCCGTGACCACACCGATTCACGCACCGATGTATGCGCGTCAGTTAGTGGCTATGTCTGTGACCGTCTCGTATCCAGAATGGACATCGCAGGCGTTGTTTCCCGTTACAACCAACACCTTGCCCAGAGCGAACGCTGACTCAACTACAGAAACCATCAGCCTACCGCCCACGGTGTTGCCATCCACAATCACTTGGATCGCCGGCTGCACTGCGCAGGCCGGACTATTGATCATGGCGTTCGACAGCCAGATCAGGAACTGTCCCTGAGAATTGGCTTCGATGTTGGTGATGGTCACATTCGTCGCAGTGCCCGCCTGGGCGCACGTGGTACCCATCAATGTGGTAAGCACTAGGAGGGATTTCATCTTCATTGAGTTCTCTCTACGACCCTGGTGGGGCGCGGCGGCTTCTGTCATGAGATTACTGGAAAAGTGGGTCCCCGCTCAAATTCTTGGCCGACTCACGATCGGACCCTCGCCGATCGGCCTTCACAAACTCAACAAAGGCGTTGAATTTTCCAATTTGGGTCGGATGGCGGAAGTTGCGGAGCGCGTACGGACCGAGCATGTCCCGCTGAACGCCGGAGCGCAAGGCGTCCTCGGTGGCGGGCAGGCTATTCAGAAACTGTATGATTCCCTGTGCCAACGCGGCGATCTCTGTCTTGAACGGACCGCGGCTCGGAATGGACCGTAGCTCGCGCAGCAAGCTGAAGTTGACTATCAACGAACAGGTGGGGAACGCCGCCAGGCTCGGATGATCCGGGTGCCGCGTCGCCCACTGCGCTTCGAATCCGCGGTGGATCACCCCGACGTAGCCGTCGACATGCCAGGCCCCCCAGGGACGCAGTCGACACTCACCGAATAGAAAGTACGGTGTGACAAGTTGTTCGTGCGCATGACAAGGCGGTAGTGAATCCAAGGTTCGCACCGGCCAGCCCTGCAATTGCAGGTGCGCTTGGAGCGCCGCGACGAGGGTGGCTTCGCTATTCAATGCAACGGGGCCTCGAGTTCAGGAGGCCGCGAGAACGAGGGTATGGGCGACGGCCGCAAGGCGCTCACCCGTGGTCCAAAAGGACAGGGACCCAGGCGCGCGGCAACGGGCGGGCGTGCGCGGCGTGCCTTTTCCAGTAGCGCCTCATCCAGGATCAAGGTCGTTCTCATCTACATGAATGTGGTCCTGTTATGCAGCTTGGTCAAGTGCGTGTGAACGGGGCCGGCGGCGTGGTGTTCGAAGTGGTGTGTGCTCTGCTCATCTACTTCGTGTCGCTGTCGGTACTGGGCCTCGGTAATCTATGGGCCTGCAAATTAGGCGTCAGGTATTCGGTGTGCGAGTCCTCAGCCTTCTTCTCTTGTGTCTCCTGCCTATGACAATACAGGCCGGCAACTTCTTCCCGTCCGATTACAAGGAGTTCCCGTTCAAGGAGGGAGATCTTCTGGTGAGCAGGCGCGCTGGTGGAAAGTTTTCGGTCAATAAGATTCTCGAGGTTGATCGCTTTGACTTCAAAACAGGGGCCTCCATCCACATTCAAGGTCGGCCTTTCGTCGTATCTGAAGACGACTACCTGTTGGTAATCAGTGCCGCGTACGGCGAGGATGAGTTCAGTTCTTTTGAGGAGGCGCGTACCGCGGCAAACGCAGGCGCGTGGACGGTCAAGATAGCCCACGTTCCCAACCGCGCCCCTGGGGCGGCGGCGGGACAAACATGGGTAGGCCACGCATCGGTGTCGGCGGCAGAGCTCGTTGGTTACACGCGTTGGCGCCAGGCCTTTGAGAAGGGAGAAGCGGGTATCTTTTGAGGGAGCACACCGGCCAACAGTCGCGCTGTCAGCTACCCCCCGGCACTGCCCTCCACGAGGAGGGCAGAACCGCTCGCCGAGTCCTCACGGGCGAACGCGGATGATCGTCTTTCCCTTGATCCGCTCAGTCGGGTTGAAGGCGGCGACTGCATCGTCGAGGGCAGCCACCTTGCCGATGTGTGTCCGTAACCGACCATCCCGGACCCGCTGGACAACTTCACTCAATTGGGCGCGATCGGGTACAACGACGAAGTCGACCGTCAGGCCGTCAGCGGGCCGCGCGTCGGTCGGCCCGGTGATAGTCACCAGAGTTCCTCCGGCGCGAATGACCCCCGCAGACTGCTTGCCGATTTCTCCGCCGAGGACATCGAACACCAAATCGACTGCGCCGACATCCTCCAGGGCGTCGTTATCGAGATCGATGAACTCCATCGCGCCGAAGTCGAGCGCCGTCTGACGGCCGGCAGCCCGTCCCGTTCCGATGACGTAGGCGCCGGCCTCACGTGCGAGCTGGGTCACCATCGAACCGACTATGCCCGCCGCACCGTGCACGAGGATGCTCTGTCCCGGACGAAGGCGGCCGTGTTCGAACAGCCCCTGCCACGCGGTCAAGCCCGACATCACGAGGCCCGCGCCCACTGTGAAATCAACGTCGCCCGGCAGCGGAGCGAGATTGCGTGCCTCGACAGCAACATACTCAGCCAGCGTGCCGTCGCGAGTCCAGTCGGTGAGCCCGAACACCCGCTGCCCCACCGACAGCCCCGTCGTGCCATAGCTGAGCGCGGAGACGACTCCAGCAAGCTCGTGTCCGGGGATCGAAGGCGTCCGGTCACGGCCGAGGCGATCGACCCAGGTCGAGGGCCACGACAGCTCATCCCAAGTGAATCCCGACGCATGAACCTGAACGATGACATCGCCGTAGTTTGCGCCCGAAAGGCTCGCGAGCCGCGCACCCTGCGGTTCGGGCCGCTCTACCAGCTTCATCCCAGCTCTTCCCGCGGTCTGATCCGTTACGACAATCGCCTTCATTGTGATTTCTCCTCGGTCATTTGTCTCGAATGGAAATGTTGCAGCGATGCAAGTCCGTTCGGCATCCCTGCGCTCAACGGGTCAGAACCGGATAGCCGTGAGTGTAGACCCAGTCTGACTGTCGCGCCGGTACGTGACAGGACTGACAGTTCGCCGTGTAGTCGGTAGATGTAGTCTTCTGGGGATTCGTGGCGTCGAACCAGGACCAACCCCAACCGTCGCCCCAAAGCTTGTTTCCTGGAAATCGCCCCACGTTGTCTTTCACCATGACAAACCAACCGGCGAGGGTGCCAGCACTGCTTACGATTCCGGTTGTCATCTCTTTTGTGGTTGTATTGAACACCTCCTTCACGAGAACGGTGCCGTCGGGAAAGTGTCCGTCCTTTCGGTACGCGGCAATAGTTCCGGGCGATGCATAGACCACATGTAGCTGCTTTGAGCCGGGACCGTCGGCCGCAGCCACTGCCCAACTGCCGAGCATCTGATATGCGGTCCGATAGTCGGCAGGCACCCGCAGATTTCCCTTATCGTCGACAACAGCCGCTGTCGTTCCGTTGTATTGTGAGCGCGTTTCGACGTGCCCGTAGGCAGTGGCGGCGCCGATTACGGACAATCCTGCCAGGGCAACGCACAAAGTACCGACGATTCTCATGGGCTATTTCTCCAAGACATTGTGAGGACTCACGGTAGCGTTGCCCGAGTTCCGTATGGTCTCGAATGGGTTCTGAATCGTCCTATGTTCGAATCGCCTTCATCCGCGCATATCGTCTTAGATCATTTGCTGGCCGTCCTCGACATCGGCGTAACCCATTTCACGGTCTGCGACATACGTGATGGCTGGGGATTGCGGTTCGATGCCTGCAAGACAGCGAGTTTGCATTACTGCCTGACCGGTGTTGGCACACTGACTGTTCATGGCGCACTCCCTATTCAACTCGAGCCGCACACTTTCGTACTCCTGCCGCCGGGGGTTGCGTACCGTCTCGAAAGCGCCTCGCCAAAACCAGTGCGACTCGAGCGTCGTGCACGCTTGTGCGGCGTGCCATCGCGCGAATCTGTTCCGACACTGACGGTCGGCGAAGGTCAGCAAGGTATCGCCACGGCATGCGGCGAACTCCGCATGGGATTGGCCGGCGGGTCGGACCTGTTCACCGCCTTGGGCGAGCCACTGGTGGTGCGCTTTGGCGGCACTGACGGGTTGCGAGACCAGTTTGTGATGTTGCTGGCTGAGTCGGCCCGGCCGGGAGTAGGATCCCGTGTGTTGACTGAGGCATTGCTCAAGCAGTGCCTGGTTTTAGCGTTACGGCGCTGGATCGAGCTCGATGCATCGCCATTACCCTGGTTGGCCGGTGTGGCTGACAGGCGGCTCAGTCGCGCATTGCACGCTGTTTTCGCGCAGCCTGCTACCGCCTTTACAGTCGACAGTCTCGCAATGATCGCAGGCATGAGCCGTTCGGCGTTTGCCGCCGCGTTCCGGCGCGCCTTTGGTCAGTCGCCGATGAGCTTGGTCAAGCTGGTGCGGCTGCGTCGCGCGAGCGAGCTATTGGTTGCCACGACACTTCCGGTGGCGGATGTCGCTAAACGGGTCGGGTTCTCCAGCAGGAGCAATTTCTCTCTCGCGTTCGGTCAACTTCACGGAATGGACCCGAGTCGCTTTCGCCGTAGATTCTCTGTTGGTGCAAAAGGATAGGGAAGATCGACACCCGGTGTAGTACCGTCAAATCCGGGCATTGTAGTTGGCGACTGCTCGAATAACCTTCGTGCCGGCATCCATTTCCATGAACTCGCCGGTTTTCGTACCATTTTGATTTACGTAGTACAACACAACACTGGAAAGACCCCACATTACGTCGATGAGCTCAAACTCGAGGTTTGGGTATGCTTCGAGTCCTCGCCTGAAGTACGCGCGGACTGCGTCTCTGCCTGTCAGGGTCCCGGATGGATCGTTCAGAATCCTCGCCGCGACAGGAGACACCAGGACCACATCTGCCGCGTAGTGCGACATGATTGCATCGAGGTTGTGTGAGTTCCATGCCTCCACCCAATGTTTGGCGAATGCCTGGGCGTCTTCAGCAGTAAGCATTTTCGTCATCTCCATGACTCGACAGAACAAGATAACGCATCAATCACATTGAACGGCCGCCAATATTAAAGGTCAAGACCCGTGTGGGTCTGCCGGCGCGTTTTGTTTTGGCCGCGTGCAATTGAAGGCGACTGGCACTCGCGCAAAGGTCATTTGGCGTTTATGCTGGCGCACGGTTCGAGAGACAGGGACTTCACCACGATGAACATGTTCAGTCTATTCGAATGGTTGGCAATGGGTGCGCTGTTGTTGATCTGGTTCACGGTGACTCGCATTGAGCGACGACTGGACAAGCAGGAAATGAGAGTCGATCTGCTGCTTCGCCAAGCGGGCATTGACCCATCGAGACCGGCGGAGCCGTCAGACCATGTGAAGTTGCTCGCGCAGCAACCATCCCAACGAATCGAGGCCATCAAAGCGTACAGACGGGAAACGGGCGCCGATCTGCGCTCCGCCAAGGCCGTGATTGAGTCATTGCAATCGTCGTCGGACCGATAGGCTCGCGAAACGCGGCATCGAATTGCTGGGCGCGCCCCATATGATCCATCGACACTCCGACGGCACGGAGAAATGGAGGGCAGCGTCGGGATCCCGCATGGCACGCGGTTTCGAATGGTCCGGAGATTTCTCTCTGAAATGGCTCTATTGAGTTAACACCGCTTCAGTAAGCTCACTCGTAGACCGGCGTCCAAGCCATGGATCGCGAGGAATCAAATGAGTGAAGCGGCACACGGGAACAAAGCGAGCATCGAGGCCATATCTACCCGTCCAGGTGAGTCACGCCGACGAGCCGGCTCTGCGGCTTCGACAGTTGCAATCGCGGGGGCGGTGGCTGGCGCGATTGATCTGGCCTTCAACACGGTTCAAGCGCTCGAGGCGGGAACTTCCGTCCTGAGGCCTTGGAAAGGTGTTGCCGCTGCGTTGCTGGGCAAAGACGCAGTCATCCAGGGTGGTGATGCAATGGCAATTATCGGAGTTGGACTACACTTCCTGATTACCATTGGTGCGGCTGCAATCTACTATCTGGTTGCGAAACGATGGGGATGGCTGGTGAGGCATGCATTCCTTTCGGGCCTCGTCTTCGGAACCCTATTCTTCCTGGCAATGAACTACGTGATCTTGCCGCTTACATTCATTGGGCGACCACTGTACGTAGGCGGGCAGACAATCGCCATCGCGCTGCCGAGTCATATCATCATGATCGGCCTCCCGATTTCCCTGATTATCGGCTGGAGATTGAAGCACACGTAGTCAGCGCGAGCCATCGGGAATCCGTTTGATGGTGCTATCCGGGTATGTCGCACAGGCTTTATAAACCCACATTTCCCCTGAACCAGTACGTCGATCTCATTTGGCGGATAGAAAGGTCCGGGGTGCACCCTTCGCGTCAGCGTGTCTATCCCGATGGCGCCATTGCGCTCGTTATTCACCTGCGAAAGCCAACGGCTACCTATTTCGTCGACGGCAAGGCCCACACCATTCGAGTGCCTTTGCTCGCCGGTCCCTATTCACGCTCGTTTGAAATCGATCCATCGCAATCCACTTCGGTTATCGGCGCTAATTTCCGTCCCGGAGCTGCGCGTTTGTTCTTTCCCGTTGCAGCGTCTGAGTTGCACAACACGGACATTTCCCTCAGTGAGCTCGATCCGGCCGAAGCGGATCGCTTACTCAATGACATCTGCTCCGCGAGCGGCGAGCGCGCGCAACTGCAGGCGATGGAGGATTTTCTGAATCGAAAACTGGCAAGAACCGTTGCGATTCATCCTGCCGTCGTTTATGCCGTCGAGCAGCTATCGCACGCCGGTGGAGCGGGCAGCATTCAAAAAATCCAGCTCGACATGGGCTTGAGCCACACGAGGTTCATTCAATTGTTTCGTGACCACGTTGGCCTCACACCGAAGCTGTTTTTTCGGGTTCGCCGCTTTCGCGGCGTCATGGAGGGCATTCAAAAGGGCTTGCCCGTGAACTGGGCCGATCTGGCAGCTGATTGCGGATACTTTGACCAGGCCCATCTGATTCGGGATTTCCGTGCGTTCGCGGGCGTCACGCCGCTCGCATACAGCCGCGCGCTGACCGATATGAAGTAGGATTAGCGCGCCGCTTGCGGGGTTTAATTTTTTACAATACGAGTGCATGCGCCGCTGAGCAGAATGGGCGCATGCAAACTTCCAGTTTCAAACATCGTCTGAATCCGTTGGGGCGCGTTACCCGGATCGTGCTCTTTTGGGCAGCCTTGTCATTGACCATCGTGTCGGCGGCTGAATCTGTCCAATACCCCGGCAACTTTCGCCGCTGGGTTCACGTGGGGACGGGTGTTATTCAGTCCGGTGGTCCGTTCCCTGAGAGCGAGCAGGGGATGCACCACATCTTTGCCAATTCAAAAGCAGTCGATGGCTATGCATCGGGAGTCTTCCCCGATGGATCCGTGATCGTGTACGAGTTGCGGGACGCGCAGCAGAAAAACGGGGTCCTGTTCGAAGGCGAGCGCCGCAGAGTTGATGTCATGATCAGGGACTCAGGTCGCTATGAGAACACGGGTGGTTGGCGATTTGAAAGGTTCATGGGCAACCAACAGACGCAGGATGCAGTTGCCGGCTCGGGAGCTTCCTGCTTTCAATGTCACACCAACGCCGCTGCACACGGATTCGTCTTCAGCCGGCTCAATTGATGCGTATGCAGGGGAGTGTTGATCGGTAGCTGTATATCTTAAAGATGATAATTTTGTCAAAGATGATGCGTTCGGCTACACTTGGGTATCGCCACTGCCGGGTTCTACTGATGCCGAATTCCTCAGGCCGCCGCACCGCCAAATCCTCCGCCGCGCCAGCGACTCCCGCTGTCGCCGAGCGCGAACCGCGCGGCGCGCGGCGTAGACGGGAAACTCGCTCTCGATTGCTGGAAGCCGCCCTCAGGTTGATGGCGGAAAAGGGGATGGAGGGCGTGGTAATCAACGAGATCACCGAAGCCGCGGATGTGGGCTTCGGCTCGTTCTACAACCACTTCGAGTCCAAGGAGGCCATCCACGCCGCACTGCTGGAGTGGGTTTTCAAAGACTTTGCCGATGCGATGGAAGGCGTCCTCGTCGGGATTTCCGACCCGGCAGAGATCATCGCGGTTTCGGTCCGCTACACGATGATGCGCGCTTTGCGCGAGCCGGTGTGGGGTCTGTTTCTGGTGCGCGAAGGGTTCTCGGCGCGATCGATGGATCATGGCCTCGGTCGCCGACTGCTGCGCGATATCAAAAAAGGAATCGCCGAAAAACGATTGACCGTCACCGATCCATTGATGAGTTTCGCAGTGGTCGGCGGCGCGACACTGGGCGCGATCTCCCTCGCGTTGCAGTTGGGTTCTAAACAACCTCAGCAGTCGGCTACCCTCATGCAACTCGGGTCCGATCTCGACCATTTGCCTGAACGCGCTGCCAAGGTCGCTCTCGAAGCGCTGGGATTGGGGCGAACTGAGGCGGAAAAGGTGGCTAACCGACCGCTGCCGACAATGGAGTTGCCTCAATCGGAGTTAGGGTCTGGAGGGAACGAGGTTGCACCAACCAGCCGCCCCGCGCCCCAGGCGGCGAAAGGGAACAAACGCGTCCGCGCTCATCAGTAGCCCCATTCGAACGCGAAGCCGAGCCCTTCACTTCCTCCAGTCCCGGCCGTGCGGAAGTCTCGACTCGAAGTGTGTCCATGGAGATCATTCTTCTTTGCGCAAGAGCGCGGCGCCTGTGCGCCGCGCTCTCCATCGACTATGCAGCTGCCGGTACAGGCGTCAGAGCCGGCTCGGCGCCGCGTTGAACTCTGAACCAAGCGGCATACAGCGCGGGTACAAAGAAGATCGTGAGCACCGTTGCGATCGTCAGCCCGCCCATGATGGCAATTGCCATCGGGCCCCAGAACACGCTTCGGGACAGTGGGATCATGGCGAGCACAGTTGCAGCCGCGGTGAGCAGCACGGGGCGTGTGCGATGGACAGCCGCCAGGATCACCGCAGTCCATGCGTCGTGACCTTCAGCGATCTCCGTCTGTATCTGATCGATCAGAATGACCGAGTTGCGCATGATCATTCCGCTGAGTGCGATGATTCCGAGGATGGCGACGAAGCCTAATGGCGCACGAAACATCAGCAGTGCGCCCACGACGCCGATGAGTCCGAGCGGCGCGGTCAGGAATACCATCCACATCCGCGACAAGCTCTGCAGCTGCAGCATCAGGATGAGCAGAATGGTGATCAACATCACCGGAGCCACTGCCATCAACGCAGTGTTGGCCTTGTCACTTTCCTCAACGGCGCCACCCACGTCGATGCGATAGCCCGATGGCAACTTCGCTTTGAGATCCGCAAGCTGCGGAATGATGGCCTGCGTGACCGAGACGCCCTGCTCACCGTCCTGCACATCGGCACGGACCGTGATGGCCATGTCGCGATTTCGGCGCCAGAGGACGGGATCCTCGAGCTGGTAGGTGACGCGAGCGACCTGCGACAGCGGTACCACTGTGCCCTGGCGTGTGAAGATGTTGACGTCCTTAACCGTATCGAGGTCCAGACGTTCTTCAGGTACTGCGCGCGCAACGATATTGATGAGGTTCTCATGGTCGCGCAGTTGAGAAACGGTTGCGCCGTTCAAGATCGTCTGGGTCACCACAGAGACGTCCGCGGGTGTCAGTCCCAACGCACGCGCCTTGTCCTGATCGACATCCACCTTGAGCGTGCGAACCGGATCATTCCAATCGAGTTGGACGTCCCTGACCCGAGGGGATAAGGCGACGACATGCTCAACCTCACGCGCGATCGCGCGTACCTGCTGGGTATCCGGACCCACTACGCGAAACTGGACCGGGAAACCTACCGGTGGTCCCATCTCCAGGCGAGTGATTCGTACCCACGTGTCAGGAAATGCCTGATCGACTGTGGCCATCAGACGCGAGCGCAAACGCTCGCGGGCCTCGAGATCCCGGGTCATTACGATGAGTTGCGCGTAGCCAGGGTTCGGCAGCTCCGGCGAGAGGGCAAGGTAGAAGCGTGGCGCGCCGGCGCCCGTGTACGCCGTGTAGTATTTGACATCGGCGTCCTTCGAAAGCAGCCTTTCCATCTTCTTGACTTGCTCACTCGTTGCAGCGAACGACGCACCTTCCTTCGCGCGCAGCTCCACGATGAGCTCCGGACGTGAGCTGCTCGGGAAGAACTGTTGGGGCACGAATCTCATACCGAAGAACGAGAGCACGAGTGCCGCGGCGGTCGCGCTGATCACCCACCAACGGCGCTGGAGCATAAACTCGATGCAGTGGCTGAGCTTCCGATAGAAGGGCGTGTCGTACTGATCAGCCCCCGCGTGATGCTGGCCGAAGTTTGCCGGGAGCAGCTTCACCGCAAGATACGGTGTGAACAGTCCCGAGACGAGCCAGGAGAAGACCACGGCTGCGCCCACGATCCAGAAAATGCCACCGGCGTACTCGCCTGAAGTCGATTTGGAAAATCCGATGGGCATGAAGCCGGCCACCGTGATGAGAGCACCCGTCAAGCGGGGCATCGCGGTGGCAGAGTAGGAAAACGCGGCCGCTTTCAGCCGGTCCCAGCCGGACTCCATTTTGACGACCATCATTTCCACCGAGATGATCGCGTCGTCCACGAGGAGGCCCAGCGCGATGATGAGTGAGCCGAGCGAGATGCGCTCGAGATTCCAGCCCATCGCGAACATCATCACGGCTACGGCCCCCAGCACCAGCGGTACGGATGTAGCGACGATGAGTCCAGTGCGCCACCCGAGGCTCAAAAAACTCACGGCGAGCACGATGGTGAGCGCTTCGAGCAATGACCGCTCGAATTCCCAGATGGCCTCACTGACAGTCCCCGGTTGATCGGAAACGCGCTCGAGCTCCACACCGTAGGGCAGTTCGCCCTGCAGTTTCGCGACAGTCGCTTCGATCGACTTGCCGAGAGTCACGATGTTGCCGTCCTTGGTGGCGGCAATGCCGAGCATCAGTACCGGTTCGCCGTTGTGGCGCACGGTATAGGTCGGAGGATCCTCGAAACCGCGGCTCACCGTTGCGAAGTCACTGAGCTTGATGAGTCGGCCGTTGGCTTCGATGGGTACGTTGCGAATGTCGTCCTCGCTCGTAAACTGACCGCTGACGCGCACGAGCACGCGGTCGCCGTGAGTGTCGATTGAACCGCCTGGCACCATGCTGTTCTGATTCTTCAGGCTGTCGACGATAGCTTGCGGTGTTATGCCGAGCTCAGCGAGACGTTCGTGTGAGAATTCGACGTACACGCGCTGCTCCTGTTTCCCGAAGATGTCGACCTTGTTGACCATCGGCACCTTCAACAGTCGCCGCTTGATGTCCTCGGCGGCATCCGATAGTTCAGCATGCCCGACGCCATCACCCTTGACGGCGTACAGCATTCCGTAAACATCCCCGAATTCGTCATTGAAAATGGGCCCGACGACACCGTCGGGAAGCTCGAGCTGGATGTCGTTGAACTTCTTGCGCGCCTGATACCAGGCTTCGCGCTGAGCCTCCTTGGATGTGCCGCCCGCTACGGTGATGGTCATCCCGCCGTAACCCTGGCGCGCGAAGGTCACTACTTTCTCGAAGTGGTCGAGCTGCTCGAACTTTTTCTCCATTCGGTTGAGAACTTCATCCTGCATCTGTTGTGCAGTGGCTCCCGGCCAGATCACCATGGCTGTCATGGAGGGGACCGAGAAGTTCGGATCCTCGAGCTGCCCGAGCTTCGTGAAGCTGAATACGCCCCCGAGAGCAATGACGGCCAGCAGGAACTGAACTATGGGCCGATGATTCAGGGCCCACTCTGTCAGGTTGAAGGATTTCATCGGGCGGCCTCCATTACCTGGGTGTTGGAGGGGGTGCCGGCCACTGTCGTGTTGGTATTGGTGCCGGCCAGCGCGACGTGCAGGCCAGGTGCCATCTTCTGTACGCCTGCAGTCACGACCAGCTCGCCGGAGGCAGGACCGGAGATGAGCACCTGGTCATTTCGGTAACCGTGTACCGCGACGTCCTCGAGCTCGACGATTCCGGCTGCTTCTTTGTTGGAACGCTTCACCACCCATACCGCCGGCTGACCCTTGTTCTGCGTGATTGCGCTGGACGGGATCAGGGCCGCTGAAGTGTCGGCCAGTGCGTGCTCCACAATGAGAGTCGCGGTCGCGCCGAGTGGCAGCTCACGTGTATGGACCGGGCTCAACCGGGCGCGATAGGTTCGCGTCTGCTGTGCCGCCTGCGGTGCAAGCTCACGAAGCGTAACTTCGAACCTCTCATCAGGGGCGCTCCCGAGCGATGCTCTGAAGCGCGCTGTTTTGAAGGAGCTGAGGTGATCTTCGGGTACGTCGACCACAACCTCGGGCTCGCTATCGTTGGCAATCGAGACGACCGCCTGACCTTCAGCGACGACCTGCCCGACTTCAAAGCGCACGGCGGTCACGACGCCACTCTGCGGTGCGCGCAGCACGGTGTACATAAAGCGGTTGCGCGCAAGCTCCAATTCCCGGGTCTGCGCCTCGGCAGACGCTTGCGATTTGACTGCGCCGCTTTCCGCGTGCTCGTCATCGGATTCACTCACCGAGCCGTCGGTTTTGAGCGCCTGGAGTCTCTTGCGATCCGACTCCGCCTGGTCTGCTTGCGCCTTTGCGACAACCAGCTGCTGGCGTGCGGCTTCCACGGCGAGCCGGTAATCGGTGTCGTCGAGAACGGCGATTACGTCGCCTTCCCGAACCGTCTGGCCCACTTCGACCCGGCGTTCCTTGACCTTGCCGCCCACGCGGAAGGCTTGATCCACTTCGTGGCGCGCCCGTACGGTGCCTGCGTATCGGTTCGTTTCCACGGCCTCACCGTAGCGGACCTCGACCGCGCGCACGGGGCGAAGTACCTGCTGGGTGGGTTTGTCAGGGGAGCACGCTGCCAGGACCACTACTGCGATCGGCCCTGCGAGAACGACCGCGGTGAGAGATGTTTTCACGACAAATTCCTCGTATCGGATAAGGGGGTTATGAATTGGGCAACTGCGCGGTGGTGGTCGCAGCGGAGGCAGGCTTCGGTTCGAACACTTGCCAGCCGCCGCCCAGGGCTTTGTAGAGCTGCACGCTGTCCAACAGCAGTTGCGTGTTGCTGTCGTTGGCGCTGACCCGAACGGCCAGCCGCGTGCGCTCGGCATCCAACAGCGGCAGAAGATCGATCTGGCCGCGTGAATAAAGCGACTGTGCGCGACCGTAAGCCGAGTCAGCCGACTGAGCCGAGCTTTTCAGAAGCTGCGCGCGTTCGCGCTCGTCCTGCAGTGTGGTCAGTGCGTTTTCGACATCCTCCAATGCGCGAACGATCGCATCTTCGTAGTGAAGGACCGCTTCGGACTGACTGCTCTTTGCGATATCGTTGATCGCCTGTGTTCGTCCGGCGTTGAAAACGGGCATGGCGAGAAGGGCGGCGGCATTACTGAAGCGTGCAGGGCCGAGGGCCATCAGGTTGGCATCCGCTGTACCCTTGCCGAACACGGCACTGAGCAGCAGTCGCGGGAACCATTCCGCCTTGGCCTGTTGGCGCCTGGCATTGGCCGCATCGAGTTGCGCCTCAGCGGCGAGCAGATCCGGTCTTCGCTGTAGGATCGCCGCCGGTTGGCCCGGCTGCGAAACGGGCACGAGGATCTCACCCGTTGATGGCGTGATGCTCGCGGCGTTGAAGGCCTGATCGCCGATCAGGACCGCGATGCGATGTCGGGAGACGGCGGCGAGCGTTTCGAGCGGCGGGATCGCAGCATGAGCATTCGAGGCGGCGGCCTGCGTGCGTTCCACATCGAAGGCTGTTGCAAGGCCAGCGCGCTGACGGGCGGTGACCAGACGGAGTGTCTCGTCCTGCGCCGCCGCAATTGCCCGCACTGTCTCCAGTTGGCGCAGAGCGCCAACCAACATGAAGTAGTTGCTGGCTACATCGGTCAGAACCAGAAGACGTGCGCCTCTCAGACCGTGCTCTGCAGCCCGGGTGTCCGCAGCAGCAGCAGCCGCACCGGCGCGCAAGCGACCGCTGAGATCGACTTCCCAGGAAACGCTGGCGCCCCCGCCGGTGCCTCTCACATCGGGAATACTGTTGGTGATTGGAGCGTTGTAACTGGTGCGCTGATCAAAGGCACCGCCGACGACGCTGAGGCTCGGAAGCAACCATGAGCGACTGATGGTCTGTCCGGCTCGCGCGGCGCGCACGCGTTCGGCGGCGATCTTTACGTCCCGGTTCTCATACGCAGCGCGGCGGATGAGGCCGGTGAGAACCGGGTCGCCGAAGCTCTCCCACCAGGCGGCTTCCGGTTCGCCTTCAGACGATGTCGGGCCCTGTTTGTCAGCCGCCGTCGTCGCGGCGAACTTCTTGGGCACTTCGACCGATTGCCTGGCCACCGGGGTGCTGCACGCGACCAGGGCGAGCGTGGCGGCAACCGCCGCCGCGACGCTCACTTTGGCGCGCAGCATCGAAGCAAAGCGTGGATTGCGCAGATTCATCGCATTCTCCTCGTACACGGGCGCTGCCCGCTCGGCCTCGATCCGGGGCTGTCCCCCGCGGGCCCGCCCGCGCGATGCGTGCATCGTGCCCTCGCGCAGCGAAACGATTGGCCAATCAAACAGGTGTTCATCGCAGCTCCTTTCTGGTTCGAGACGCCGCTCGTCAATCGCGTCGGGCGGAGACGTGCGGACTGGTATTCATGTACATTATCGTATCTGATGAATTTATCAATTGCAATAGAAAATCAAGAATGATAGTCTTATCACATGAGCCGCCGACGCATGAGCAGGCAGGACAGCCGCGAGCGGACCACACAGCATCTGCTGGATGCCGCGCGGAAGCTGATCGCCAAAAGAGGCCTGAGCGATACGACCCTGGAGGACATCGCCGAGGAGGCCGGCTACACGCGCGGTGCGTTCTATTCGAACTTCAGCAGCAAGGGAGATCTATTTATCGAGCTGCTGCGTCGCGATCACGCGGTCATCAACGAGCAGCTGCGCGCGCTGCGTGATGATTCGCTTCCGCTCGAGCATATTCAGCAGCGCATCGCGGAAATCCATGGCCAGATGTATCGCACCAACGAATCGTTCATGAACTGGACGGAGGCGCGCATGCTGGCGGCGCGGGATGCGAAGTTCCGCAACCGGCTCGATGCCTTGCTCATCGACCGGCGCACCGAGGTAGCCGCACTGATCGAGTACGTATACCGCCGGCTCGGAATGGCACCTCCGCTGCCGGCCGCGGCTTTGGCGATGGGATTCAGCAGTCTCTTCGAAGGAGTGAAATTAAACATGCTGTGCAGTCCCGGGGGGATGAGCTGCCAGGAGGCGGAATCGGTGTTGAGTTTGTTTGTCGACTCCCTGATGCATGGCGCACGTCTGCAGGCAGCGCCGGCCAGCCGCCACGCCGATCCCGGAAGGGCATAGACGGAAGACGCTTCAGTGTCCCCGGCTCAGCGCGCGCATCAGGCCAAGGGCGAGAGCACAGGTTGTCGCGGTCGATCAGTTCGCTGAAAAGTACCGCATGTCGGTCCAATCAACATATTTGCCGTAATGGATGAGCCGATGGCCGCGGCCTCGGTCGCAACCGCGGCATCAGCCCGAACACTGACAGAGTGTTACCAAGGCCCGACCCACGTGATCTGCTGGGGCGTTGTGTAATCGCCGATGTCGAATCGGAAGCCTCGCCCCATCGCCGAATACGACAGGATCAATGCATACGTATTCTTGCCTTCCTGCGTCGTGGTGTCGATCCAATAGTTATAGCAACAGGGGAGTGCGTTGCTGTCGAAAGCATTGATGTTTCTCAAGTACACACGCCCATCCGAGGTCAATTGAAAAGACAGCTGACTGGCATCTGAAACATTCACATAGATGTTTCCAGCATTGGCAGGGCCGGTCATCGCGGCCGAGGCGATGATCGCAGATAGGATGTGCCTCCCGATTATTCTTCTGATCATGGGACTCTCCTCGTGTATTTTGCGGCGGACCTAGTTTGTGGGGCGGGTGACCTGTTTCGCACCAGCGCTGGCCCGCTGCGATGAAAGTGAGGCGTCTGAGAGTGCGGTGGTCGGGGGAGCTACGTTGTGACGGTGCCAAAAGATGGCGCTCGAGATTGCTGCGACCAACAACAGGAACACAATGGCTACGGCAACGCGCCGGTGCCTCGTGACAGTTGTCATGTTGATGCGGTGTCCAGGCCTGAAGCCCACTCGAGAACGCTGTTCTCGATCCGGGGGCCGATGATTCGGTAGATCTCCAAGTGGGCGCGGATGCAGTGCTCCAGAAGAGCGAGACTGTTGAACTCCCAGTAGGCTCGACTGAAGCCGGGGATGAGATGCTGATAGGGTATGAATAGAAACTTGCCCTGTTGCTTCAGGTCGTTGTTGGTACGGGCAACAAAGCTGCGGTGGCGCAACTGCATCGTCGGCGCGAAGTAGCCCTTGTCGAGGATGCCAGCAAAGAACTGGTGATCACCGGGGGTCCAGCAGATATCCCACTCCTGGGTGAGCTCCTTCGAGAGCACAGGGTGAAACTGGCGAGAGCGTCTCTCATCGGATTTGAATCCGAGACTGCCGAGGACCTCGGTTGAAACGTTGACGAAGCACTGATACCTGGCCTGCTCGTCAACTGCGGAGAGCTTCGGCATAGCCTCGGGTGAAACACCTCGCGCGCGAAGCTCCGCGCTGAGCCGGGCCGTTTTTTGCTCGTTCATGGCCTCGGCCTGCTCATCAAACCAGGGTTGCTTCTGGACACTGGCCTGATACTGCCGGCGTTGGCACGGTTCGGCCTGCAATCTCCAGATTTCGCCGGGATATTCCTTCAGTACCTGCTTGACGGGGACGCCGTTCTGCACATCCCGCGCGCGTTCCAGCTCGGCCAGCAGTGGCGAGTGGTAGAACGAGGTCGGTTCCCCAAAATCCTCTTTCAGAGGGCCCGGACGGCCGAGATGCTGCATTGCTCGTCCAACAACGCAGCGTCGCCAGAGATCCTGCTCCGCGGCGCCCTCACAAAATTGCTCCTCAAAGCGCCACGCGGGCAGGAAGGCTGCATACCCG
>Ga0105240_10006461_pt1 | contig 17226 bp, 13 predicted proteins | sample KBSC54metaG_FD_80426 | JGI IMG/M metagenome (GOLD analysis project Ga0105240, IMG submission 80426) | Corn rhizosphere microbial communities from Kellogg Biological Station, Michigan, USA - KBS C5-4 metaG | ecosystem: Host-associated > Plants > Roots > Rhizosphere > Soil | place: Michigan, USA...
AAAATCCATCGTTTATTGAGAAATTTTTGTTACTTTAAACTTTTAAATACAATCAAAGAATACATCTGCAATGATAGAAACTAAGAAGTCGCTTTTTGATAATCTCCAGAACTTTTTTGGGTTTGACAACTTTAAGGGAGAGCAGGAAGCGATTATAACGAACATACTAGCCGGGAACGATACGTTTGTAATCATGCCTACAGGTGGCGGCAAATCCATGTGTTACCAATTGCCTGCCTTAATGAGCGAGGGAACTGCGATAGTTATCTCGCCGCTTATTGCTTTAATGAAAAACCAGGTTGATCAGCTCAGGGCCTTCGGTGGTTCAGACAGCATCGCCCATTTTTTAAATTCATCGCTTACCAAAGCTGATATACTACGTGTTAAAGATGATGTGCTGGCAGGAAAAACCAAATTACTTTACGTTGCGCCTGAATCACTAACCAAACAGGAAAATATCGATTTTTTACGTCTCAATACGGTGTCATTCGTAGCTGTGGATGAAGCGCACTGTATATCAGAGTGGGGGCATGATTTCCGCCCTGAGTACCGCAAGATACGCCAGGTAATCAGCAATATTGGAGACAATATTCCAATTATAGCCTTGACGGCAACTGCCACCCCAAAAGTTCAGCAGGATATTCAAAAAAACCTGCAGATGAACAATGCTACTATCTACAAATCGTCATTCAACCGCTCGAACCTGTTTTACGAGGTACGTGCAAAGCGCAATGTGATAAAGGAGATAGTAAAATTTGTTAAGCAAAACCAGGGCAAATCAGGCATTGTATATTGTCTGAGCCGCAAAAAGGTTGAAGAGGTAGCTGAGGCATTAAACTTGAACGGTGTTAAGGCCCTGCCATACCACGCAGGATTGGACCCCAAGGTACGTGCGGACACGCAGGACAAGTTTTTAATGGAGGATGTAGATGTTATAGTCGCCACAATTGCATTCGGCATGGGCATCGACAAGCCCGATGTGCGCTATGTAATCCATCACGACGTGCCTAAGAGCATGGAAGGCTACTACCAGGAAACTGGTCGTGCCGGACGTGATGGTGGTGAGGGTGTTTGCGTTGCTTTTTATTCGGAAAAGGATATCGATAAGCTGCAGAAGTTTATGAAGGACAAGCCTGTCTCGGAACGCGAAATTGGCACCCAGATATTGAAGGAAGTTATTGACTATGCTGAGTCATCAGTTTGCCGCCGTAAGCAGTTGCTGCATTACTTTGGCGAAAACTTTAACGAGGCTGGCTGTAACAACATGTGCGATAACTGCTGTGGCCCTAAAGAACATTTTGACGGAGAGTTGCACCTGCACAAAGCTTTGAGCCTGGTAAAAACAATAGGCGAGAAGTTTGATGACCATCATATCATCAGTATATTGATGGGCGAGGATAACGCTCAAATAAAAAATTATGAGCATGATACGCTCGATTTTTTCGGTTCGGGCAAGGAAGACGGCAAAAACCTTTGGAACTCGCTTATGCGCCAGGCATTGCTCAACAATTTTTTATCAAAAGATATTGATCAATACGGTTTGCTGCGGTTGACCAAACTGGGTAATTCGTTTATCGATAACCCTTATAGTATCCGCTTTGTGATGAACAAAATTATGGGTGCTACAGACGATGATGATGACGCCGACGGCCCTAAACAAGGCGGTGGTGCGTTAGACACCGAGTTGCTGCAGATGCTTAAGGATTTACGTAAAAAGCTGGCCAAACAAAAAGGTTTGCCGCCATTTGTTATTTTCCAGGATCCGTCATTAGAGGAGATGTGCACGCATTACCCTATTACCAATGATGAGCTGAAACAAATATCTGGCGTAGGGGCAGGGAAGGCCCTGAAATTTGGTAAGCCGTTTACCGACCTTATCCAAAAATATGTGGAGGATAATGATATCGATCGCCCTGTTGACATGGTGATAAAGAGTGCTGCCAATAAATCAGCACTTAAAGTATTCATCATTCAGAATATCGACCGTCATTTAAACCTGGACGATATTGCCGCTTCAAAAGGCCTTTCGTACGAGGAAATATTGAAAGAAGTAGAAACCATTGTCAATTCCGGCACCAAGCTTAACCTTAATTATTACATCGACGAAGTGATTGATGAAGATAAGCAGGAGGAAGTGTTTGACTATTTCCGCACGGCAGAAGTAGATTCGACAGAAGAGGCACTAGCCGAACTTGGAAGTGATGATTACACAATTGAAGAAATACAGTTAATGCGGATAAAGTTTATCTCGGAAATGGGGAATTAGACCGAATAAATATCTTTTAAAGATGGCCCGGTTATGGGCCTTCTTTGTTTTTAAAGTCTTTAGAATTGAAAGGGAAATATTCACGTTACTTTTTAAGCTCAGCCTGACTTTCGATAGTTATTTTGCTAAGTTCACTGTTAAATTTATTAAGCCAAGTATCAGCGCCATACTGGCTCCAGTGAGTGTCAGATGGTGAATAGGATTTGCTTTTTAACACTTTAAACGCTGGCATAATATCTATATAAGGTAATTTTAGATTTTTATCGTTTTGTATTCTATTAACTATATCATTATAGATTAGTCCATTATAATTAGGATCTATTATTGAAACAGGATTAGGAATGATAGATAAGTAGATTTTGTTAAATCCTAAATTTTTCCCTTTAACAAAGATCTTGTTTAATCGTATAACCAAACTGTCCTTCTCCGCCTCTGAAAGACTTTTAAATGAACTCATCCAATTTGAGGTATCTATAGTTGGCGTATAAAACAGCTGTTTTCCATCTTTTGAAACTTTTACATTTTTATCCACCTTATCAAATAATTTGTAATTCATATTTGATTTAAACTCTTTTATTGGCGTAAATAATGAAATATCCCAAAAGTTTGACTCTATATTACTATTGATTCTATTGTTGAAAATAAAATCGAAAATACCAGACCTTATGTTTTTAATGCGTTGCAAAATTGAAACTGCCTTAATTTTATTTGTGTCTGTTTTTATTCCTGTACTTTGCGCATTAATCAAATTATTGACGTATGAGGTGTCAGCTAAAAGGCCCCTAACGTTTCTTTCTGAAAATTCAAGCAGCAAAACATTGATCTTTGATGGGTCTAAGTTTGTTTTTAAACATCCTTTATCATTTGTTTTAACAAGAGTGAATTCATTAACATTACAGTAGAATTTATCGGAAGCAAAAAATCCCCACAAATAGCTATCACAAATTGCATATAAATTGATTTTATTAGTTCGATTGCAAACAATACGGGGGACTGTGTCATATACTTTATTGTGTCGTCTGAAAAAAGGCAGATAACTCATTCCATAAAGATCCCCATTTTGCCATTTATCTGATTGGAATACAGGAATAGAATTTGATTTATAAGTATATAATTCTTTAGTTAGCTTTTCATTACAGCTGACTACATATATCAATATACAAAGTGTTAGAACTATAAATCCAAAAAACTTACGCATTGGTTTAGAATTGAAAGTATATAAATTGCTGATTGTTAAACACGCCAAACAGATAACAAGTTATCAAAATGCAACTGAAGATAAAATAGAATTGAAATGTGTTTTTGGTGGGTATAATTAGTAAATAACGCTCCTTGATCATTAAAATAACAATAAGTAAAAAGGAAAATAATAAAGTCGATTTGTTAGCTAAGCTATAATTGAATGGCGCATTAATAGAATAACAGAATATTTTTTTTAAGACATTTTTTGCAACGTAAAGGTTGGGTGACCTAAAAAGAATCCATGCCAATGTTATGATAAGAAATACGCTAATAGTTTTAAATATTCGAAAAAAAAGGTTTCTATAAACCGGCTTTTTGAGTTTTACAGATATGTCATTTATAAAGCTTTCCGCAATTAACAACGTACCGTGCAAGGCTCCCCAAATAATAAATGTCCAGTTTGCACCATGCCATAAGCCGCTGATTAAAAACACAATCATTATATTAAGATATTTTTTGGATGCTTTTACCCTGCTGCCACCTAAGGGAATATATAAATAGTCCCTGAACCATGTAGATAAAGATATGTGCCACCTGCCCCAAAAACCTCTTATTGAATTGGACAGGTACGGAACATTGAAATTATCCATCAATTTAAATCCCATAGTTCTTGCAGCACCAATACCTATATCAGAGTATCCGGAAAAATCACAATATATTTGAAACGAGTACAAAATAGAAACGATTAGAAAAGTCTTGCCGCTTTGGGCATTCGGATCAGCATAAGCGCGATCCACAATTTCAGACAGCCGATCGGCGATTACAACTTTTTTAAACATACCAAACGCCATTTGCATTAACCCACTTTTCAGATTTTCAAAATCATACTTATGATTTCTATGAAACTGCCATAACATGTTTTGAGGTCGTTCTATAGGTCCGGCAACTAACTGAGGATAAAACATTACGTATAAAGCATAAATGCCAAAGTGTTTCTCTGCTTTTTGATTCCTCCTATATACCTCAATAGTGTAGCTCATAGCCTGGAACGTATGAAACGACAGTCCGATAGGTAATAGAAATGTTAAAAATGGAAACGGAGTATGATGCGAGGAAAACCCAAGTAATGTATCAAGAATTGTATTAATAAAATTAAAATATTTAAAAAATGCTAACACACCTATATTGGCTATCAAGCTCAATACCAATAGCATTTTCCGTACCCTTAAATTGGAGGCAGATTCAATACATCTACCAGCAATATAATCAACAACTATTGTAAAGCCTAGTATTATTATGTACGATGGCACAAAGGCCATATAAAAGTAACAACTGCCGAGCAATAAGAGGAGCCACCTATATTTATGAGCAATATTCCAATAGACGATCGTTATAATAATAAAAAAAAGAAGAAATTGTAAGGAGTTGTAAAGCATTAATTAGATGTAAGAGCTTGAAATGGGTAGCTCAAATCTAATAAAAGTTAAATTTCAACAAGACACCTTAATAAGTTTTTATTTAGATATAATCTTAAACTCCGTCCGCCTGTTTTTTTGGCGGCCTTCATCGGTATCATTTGCAGCAATTGGCTGGGTTTTACCATATCCTTTAAAAACCAGCCTGGCAGCATCAATTTTATTATTGATAAGGTATTGATAAACCGACTTGGCCCTGTTTTCGGAAAGAGCCTGGTTAAGCTGGTCGTTACCCACATTATCCGTATGTCCGGATACTTCTATATGCAATGTTGGGTTTAGGGTTAAAAATGAGAGCAGTTGTTGTAGTTCGGCGACTGATTCAGGTTTCAAATCAAATTTATTGGTATCAAAAAATATGTTGTTTAATACCACTTTATTGCCAATTTCTATAGGATCGAGCAATACGGCAATATTAAACGCGGTTTTGGGCTCGTGTCCGACAAGGGAAAAATTTGCCGAATAGAAGAGGTAACCTGGTTTTGAAATATTCAATCCATAGTTTTTGCCGGCGGTTAATGTGGCTAAAAAGTCGCCTTCATCGGCATCGCTGTAATCCTGGAAAACAGGTTGGTTCTTTTGCAGGTCAATAATCTCGACGGCAGCCTCAAGCGGCGCTTTTGTTTTGGCATCATTTACTGTGCCTTTTACATAAGTAACCATGTTGGGCCTTAGGTTTGGAGGTAACTCGAATGTGTAAATATCATATCCGCCAAAACCATTTAAATTATTCGACGAGAAAAAGGCATAGCTGCCGTTTGCGGTCAATGTAAGCCCGTTTTCATCACCGCTTGAATTAATGGGATAGCCCAGGTTTTCTGGCTTTTGCCATTTGCCATCTTTGCTTAAACGGCTTACAAATAAATCTTTTCCGCCAAGGCCCGGCCATCCGTTCGAACAAAAATAAAATGTACTATCATCCGGGTGAATAAACGGCGATTGCTCGTCATAAATAGTGTTAATGTTAGGTCCGAGGTTCTCGGGTTCGCCCCAACCTTTATCACTTAGGGTTGATTTCCAGATATCATATCCCCCGTAGCCGCCTTTTCGGTTACTAACAAAGTAAAGTGTTTTGCCATCAGCACTTATCGATGGTTGAGATTCCCAGCCGGTTGTGTTAACCGGCGGGCTTAAGTCAACAGGTTTACCCCAGTCGTCGCCTTTTTTCTGCGCTATGTAAATATCGCATCGGCCGAGGCCATCGGGTCGATTACAGCCGGTAAAAAACAGGTATTTGCCATCCTGCGATATGGATTCAGCACCTTCATTGTATTGTGGTGTATTAATCAGGTCACTCAGGTAGGTTGCTGTTTGCCACTTATTGTTTAGCTTATTGCTTTTATAAAAATCTTCGTTGTTGTTTATTTTCCGGGTAAATATCAGTGTGCCTTCATCGGCAGTTGCAACGGGGAGGTATTCATCTGCAGGGGTATTTATTTCGGGGCCAAGGTTAATTGGTTTAAACGCCACCGGGTGGGCAATTGCCTGTACGCTGAATTTACAGTCTGCGATCAATTTTTGAGCGTAGTAAGTGTTTTGGGCAGTAATGTTTGGATAGGTTAAATACTTTTCCAGGTGCTGCTGTGCGAGCTCATATTGCGCGCTGTTTACTTCCAGTTCGCCTACCTTCAGATACACGGCCCGGTTAAACTCCGGATTTAAAACTATTACTTTATGAAATTGATCGATAGATTCTTTGTACCTGCGCATCTGCCGCAAAACGTCGCCCAAAACCGCATGAGCCTCTACGAACTTATCGTCAGCTTCCACGGCTTTCCGCAAATTTTCAACAGCCTCATCATACATGTGGTCGTCTAAATCGGAATTTGCCTGGGCAAAATATTTAATAGCGGCTCTATCGGTGGTAGAGTATTGCCTCTGCTGGGCGGATATAAAACTGGATACAAATATTAACAGAACCGAGAAGAAAGTAACTCTCATTGGTTTTGATACGTGTTTTTCTATCCTAAGTTACGTTTTTTTTTAGATGTGAGATAGGAGACGTGAGATTTGAGATAAGCAGTCCGCTAGAAAAGTGTTCAAAACGAATAAAATGAGACAGTGAATATACGACCCCTACCAGTGTTTTTTATCTCACGTCTCAAATCTAATATCTCAAATCTTTCTACGGGATATTCAAATACTTATGCGTTTGCAAGGAAATTTCCCACTGGGGGTTGTTCATTACATACTCCACAATAAGCGGGGTCATTTCTTTTGATTTTGACCATTCGGGCTGCAAAAACAGTTTACATGTTGGTGAAACCAATTTTGCATTTTCTTCAGCAAATGCAAAGTCTGATTTATTAAATATGATCACCTTAAGTTCATCTGCATTGGCAGCCACCAAATGCATAGGGCCTTTAAATTTTTTAGGCGAAAGGCAAATCCAGTCCCAATTGCCCGAGAGCGGGTAGGCTCCGGAAGTTTCAATAAAAGTTTTAATGCCTCTTTTTTGAAGGCCGGCGGTTAGATAATCGAGATTGTAAATTAGCGGCTCGCCACCAGTAACAACCACCGCTTTGGCCGGGTGTTTGGATGCATTTTCAATTATCTGATCAGCAGATGTTAGCGCATGGAGCTCGGCGTCCCAGCTTTCTTTTACATCGCACCAGTGGCAGCCCACATCGCAGCCACCAAGGCGGATAAAATAAGCAGCCTTGCCGGTATTGTATCCTTCCCCCTGTATCGTATAAAACTCTTCCATTAAAGGAAGCAATGTGCCGTCGTCCGGTATTTGATGTGCCATAATTTGAAGGTGCAAAGGTATGATTTTGAGGTGAAACGATGAAGACGAAAGGAAAAAGGTGATTTTAAGAAGATAATTTGAAAAAACCTTTCGCCTTTACCCTTTTACCTTTCAGCAATTTTCTCTATTATTACTTAAAATTTTGCAATATGAAAAAACTTTACTTCCTGGTACTATTTTTCGTGTTGCTTTGCTTTTCGTCTTGTCTGGATATTGAAGAGCAATACAACTTTAAACAAGATGGCTCATGCAGTGTGGTTTATGGATTTGATATGGGCAGCGCTGTATCTGTACTGATGAATTTAATGTCCGATTCGGTTAAAGAAACACCTCAATTTTCGCTGGTGAAGGATACCACATTGAATTTTTATACTGCTCTTCCCGACAGTACTCAGCAAAAGATGACCGCAGAAGAAGCCACCATGGTTAAAGCAAGTGATCTGCATGTAAAAATGGATTTGAAAAAAAGCATAATGAAGGTCAGTATAAACCACGTGGCTAAAAATGCTGCCGATTTGGAATATTACCTTAAGCATATTTCAAAAATATCGATGAATAGCCAGCTGAAATCGCTGCAAAAAGGGGAGAAGGCCCCCATGGGTTTTAATGCCCAGCAATTGGTGGCCGGCGAGGATTATTATACTTACGAAATAACGCCGCATAAATTTTACAGGGTCATCGACAAGGAAAAATTTAATGCGTTTTTAAAGAAAACACAATCTGCATTTTCAATGGCCAAGGCCATGCTGATTGACATGCCTTATAAAGTAATTCTTAACTTTGCAAAACCCGTAAAAAAAGTAAACAATCCTAAGGCCATTGTTTCGGCCGACAGGAAAAGGGTTACCCTTATTACCAACATGGATGATGTGATGAAAAACCCATCACTGATGAACTTAAAAATCGACTTTTAGCACGTATGAAGTGGTACCCCGTGCCTGACGTTGAAGACGCCGGCAAGCCATTTATTAAAAAAATTAAAATTGACAATAAAGGTATCTGCGTGGTAGGTTACGGAGGCGCAGTTTACGCTGTATCCGCAGAATGTCCGCATGCTGGGTTTGATTTGAGTGAGGGCTGGTGCGAAAACGGGAAGATTGTTTGCCCTTTGCACGGTTACGCTTTTGATTTAAAAACGGGCAAAGGGGTTAATGACTACGTTAAAACCTACCCTGCTAAAATAGAAAATAACGCCGTATTTGTTGGCACGCCAACTATTTGGGATGATATAAAAAGAATATTTAATAAATGAACCAAAGAGGAATAGATTACATAACCGAAGATTTTTATGAGTCGCTGAGTTTCCAGGATGGCGAGATGCCCGATCTGGAAACAGTAAAGGAATTATTTTATGAAAACGGACTTTTGATAAACAACAGTTTTAGCAAGCCTGTTATCTATACTGTAGATGAATATATCCAATCGTTTGAATCCCAGATAGCCGACGGGTCAATGCTGCAATTTATGCAACGTGAGCTTTATTCACAAACCGAGGTGTTTGGTAAGGTTGCTCAACGGTTAAGCGTTTACGAGTACAGTTTTACCTATCATGAAACAGCAAATGCACCCAGGGGAATAAATTATATTCAATTTATTTTGGATAATGACCACTGGCGCATAACCTCAATGGCATGGGCTGATCAAAATGAGAATCACCAGATACCGGCGGAATATTTGAGGTAATTGGGTTTCTCCCGGCTTTTATTTTAGCTGCCTTCTTAGGATAATGAAATTCCTGCAGCTATAGAATCCGCTATAAGGAATTACTGGTAACGATGAAAATAAGGAATTACTTGTTGTAATATCTTCATTATCCATTATAAATTCTTTTGCGGTGATTTTATTGTCGTGTTGTAGATAATACCCTCGGAACCAGTGTAAATTACTGGATAAGGGCCGCGAAAAAATACTCGTAGTTATTGCATTAAAAAATTCGTCTGGTGGTCGCAAGTCTGGCACAGTAATATTCGTTTTCGGGACAAGGTTCCCGATATATGCTATCCACTGCGTATTATTAATTTCCCAATTTTCAATGGTGATTTGTTCCAACATGTCCTCATCGGTTGCACCGAAAGCTGCCAGTAGCACATGAAGGTCGCTCATGCTGAAATTAACCAGGTTGCGACTAATTGCCGCATCAATATCGTTGCCGAAATCTCCAAAAGATTCGAGTATCCTGGTGCCATCAGGTGTTATAGCCATCACGTCCAGTTGCGAACTGATGTAGTTATTTAACTCTTGATAAATTGCCCTTGCTTTAAATTTTACAGGGAATGGAAGATGGGCATCGATGAACTCCTCTTCGGCAGTTACATTTACACCGTGATTGGTTAAAAGCTCCGCTAATTTTGAGTTTAAATCTACCTCTGGCATTATTTAACAACTAAGGATAAACTTCCTTATTAGCCGATGCTAAAGTATTCTTCAACAAACCAATAATGGTCATCAATCCAACGCCACCCGGTACCGGGGTAATCCATGATGCTTTTTTCGAAACGTTTTCGAAATCAACATCGCCGTAAAGCTTAAAGCCCGATTTGGTTAAGGTGCTTGTTTCGCGGTTCATGCCGACATCAATAACTACTACGCCGTCTTTTACCATATCGGCGGTGACGAAATTCTTTTTGCCGATAGCTACAATCAATATGTCAGCATCAAGCGTAAACTTTTTAATATCAGGTGTGCGGCTGTGGCAAATAGTTACCGTGCAGTTGCCGGGAGTGGTGTTGCGCGCCATCAAGATGCTCATTGGCGAGCCTACTATATTGCTGCGGCCAACCACCACGCAATGCTTGCCCGCAGTTTCGATGCCGTATTCTTTCAGCATTAAAGTAATGCCATAGGGTGTCGCAGGGATGAACGACGGCAGGTTACGCTGCATACGGCCCAAGTTTACCGGGTGGAAACCGTCCACATCTTTGCGGTGGTCGATCTTTTCGGTTACTTTCTCCGGGTCGATGTGTTTGGGCAGGGGAAGTTGAACAATAATGCCATCAATGTCAGCATCCGCATTAAGTTCGGCTACTTTGGCTAACAATTCCTCTTCTGTTACATCACTTTCATAGCGAACCAGGGTCGATTTAAAACCAACGGCCTCACAGTTTTTTATCTTGCTTGCTACGTAAGTTTCGCTACCGCCATCGTGCCCAACCAACACAGCTACCAAATGTGGTTTACGCCCGGTTTCAGCCAGTATTTTACCAGCCGATTCAGCTATTTCACCTTTGAGTTTTTCTGATACGTATTTTCCGTCGAGTAAATTCATGATATGAGAGTCAGGAACCAAGAATCAAGAATCAAGAATCAAGACAGAAAAGCGCGTTGTCTTCTATCTTGGCTCTTGATTCTTGACTCTTGACTCTATTTTTTAATCCAGTTTCAACACAGCCATAAACGCCGATTGCGGAATCTCCACGTTACCAACCTGGCGCATACGTTTTTTACCTTTTTTCTGTTTTTCCAGAAGCTTGCGTTTACGGCTGATGTCACCACCATAACATTTGGCGGTAACGTCTTTACGCAAAGCCTTCACTGTTTCGCGGGCAATGATTTTGGCACCGATGGACGCCTGTATAATTATTTCAAATTGCTGGCGCGGTATAAGTTCTCTTAGCTTTTCACAGATTTTTTTACCAAAATCGTAAGAGTTGCCGCGGAATATTAATGATGATAAAGCATCAACAGGCTCGGCATTTAAACGGATATCTAAACGTACCAGGTCTGATTTGCGGTAACCTATTTGGTGATAATCGAACGATGCATAACCTTTTGAAATGGTTTTTAGTTTGTCGTAAAAATCAAAAACTATCTCGCCCATCGGCATCTCGAATATCAACTCAACCCGGTCGGATGTTAAATACGACTGATTTTTAATATAACCCCGCTTTTGAATACAAAGCGACATGATCGGCCCTACAAATTCCGACTTCGAAATGATAGTAGCCTTTATATAGGGTTCCTCTACATAGTCTATCCTGCTTGGGTCGGGCAAGTCGGATGGGTTATTAACTGTTATGGCGTCGCCTTTGGTAGTGTATGCCAGGTATGATACGTTGGGGACAGTAGTAATTACCGTCATATCAAACTCGCGCTCCAACCGTTCCTGGATAATTTCCATGTGGAGCATGCCTAAAAATCCGCAACGGAAACCAAAGCCCAAAGCGGCTGATGATTCCGGCTCAAATACCAGCGAAGCGTCATTCAATTGCAGCTTGGCCATAGCTTCGCGCAATTCTTCATAATCCTCGGTATCAACAGGGTAAATACCGGCAAATACCATTGGCTTAACTTCTTCGAAACCCTGGATACCTGCCTCGCATGGCCTGTCTACGCGGGTAATGGTATCACCCACTTTTACTTCCCGGGCCTCTTTTATACCCGATATAATATAACCTACGTCGCCTGTTTTAATGACGTCTTTGGGTAATTGTTTCAATTTTAGCGTGCCAACTTCGTCAGCCAGGTATTGTTTTTCGGTAGCGAAGAATTTTACTTTATCCCCTTTGCGTATTTCGCCATTTACCACTTTAAAATACGCTACGATACCACGGAAGGAGTTGAATACCGAATCAAATATCAATGCCTGTAATGGCGCTTCAGGATCGCCGACAGGAGGTGGCACACGCTCTACAATAGCACGCAGAATATCATGCACGCCCATACCGGTTTTACCTGAGGCGGCCAATATATCTTCGCGCTTACACCCAATTAACTCAACAATCTGGTCCTTAACCTCCTCGGGCATAGCGCCGGGCAAGTCCATTTTATTTAATACCGGGATAATCTCCAGGTCATTTTCTAAAGCGAGATATAAGTTTGATATGGTTTGCGCTTGTATGCCCTGTGCTGCATCAACAATCAGCAATGCACCTTCGCAGGCAGCTATAGAACGCGAAACTTCGTACGAGAAGTCCACGTGTCCCGGCGTATCAATCAGGTTCAGCGTGTATTTTTGCCCGTCGAGCATATAATCCATCTGAATGGCATGACTTTTTATGGTGATGCCGCGCTCGCGTTCAAGGTCCATATCATCAAGCAGTTGCGCCTGCGATTCGCGTTGGGTGATGGTGTGTGTATACTCAAGCAACCTGTCGGCAAGTGTACTTTTACCGTGGTCGATATGTGCTATTATGCAAAAATTACGAATGTGTTCCATTTATCGCGCAAAAATAGCGTTTTGGAGCGACATTTTGATATGGGAGATCTCGGAATCTTTGTTGTCCGGTCAACCAACAGGTGTATTTACGATACAAACCGCAACACGCTCCTGTTATTCTGCACTGCCAGGGCCACTTTTTCTATTAGATTCTTCTCCAGGAAAGGTTTTAGTACCACGTCATTGATACCGGTTTTTAAATAGATATCCCTGTCTTCCTTCATCACATTTGCTGTCAGGGCCATTATCGGCACATTGGCTTTTGATAAATTTGTATAATTGCGGATAAGTTCGGTAAGCTCAAGGCCATTCATTTCAGGCATTTGTATGTCGGTGAGTATTACATCATAGTCATTTTTCTTGAACAGTTCCATTGCTTCGCGGCCGTTATAGGCTATGTCATATTTGATCTTCCACTTTTTCAATATGGTGCTGCCGAGTAATACGTTCAGCTGGTTGTCTTCTGCAAATAAAACATAGGTGTCATTGACCAGTTCTCTCATTAAATCGTTACTTATCACTTGCCCGTTTATAACCTCTGCCGGCTCACTTAATTTTAGTGGTAACTCGAATATAAATTCCGATCCCTGGCCAGGTTCGCTGGTCACGCTGATATTGCCGCCCTGCTGCTCGATAATTTTCTTGCAAATGGCCAAACCAAGCCCCGTACCTTTATGACGTGTTGCTTTTTGCGCAGTTGCAACCTGGGAAAACTCTTCGAAAATGTGCGGCAAATCGTTTTTATCAATCCCCAATCCGGTGTCTCTTACACTAACCTGAAGCAATACTTTGTCACCGGGCATCGGTTCGCTGCTTGCTGATAAAGTAACTTTGCCTTTTACGGTAAATTTAATCGCATTGCCAACAAGGTTCATTATCACTTGCTTTAAACGCATTTTGTCGCCCTCACAGCAAATTTCAGTATCAACTTCTACACGATTTTCGAGATACAGGTGTTTCTTTTGCGCGTGTATGTTCATCGCCGTAAAAATTTCGTCAATAGCTTGCGACAACATAAACGGATTGCTTTCGAAATTCATTTTCCCGGTTTCATATTTCGAGAAATCCAGAATCTCATTTACCAGTTCAAGCAACATTTCTGACGAATTCCGGATGGCATCCACTTGTTCCTTCTGCTCGTCCTGTAAATCGCCCTGACCCAACTGTTCCGAAAAACCTATCACTGAATTCAGCGGTGTACGGATCTCGTGGCTCATGCCGGCCAAAAACCTGCTTTTTGACTGGGCGTATTGTTCAGCCTTTTCACTATATTCTATTATCTCTTTATCATTTCTGAATATCTTCCAGATGTTATAAAAAACAACCAACAACAGTATCGCTAAGAAAATGATAGTGAGCACCGATATACGTTTATATTCAAAAAATACATTACTCAGATTTTCTTTAAGCTCGTTTTTACTCTTTGCCATATACAATTGCTCCACACTTTTGTATAACCGCAAGCTGGCGATTATTTCACCAATAATGTTATTGTTTATCATCAATATCTGACGCTCATTTTTGCGCAGCTTTTCGTTTACTGAAGTGAGGTTTTTATAATAATTTTTATAGACAGGTTTTGCCGCCATCGCAGTTGCTGCCGGGGATTCAAGTACGGTAATTTCAGTATCCTTTCTTACGACAACCGGTTTGGGGGCGGCAGCAGCTTCCTTTTTATTTTTGAAAGCCGCGAATATCCTGCCCAGTAATTTCTTCTTTGGGGCTGCTGCGGCCTGAGTTTTAATGGTGTCGTATGTTATAATGTGCCTAACTTTTGTAGCTGGTTGTATAACAGGGGGGGGCTATTTTGCTCAATGAGCGATTTATGCGGGCCGAATATTTGATGAGGCTGTCTGTCAACAGGCGCAGCTTTATATAGGTATCAGTTTTCTCCGTTTTTTGTTTCATTAGTTCACGGAACTTAGCCGGGCCTACTTTGGCAAGATTTTTCTTATCGAAGTTTATTTTATTGATGACCCGGCTGATCTTGCGAATGTCTTTCGTGAAATTGGTAAGATAAATTTTGCTACCTGTGATGGTATAAAGGCGGCTGTTATTATCGGCGCTATACAGGTTGATTATACAACTATCAATCAACGCCGAATTTTCGCGGGCAGATATTAAGCTTTCAACGCTCGCCTGAAGCTTGTGTGCCTTGCGGTAGCTTAACAACAGGTACACAATACCGGTAAACAATATGCTCACTAAAAGTAAGATGAGGTAATACCGTAGAACGGGAATTTTCTTGTTGGTAGAAATCATAGCAAAGCCTTATAATTTAATCAGTTAATTAAATCATCAATGCCCTGCCTGATACCAATTTTAAACTTTGGGGTCACAAAAAGGTTTGTTAAAAAGGCATTCGCGAAAGTTGTAAGCGGTGTCAACTATTATTGTATAGGTAAATAACGGCAAAATCAGTATCTTTGCGGGCTTTAAAAATGAATAAAAAGGTAGCATTTTATACGCTGGGCTGTAAGCTTAATTACTCGGAAACCTCCTCTATTGGGCGCCAGTTTAACAACGCTGGTTTCCATACGGTTGAGTTTACCGACACGCCCGATGTATTCGTTATTAACACCTGTTCAGTAACTGACAATGCCGATAAAAAGTGTAAAAAAGTTGTTAAAGAAGCTTTAAAAATATCGCCTAACGCCTACGTTACCATAGTAGGGTGCTATGCCCAGCTTAAACCAAAGGAGATTGCCGAAATACCAGGTGTCGATATGGTTTTGGGTGCTGCAGAGAAGTTTCAGATTGTTGATTACATTACCGATTTAACAAAAAACGCAAAGGCGGTCGTTCATAATCAGCCGGTTTCTGAAGCTAAGGATTTCGTTCCCGGCTTTTCCATCGGCGACCGCACCCGCACGTTTTTAAAAGTGCAGGACGGCTGCGATTATTCCTGTTCGTTCTGTACCATCCCGCTGGCCCGCGGCAACAGCCGTAGTGATACCATTGAACACGTGGTTGAGCAAGCGATGGAAATAGCTGCCAGTGGTGTAAAAGAGATTGTTTTAACCGGCGTAAACCTGGGCGATTTCGGAATCAGGGATGGCCAGCGTGCAGACAAGTTTTTTGATCTGGTAAAGGCATTGGACAAAGTTGAGGGCATTAACAGGTTCCGTATTTCGTCTATCGAACCCAATTTACTCAGCGATGAAATTATAGAGTTTGTGGCGCAGTCCAACCGTTTTGTACCGCATTTTCATATTCCTCTACAATCAGGCAGCGATAAAATATTGGGACTGATGCGCCGCCGCTACAAACGCGACTTGTACGCCAGCAGGGTATCAAAAATAAAACAGCTAATGCCGCATTGCTGTATCGGTGTAGATGTAATAGTCGGTTTCCCGGGCGAAACACGCGAAGATTTTATCGATACTTATAATTTCCTGAACGACCTTGACGTTTCATACTTGCACGTGTTTACTTACTCCGAAAGGGAAAATACACTTGCCAGTGAAATGAGCGGCGTGGTACCAGGCTCAACCCGTGCGGAGCGGAGCAAAATGTTGCACATATTATCGGACAAAAAACGCCGTGCGTTTTACGAAAGCCAGCTGGGTAAAATGGATGAAGTGTTATTTGAGGGTGATGTTAAGGATGGTTTTATGCATGGCTTTACCCGTAACTATGTGAAAGTAAAAACTGAATACGACCCTTTGCTGGTAAACGAACTGAAGACCGTGCACTTGACAAAAATATCACCCGATGGTGATGTTGAAATAACCGAAAGCGAAGAAATATTGGCCCATTAACCTTATCTTGCTCCCAAATTACAAACGATGTTTCCAAATCTATTTTATCTTATACGTTACCTTACCGGGCTCGAAATTCCGTTTCTACAGATCATACAAACGTTTGGCTTTTTTGTGGCGATCGCGTTTATGGGCGGATATTGGGCATTTGTGCAGGAGTTTAAACGGAAAGAAAAATTAGGTGTAATCCATTCGTTCAAAAAAATGGTTACCATCGGTGCACCGGCATCTTTTGCCGAACTGCTTGGCAACGGCATCTTTGGTTTTATAATTGGCTATAAGCTGGTTGATTGCGCACTCAATTTTCATACATTGGTTGATGACCCGCAGGCATTTTTATTATCCTTGCGCGGTAATTGGTTGGGTGGTATTGTTGGTGCAGCTGTGTTTGTGTATTGGGCATATTATGAAAATAAGAAACAAAGGCTGCCAACGCCAAAAACAGAAAACGTTACGGTGCACCCCGCTGAATTGATGGGCAGCATTTTACTTTGGGCAGCAGTTTTTGGTTTTTTGGGTGCAAAAGTGTTTAACGCGCTGGAGAACTGGGACGAATTTATGAAAGATCCTGTCGGCATGCTGATAGGTTTTAGCGGGCTTACCTTTTACGGCGGGTTGATTTGCGGTGGCGCAGCAGT
>Ga0105240_10006463_pt1 | contig 17224 bp, 15 predicted proteins | sample KBSC54metaG_FD_80426 | JGI IMG/M metagenome (GOLD analysis project Ga0105240, IMG submission 80426) | Corn rhizosphere microbial communities from Kellogg Biological Station, Michigan, USA - KBS C5-4 metaG | ecosystem: Host-associated > Plants > Roots > Rhizosphere > Soil | place: Michigan, USA...
CCGATGCCGTGGTCGATGTGCACCACCAGGTCCGACGGGGTCAGCGCCGAAGCCTCGGCCAGGAAGTTGGCCGCGCGCCGGCGCCGGCGCGGCCGCGACAGCCGGTCGCCAAGGATGTCGGTCTCGGAGATCACCGCCAGGGTGTCGGTCTCGAAGCCGGCCTCCAGCGGCAGCACCACGCGCTGGAGCTTCTTCGGGTCGGCCGCCTTGGCCGCCTGCCAGTAGGGGGCGAGCGGAATGGCCTTCAGCCCGTGGTCGGCCATCATCGAGGCCAGCCGCTCGGACGCGCCCTCGGACCAGGAGGCGAACAGCACCCGCTTCCCGGCCGCGGTCAGGCGCCGGGCGTGGTCGGCGGCCGCCTCGAACAGGTTCACGCTGTCCTGCTGCCGCTCGGCGGCAAAGGTGCGGCCGAGCTTGGCGCCCAGGTTCAGCACGCCGGGGCCAGGCTCATGGGTGAGGGGGATCAGGCGGCGGACCGCATGGCGCGCCAGACCTTCGTCCCATTCCTGGTTGGTCAGGTAGAGGGCCGAGGGCGGCAGCGGCCGGTAGTGCACCTTGCGCTCGGCGGCGTTGCGGGCCTCGAAAGCGTCCACGATCATCGCCAGCCGCTCGTCGCGGGCCGCCGCCGCGAGGTGGTCGAGGCCGATCAGCGCGTCCTTCGGCAGGTAGTCGAACAGCGTCGCGACATGGTCGTAGAACAGCGGCAGGAAGTGCTCCATGCCCGCGCGCCGGCCGCCCTCGCTGACGGTGGCGTAGAGCGGATCGTCGCCCGCCGCGCCGAACGCGGCCACGTAGCCCTTGCGGAAGCGGGCGATCGCGTCGGCGTCGAGCAGCGCCTCGCTTACCGGCAGCAGGTCGACCGACTGCAGCTGGCGGGTCGAGCGCTGGGTCTCACGGTCGAAGGCGCGGATCGAATCCAGCGTGTCGCCGAACAGGTCCAGGCGCACGGGCTCAGGCGCGCCGGGTGGGAACACGTCGATCACTCCGCCGCGGATCGCGAATTCGCCGCGTTCCGAGACCGTCGAGGCGCGGTGGTATCCGTTGACGGCGAAGTAGCGCTCCAGGTCGCGCATATCGACGCTGGCGCCCACCTGGGCCGAGTAGGAGGCCCGCAGCACCGTCTCGCGCGGCGGCAGTCGCTGCATCAGCGCCGGCGCCTGGGTGATGACCAGCACCGGCTTCTTGCCCCAGTCGCCGCGGGCCAGCCGTGTCAGGGTCGCCATCCGCTCAGCCGACACGGCCGCCGATGGCCCCATACGGTCGTAGGGCAGGCAGTCCCAGGCCGGGAATCGCAGGATCTCGATCTCGGGCCCGAAGAAGCCCATGGCGTCCTCGAACCCCGAGGCGCGCGAGCCGTCGCGGGCCACGAACACGATCACACCGCCCCGGGCGCGGGCCAGGTCGGAGATGACGAGCGCGTCAAATCCCTCGGGCGCGCCGGTGAGGTCGAGGGCGTCGGGGGCCTCGGCGGCCCGCTTCAGATCTTGAGCGAGGGACACTGGATCAGAACGTCTGAGGACTGAGGGCTCGGAGACGGATCGGCTGGCGCAAGGGTCAGGCTCCGAGCCCGCGCTGGGTGCGGGCGATCAGGTGGAAGTCGCGGATCAGGGCCAGAACGTCCGTATCGTGTTCCGGTGGCGCCGCTTCGCGCCCGACGATCCAGCCGTAGACGTCGTGGTCGGGCAGATCGAGCAGGGTTTCGAAGCAGACCAGCTGGTCGTCGGTCAGGTTCGGGCCATGGATGTCCGCAAACGGGCCCAAAATCAGGTCCGCTTCCCGAAATCCGCGCCGCCAGGCCCGGAACCTGATCCGCTTCAGTCTCGTCTCTTCCATGAGGAGCGGCCGATATAGGGGCGGCGGCCGCGCCGCGCCACCGCCTTCAGCCGCGCGCCGGCCAAAAAGGAACCAGCATCGGCGTGCGCCGGCGGTAAGGCTCGTAGGCCGCCTCCCCGAGTTCTTGCGCCAGGAAGCGCTCCTCCAGCCGACCCTTGATCCAGAAAGCCAGTGTCACAAGCGCGATCCCCGCCAGCGTGGAGGGCGCGCCGATCTGGGCGGTGGTGGCGTAGGTCGCCACCAGGATGCCGGTGTAGATCGGGTGCCGCACGAGACGGTACGGCCCGGTATCGATGACCTTGTGATCGGCCTTCCGGCTGACGTCGCCCGACCAAAGCGCGCCCAGCGTGACGCGGGCCCACCAGGTGAAGGCGAAGCCGAGCGCAGCGAGGACGGTCAGGGCCCAGCCCAGCCAGGACGGAAGCCGCCACAAGGGCGTGTCGGCCCATTGCTGCCAGGCGCCGCGTCCTGCGAGCCCCGCGCCGTAGAAGGCCAGGAGGTAGCCGATCACGGTGGGAATGCGGTGCGAGGCCTCCGCGGCGAAGGAAGGTCGGGCGGCGGCCGGCCTGGCCCAGAACGCGGCCAGCAGCCAGGAGACCGCCCAGGCTGCCCAGATATAGAACGCGGCTTGCAACGAACTCATCGGGTGCTTTCACGCGCCCCTACCAACACACGCCCATTCGCCTATATCGGCGCCCGATATGTTCGGCGCTACCGCAGCCGCGACGACAGGCGCCACGGCCGCGGTTTATCATCACCTCCATGCGGCCCGAGATTCTGTTCCCGCTCTTTGCACCGGTCGGCGTCCTGAAGGGCGTCGGGCCGCGCGTGGCGCCCTTGCTGGAGAAGCTGGCCGGTCCGCTGGTGCGCGACGTGCTGTTCCTGGCGCCCCAGGGCGTGGTGCATCGCCACCGGGCCAAGGCGGCCGAGGCGGCCGAGGGCGAGCACCAGATCTTCGATGTGTCGATCTCCAACCACGTCCGCCCGACGCGTCGGGGCGCGCCCTGGAAGATCCGGGTGTTCGACGACACCGGCTTCATCACCCTGGTCTACTTCGCCGGCCACGGCCCGCACCTCGAACGCGCCCACCCGAAGGACGCCCGCCGCGTCGTCAGCGGCAAGGTGGAGCGCAACGACTTCGACCACGAGCTCCAGATCGTCCATCCGGACTACTTCCTGCCCGCCGACCGCGCCGACGAGGCGCCCGAGGCCGAGGCGATCTATCCGGCCACCGCGGGTCTGACCTCGCGCGCCGTCCGGCGGTTCGCCCTGGAAGCGCTGGAGCGCGCGCCCGAGCTGCCGGAGTGGCAGGACGCGGCCTGGCTCGCCCGGCAGCGCTGGCCCGGCTGGCGCGCGGCGTTCGAGGCTCTGCACAACCCCGCCTCGGAGGCGGATCTCTCGCCGCAGTCGCCTGCGCGGCGGCGGCTGGCGTATGACGAACTGCTCGCCCACCAGCTGGCCCTGGCCCAGCGCAAGGCAGCCCGGCGGGCCGAGCCCGCCGCGTCGATTCCCGCCAGCGCCCTGGCCGACCGCGTGGAGGCCGATCTTCCCTTCCGGCTGACCGGCGCCCAGGTCCGCGCCTTCAGCGAGATCCGCGGCGACCTGGTCTCGGGCGAGCGGATGAGCCGGCTGGTGCAGGGCGACGTGGGCTCCGGCAAGACGGTCGTGGCGATGCTGGCCATGGCCGACGTCGCCGCGGCCGGCGGCCAGTCTGCCCTGATGGCCCCGACCGAGATCCTGGCGCGCCAGCATTTCGAGACCCTGGCCGGCCCGCTGACGGCCCATGGGATCAAGACCGTTCTGCTCACCGGCCGCGACAAGGGCGCCGGCCGGGCCGAGAAGCTGACGGCGCTGGCCGACGGCTCGGCGGCGGTGGCGGTCGGCACCCACGCCCTCTTCCAGGACGACGTCGTCTTCCGCCGCCTGGTCCTGACCGTGATCGACGAACAGCACCGGTTCGGGGTCAACGAGCGGGCGCGCCTGCAGGGCAAGGGCGAGGCCGTGCATCTGGTCGCGATGTCGGCCACCCCCATTCCGCGGACCCTTGAGCTGACCGTGTTCGGCGATCTCGACGTCTCGCGCATTGACGAGAAGCCGCCCGGCCGCACGCCCGTCGCCACCCGGGCGGCGCCCATGAACCGTGTGGGCGAGATCGTGGGCCGCCTGAAGGCCGCGGTGGCCGGCGGCTCGCAGGCGTTCTGGATCTGCCCGCTGGTGTCGGAGTCCGAGACCGTCGACCTCGCCGCCGCCGAGGCCCGGCTGATCAGCTTGCGCCAGGTGTTCGGACCCAAGGTCGGCATGGTTCACGGCAAACTGCCCGCCTCGGAGAAGGACTCGGTGATGACCGAGTTCGCGGAGGGCCGCCTGGCGGTGCTTGTCGCCACGACCGTGGTGGAGGTGGGCGTCAACGTGCCCAACGCCACCATCATGGTGATCGAGCAGGCCGAGCGGTTCGGCCTCGCCCAGTTGCACCAGCTCAGGGGGCGGGTCGGGCGCGGCAAGGCCGACAGCGCCTGCGTGATGCTCTACGATCCTCCCCTCTCCGACATTGCGCGAATGCGGCTCGACATCCTGCGGCGCACCGACGACGGCTTCGCCATTGCCGAAAAGGACCTGGAGCTCAGAGGCGGCGGCGATCCGCTGGGCCTGAAGCAGAGCGGCTTTCCGGCCTACCGGCTCGCGGACCCGGCCGCCCACCGCGATCTGATCGCCACGGCGGCCGACGATGCGCGCCTGATCCTGTCGCAGAGTCCGCCGCGCAGGATGCAGGCCCTGGCCATGCTTCAGTCGGTGTTCGACTGGCGGCCAGGCGCGGGCGCCGAGGCGGGGTGAGCCTGCTTCCAGGCGGCCAGGCGCGCCTCTGCGTCGGCCTCCAGATCGGCCCAGAACAGGTTGAAGCCCGGCTGGGCGGCGCGTTCGAGCCAGCTGCCGGACGGCTGCAGCAGCGCCGAATGCGGCTTGGTCACCCGCAGGACCCCCGCCTGGCACTGCGCGCCCACCTGCCGAACCAGGAACGCAGGCCGCACGCCCCACTCCAGTCCCGTGGCCGCCGCCGCGCCCAGGTTCTGCCGCGGCAGCACGTCGTCATCGCTCGCGGCGCCCAGCAGCGGGTTCACGCAGAGCGGGGGCCGTGCGCCCAGTGGAACCAGCCGGCCCGCCTGATTCCACACCATGGCCCGGCCGGTCAGCCATGCGGCGCCTGCGAAGTCGCCCCGCCGTCGCGACGCCCACGCCACCAGGCACCCGGATTCAGCCCGGCGTATGCAGGCCGGAATCGGCGAGCCCGGCCCGTGCTCGTCGGCCGGCACGACGGTCTCCATCAGATAGGCTCCGACCAGCCGCTCGCGAAGCTCTGGATTTGGCGCGATCTCTTCCGCCAGCAGCCGCGCGGCCAGTTCGCCCCCCTGCTCCACCCCGACGATCAGGAACGGCCGGCCCTTGCCCAGATGCTCGCGGTAGAACTCGAACGCCGCCTTCACATCGCGATAGGCGAACCGCCGTGCGTCGATGGCGTCATCCCAAAGGTTGAGCCGGGTGTAGAGGCTCGCCTGCCGGAACCGGGGGGCGAACACCTGGCCCACCCCGGCGAAGGGCGCGGCGTAGTTCGGCAGCACGACGTTGGCCAGCATCTCGCTCGCGCCCGGGTTCAGAATCGGCCCGTTCCAGTGCTTGTTGCCGCTGTAGGTCGTCGGCGACAGGAAGAAGACGTCTGCGGGTGGGGCCGGCCCGCCGCCGCGGGTGGGCAGCAGCCCCCAGGCCCCGCGCACCGCATAGTTCGGCGGGTCCGGCGGCGCGCTTTTGACGAACGGATCCTTCGGGTGGGACAGCGCCTCGATGATGGTGTCGCGCCAGTGGAACGCGGCAGCGATCGCCAGCGTCCAGAAGGTCACGGACGACACGACGAACCAGAATTTCCATCCACGCCGTCCGGCGGCCATGGCGACGATCTAGCGCACTCCGCGGCGGCGTCCCAGGCGTCAGTCGAGGACAGCCGCCTTGACCGCCGCCGATGTGGGTAGTCTCTGTCGCCGCGGGGAACGTGGACGGGCGTGCGGATGTCGGGGATTGGGACCAAGGTCGGCCGGTTGCTAAGGCGGCAAGTCCCGATGCGCTGGCGCGCCACCACGCCGCATCCGGTGCTGGTCGAGGCACTTGGTCCCGTCGCCGGCGCGGCCAGCGACATTCGCGATCACCTGGGTACCCTGTTCATCGAATCGGTTGCGGCGCGTCCTCGGCTGATCCTGGAACTGGGCACGCGCGGCGGCGTCTCGACCCGCGCCCTGCTCGCCGCCGCCCAGGTGACCGGCGCCCAGGTGTTGTCGGTCGACATCGAAGACTGTTCGCAGATCGACATGCCGGCGCGTTTCCTCGACCGCTGGACCTTCGTCCGGGCCGACGACCTCGAGTTCGCCGGCGCGCCGTTCGAGCGCGCCTGCGCCGACCGGGGCCTGCCGCCCCTGGCCGAGGTGATCTTCGTCGACACGTCCCACAGGCTCGAGCACACCCGCGCCGAGATCGCCGCCTGGACCCGGCGGCTCGCGCCGCGCGGCGTGATGATGTTCCACGACACCAACATGGGCGCCGGCTGGTATCGGAAGCTCGACGGCAAGGTCGAGCGTGGCCGCGAGACCACCCGGGGGGTGATCCAGGCGATCGAGGAACACGTCGGCCGCCGATACGCGGAAGACAGCTTCTTCACCGACGTCGCCGGCGGCTACGCCATCTGTCACGTGCCCTGGTCCAGCGGCTTCACGATCCTGCGCAAGCTCGAGGACGCCTGAACCTAGGCTTCATGGACGTCCGGCGAGCCGACGTGCTCGGGCCGAATGCCCAGGCCGACCGCCCGCGCCGTCAGCCGACGCAGCCAGGGCGCGTGGTTCAGCAGCTTCAGGGGCCAGGGCGCCTTGATCTCGCCGCCCGCCAGCGTGGGCGCAATCGCGCGGCGCTGGATGAACACCTGTGCGGCCTGGGTCACCCTGGTCGGCCATTCGCGCCGACGCTGGACCTGCCGCAGGTCCGCCAGCGTGAGGCGGCGCTCGCGAAGCGGCGCATGCAGCAGCCTCGCCGTCGCCACCGCGTCCTGGATCGCCAGATTGATCCCCACGCCGCCCACCGGGGACATCGCGTGGGCCGCATCGCCGATGCAGAGCAGCCCCGGTGCGCACCAGGCCTCAAGCCGGTTCACCGAGACGCCGAGCAGCTTGACGTCGTCCCAGGTGTTCAGGGCGTCCGTCCGGCCGCGCATCATCGGCGAGACGTTCTCGATCGACCGCCGGAACGCCTCCATGCCCGCGGCCCGGAGCTCGTCCGCGCCGCCCTTCCTCACGACGTAGCCGCACTGGAAATAGTCGCCGCGCGGAATCTGCACGAAGATCCGTCCGGCCGCCGCCCGGCCCAGCGACGCGCCCTCGTCGTCCGGGAACCGTGGCAGCCGCATCCAGAGCACGTCCATCGGGGCGCCGAGGTCTCGCACCGCCAGGCCCGCCAGCCGCCGCACGTCCGAGTCGCGGCCGTCGGCGGCCACCACCAGGTCGGCCACGACCTCCAGGTCGCCGTCAGGCGTCGCCGCGCGCACGCCCGTCACCTGGTCGCCCTCCCGCAGCAGCGACTCGACCCTGGCCTCCATCGCCAGTTGGAACTCGGGAAACGACCGCGCCCTCCCGGCCAGGAAATCGAGGAAGTCCCATTGCGGCATCAGCGCCACGAAGCGCGCCCGCGTCGGCAGGCGCCGGAAGTCGGCCGCCTCGATCCTGTCGTCGCCGACCTGGGCCGACAGCCGATCGACCTCCTGGTGCGGCAGTTTCAGGAACGCCTCATAGAGGCCAAGCTCGTCCATCACCTGCAGCGTCGAGGGATGCACCGTGTCGCCGCGAAAATCGCGCAGGAAGTCGGGATGCTTCTCAAGCACCGCCACCTCCACCCCGGCGCGCGCCAACAGGTAGCCGAGCATCATCCCGGCCGGGCCGCCGCCCGCAATGCAGCAGGCGACGTGCAGGCGCTTCACCGATAGGGGTCCGGCTGCGAGAGATATCCCTTCACATAGTCGGCGACGCCGTCCTCCAGGCCGGTGAACTGCCCTTCGTACCCCGCCGCCCGCAGCCGTTCGAGCCGCGCCTCGGTGTGGTACTGGTAGCGTCCCTGCAGCGCCTCGGGCATGTCGATGTACTCGATGCGCGGGACGACGCCGGCAGCGGCGAACACCCCCTCCGCCAGGTCCTTGAACGACCGAGCGCGCCCCGAGCCCAGGTTGAAGATCCCGCTCACGTCCGGCCGGCTCACCAGCCACTCCACCACGTCGGCGGCGTCCCGGACGTAGACGAAATCGCGCAGCTGGCCGCCGTCCGGATAGTCCGGGTGGTAGGACTTGAAGAGCCTCACCGGCCGGCCGGCCAGAACGTCCGGCCAGATCTGCGCGGCCACCGACTTCATCGTTCCCTTGTGCCCCTCGTTGGGGCCGTAGACGTTGAAGAACTTCAGCCCGGCCCACTGCGGCGGCGCGAGATCGCGGGCCGCCTCGCGCACGGCGAACTGGTCGAACAGCGCCTTGGACCAACCATAGGCGTTCAGCGGCCGCAACGCCGCCAGGGCCGCCGGGTCGTTGTCGTCGTCGAACCCCAGCGCACCGTCCCCGTAGGTGGCGGCCGAGGACGCGTAGATCAGCCGCCGCCGGTTCTCGGCGCAGAACCGGAACAGGTCCCGCGGCAGCAGGAAGTTGTTGCGGATCACCTTGTCCACGTCGGGCTCGGTCGTGGACGAGATGGCTCCCATGTGCACCACCGCTTCTAGGTCATGCCAGCGGCGGCCGAGCCAGTCGAACATCTGCTCCGGGAACACGACGTCGGCCACCGGATGCTTGGCAATGTTGCGCCAGCGCGCCTCGTCCGCATCGCCCAGCCAGTCGCAGACCACCACGTCGCGGCCCGGATCCTCAGCCAGACGGGCGACGAGGTTGGAGCCGATGAATCCGGCCCCGCCTGTCACCAGGACGATGCGTGCGCTCATGCCCGCCGGGCGAGCTTGTTCAGCGTGGCGGTGGTGGAGTGGCCTTTCACCAGGTCGGCCAGCTTCACCTCTCCGCCGTACGCCTCGACGACCTCGCGCCCGACCACGTCGTCCAGGCTATAGTCGGCGCCCTTGATCAGCACGTCTGGTCGCGCCGCCTCGATCAGGGCCAGCGGCGTGTCGTCCTCGAACGGCACGACCAGGTCCACCGAGCTCAGGCCCGCCAGCACCATCGCGCGCGACTCCAGGTCGTTCACGGGCCGGCCATCTCCCTTCAGGCGGCGCACCGACCCATCGTCGTTGAGGCCCACCACCAGCCGGTCGCACCAGGCCCGGGCCTGGGTCAGGTAGGCGATGTGGCCCCGGTGCAGGATGTCGAAGCAGCCGTTGGTGAAGCCCACCCGCAGGCCGCGCTCGCGCCAGCGGGCAATCTCGCGCGCCATCCGCTCAGGTGTTGCGATCTTGGCCTCGGCCGGGGCGCGGACCTGGGCGATCTCGGCTTCGATCAGTTCGTCCGGTGACGCCGTGGCGGTGCCGGCCTTCTGCACCACCACGCCGGCCGCCAGCAGGGCGAAGTCGATCGCCACGTCGAGCGCCTCCCCTACGGCCAGCGCCACGCCGATGGCCGCCAGCGCCGTGTCTCCGGCCCCCGAGGTATCGTAAACTTCCGGCGGCGGGCGACGGAAGTGCCGCACGCCTTCGCCGCGGACCGCCAGAGACATTCCCTTGGCCGATCGTGTCACCAGCACCGCCTTGCAGGCCGACAGTTCCAGCGCCCGCGCCAGCGCCGCCTCGATCTCGGCGTCGGTCTCGGTGGGCAGGTCGGTGGCATAGGCCAGCTCGGCGGCGTTGGGCTTGATCACATCCGTCGCGCCGTAGCGCGCAAACGAACGCGCCTTGGAATCGACGATCAGGACCGCCGCCTCGCGCTGCGCCGCCGCCAGCGCCGCCTGGATTACCGCCGGCGTGACGACGCCCTTGCCGTAGTCGGACAGCAGGATCACCTGCGCCCCGCGTGCGGCGTCCGTCAGGGTACGGACGAGCTTGCGCTCGACCTCGCCGGCGACCGGCCGCACCGCTTCCTCGTCCAGCCGCAGCAACTGCTGGCCGGCGGAGACGAAGCGGGTCTTCACCGTGGTCGGCCGGTCAGCGTCATGGATCAGGTAGCCCTCGACGCCCGCCTCGGAGCCGGTCAGCCCCTGCGCTTCGGCGCCGGCCGCGTCGTTGCCCACCACACCAACCAGCGCCGCGGTCGCGCCCAGGGCGGCGAGGTTGCGGGCCACATTGCCCGCTCCGCCCAGCATGACGCTCTCGTGCGACCGGGCCATCACCGGGATCGGCGCCTCGGGCGAGATGCGCCCTACGTCGCCATAGACGAAGCGGTCCACCATCACGTCCCCGACGGCGACCACGCGCGCGCCGACGATGGCATGGAGCAGATGCTGCAGGGCCGACAGATCCATCGCCGCCAGGGTCTGCGCTCTGGCGCCGATGTGGTCAAGGCCGGGGGCCGGCCGCCTCGTTTGCGCCGCTAGGTCGCCGCGCGAAGGCGCTTCTTCGACAGCGCGTCGTACTCCATCAGTTCGGCGGCCAGGGCCTCGAACGCGTCCAGCCGGAGCATGGTCGGGCCGTCGCTGGGGGCGTTGTCCGGATCGGGGTGGGTCTCCATGAATACCGCCGCCACCCCAACTGCCACCGCCGCCCGCGCCAGCACGGGCACGAAGCGCCGATCACCGCCGCTGCTCGCCCCCTGCCCGCCCGGCTGCTGCACCGAATGGGTGGCGTCGAACACCACCGGGCAGCCGATCTCGGCCAGCACCGGCAGGCCCCTCATGTCCGACACCTGAGCATTGTACCCGAACGACACGCCCCGTTCGCAGGCCAGCACGTTGGGGTTCCCCGCCTCCAGCGCCTTGGCCACCACGTTCTTCATGTCCCAGGGCGCGAGAAACTGGCCCTTCTTGATGTTCACCGGCCGCCCGGTGCGCGCGGCGGCCACGATCAGGTCGGTCTGGCGGCAGAGGAAGGCGGGGGTCTGCAGCACGTCCACCGCCTCGGCCACCGGCGCGCACTGGTCGGGCTCGTGCACGTCGGTCAGCACCGGCAGCCCGAGGCGTTCGCGGATCTCGGCGAACACGGCGGCCGCTTGACCAAAACCGACCCCACGGGCGGCCTTGATCGACGTGCGGTTCGCCTTGTCGAACGAGGTCTTGTAAATCAGCCCGACGCCCAGGCGCGCGGCGATCTCCTTCAGCGCCTGCGCCGTCTCCAGCGCATGCTGGCGGCTTTCCATCTGGCATGGACCGGCAATGAACGTCAGCGGCTCGGCGTTGCCGATCCGCACCCGGCCGGGACCCGAGCCGACCTCCACCACCGCATTCGGATTCACCGCCACGCGCCACTCCGATCCGATCACAAGGCTGAAGCGTAGAGATGGCCTGCGGGCGCATGGCCTGCAAGCCGAACCGGCGCAGGCCATTCGCGTTGATCCGCAACGATGTTATATTCAGGAGCATAAGTGGTGGTGGGAGGCGGCGTTGATCGGTGAGGTCATCGCGGTCGTCGGACCGGACGATCCCGAACTGCGCAAGGCGCCGGCGGCGTTCCGCACGGTGCTCAAGCTCGCTTCAGAAAACTGGGAGCACGGCCGGCTGACCTTCGTGCTGCCGTCGGGCCGCGAAATCCCCATCGAAGGTCGCCGCGACGGGCCCGATGCACGGCTGATCGTCCACGACTTTCGCTTCGTCGACCGCGTGCTCGCCGCCGGCGATATCGGTTTTGGCGAGGGCTTCATGGCCGGCGAGTGGGACACGCCCGACCTGTCGGCGCTGCTGGAGGCCTTCACCTCCAATATCGACCGCATGCAACGGCTGATCGACGGCAATCCGCTGATGCGCTGGGTGAATTTTTTCGCCCACCTCCTGAACCGCAACGACCGGGCCGGCGCCAAGCGCAACATCCTGGCCCACTACGACCTCGGCAACGCCTTCTATGCGCGCTGGCTCGACGCCAGCATGACCTACTCGTCGGCCCGGTTCGAACGACCGGGCGAAACCCTGATCGAGGCCCAGCGCAACAAGTACGCCTCCCTCGCCCGTGAGATCGGGCTCGGCCCGAGCAACCACGTGCTGGAGATCGGCTGCGGCTGGGGCGGGTTCGCGGAGTTCGCCGCCGGCGAGGTGGGGGCCAAGGTCACCGGCATCACCATCTCCAAGGCCCAGTACGAATTCGCCCGCAAGCGCCTGTTCGACGCCGGCCTGGCCGAGCGGGCGGAAATCAGGCTCGTCGACTACCGCGACGTGCAGGGCCAGTTCGACCGCGTCGCCTCAATCGAGATGTTCGAGGCCGTCGGCGAGCAGTACTGGCCCGCCTACTTCCGCAAGATAAGCGACGTGCTCTCGCCCGGCGGCCGGGCCGGCCTGCAGATCATCACCATCCGCGATGAGCTCTTCAACCACTACCGCCGCCGCGCCGACTTCATCCAGAAGTACATCTTCCCCGGCGGCATGCTGCCGTCCGAGACCCGGCTCCACGAGGAGGCCGCCAAGGCCGGCCTGGAATGGGGCGGGATCATCCGCTTTGGCCAGAACTACGCCGACACCCTGGCCGAATGGGCGCGCCGGTTCGAAGGCGCCTGGGACGACATCAAGGGCCTGGGATTCGACGAGCGCTTCCGGCGCCTGTGGCGGTTCTACCTCGGCTACTGCGAGGCCGGTTTCCGAACCGAACGGACCAACGTCGTGCAGCTCAGCCTGAGCAAGAGCTGATCAAGTCGCGCGGCATCAAAAGGATTGTCATCCGGGCCGAAGCGTAGCGTAGAGCCGGGATCCCCCGGAGATTGGCCGGGGGAAATCCCGGACAACTTGCTGCGCGAGTTTCCGGGATGACAGTTTCGGGTGGGAGGAAAGCGGTGTCCGAGCACGTGCGCTACGAGGTCGATGACGCGTCCATTGCCACCATCACCATCGACAAGCCGGCGCGGCGCAACGCCCTCGACGACGAGATGCGCGACGCCTTCTACGCGGCCATCGCCGCCGCTGGCGCCGATGACAAGGTGCGCTGCGTGATCCTGACCGGCGCGGGCGGCGTGTTCAGTTCCGGTCGCGACCTGCGTGATCTCCAGAACCGTCCGCCCGAGCAGCGCGGCCGCACCGGCGACAACGTGGGCGAGAGCGGCCTTTGGCACCTTGCCGCCTGCCCAAAGCCTGTGATTGCCGCCGTCGATGGCGCCGCCGTGGGCTGGGGCGTCGAGATCACCTCCCACTGCGACGTCCGTATCGCCTCGACCCGCGCCCGGTTCGGCTGGGTGTTCGTGCACCGCGGGCTGGTCACCGATACTGCCGCCGGCACCTGGATCCTGCCGCGACTGGTCGGCCTGGCCGAGGCCGCCCGCCTGCTCTACTCCGGCGAGATGATCGATGCCGCCGAGGCCTTGCGGATCGGCTACGTCCAGGCCGTCGTGCCACCCGAGGACCTGATGACCGCCGCCCGTGCGGAAGCCGTCCGCTTCACCAAGGGCTCACCGTTCGCCATGCGGCGGATCAAGCGCCTGCTGTGGCAGGGCCTCCATCAATCCGTCCCCGAGCACTATGAGGCGACGAAACAAGCCCTGTTCGAGTGCTTCGTCTCTGCCGACCACAAAGAAGGAATCGCCGCCTTCCTCGAGAAACGGCCGCCCGCCTTCACGGGCCGTTAGGCTTGCCCGCAAGTGAATTGTCATCCTGACATGTGAACTGTCGTTGACGAATCCCCCGCCAGGGCGGAGTGTCGGATTGCAGACTCTGCCTGAAGGCTCCAACAGGATACTCACCTGACATCAGGGAGTATGGGGCATGGGGCTTACGTTCATCGTCGCAGGACTGATCATCCTCGGCATCAGCTGGCTGTTCTACAATTCGGCCGAAGGGAAGGCGCGGCGCGCGGCGCAATGGCCGTCGGCAGCGGGCGTGGTCGCCGCATCGGAGGTGGCTCAGGTCATCGTAAGCAACAGCCGCATGTCGACGCCGGCGATCGGTTACACCTACCAGGTGGGCGGCCAGGCCATGGAGGGCGCAGCGATCCGGCTCGGCCAGCCGCCGCTGTTCAACAACCGGGCCAAGGCCGAGGCCATCGTGGCGCGCTATGCGGTCGGCGCGCCGGTGACCGTCCTCTACGACCCCGCCACGCCCAAGACCGCGATCCTGGAGGCGAAGTACGGCCACACGTACGGCCTGCTGATGCTGGTGTCGTTCGGCGTGACGCTGTTTGTGCTCGGGTTCGTCGCGCTATTTCTGCGCACATAGGCGGGCCGGGGCCGCGCAACGCATAAATGCAACCCCGCGCCTCGCAAGGTGCTGTTTTCACGTAGTTTTCGAAGCCTGAGTATTCCCGTAGTGCGCTCTGAGACTCGGGCGTCGCAGCGTGCCGGGCTTGGCCTGGCGACGGCCGATCAGTATTGTCGCGCCGCTCCGTCTGGGGGCGCAATACAGGTGGTGGTTCCGACGTGAGCATTCGAGGCATTGGTCAGACGCCGGAGAGCCCGGTGACCGGGACGGCGGCGTGGCTTGCGAGCGTGTGCGCGGTCATGTCGAAGGACCCGTTCTACGGCCCGATCCTCAACGACCGCTTCGCGATGCGCTTCGCCAGCGCCATTTCCGGCGAGGCCCCCCGCCTGCTGGCGGAGTACGACGACGACGCCCGTCGCGAGCAGTTCATCCACCACCACGAGTTCGAGACTCCCCGCAGCGTGACCATCGTCTGCTACCGCAAGCCGATCATGGAGCAGCAGGCGCGCGAAGCACTGGAGGCGACGGGCGCCGACCAGCTGGTGGTGATGGGCGCCGGCTGCGACTCGCTCTCGCTGCGGTTGGCCGCCACGGGCCACCGTCCCGCCGTCTATGAGATCGACCGGCCGGCGGTGATCGACTACCGCGCCCGCGTCATCGGCGGGGTCACCGACGTAGACCACTCCCACATCCACGGCGTGGGCGTCGATTTCGACCACCAGACCTTTGGCGAGGTGCTGATCGAGAAGGGGTACGACCCGACGAAGCGCGCCGTGTTCTTCGCCGAGGGCCTGCTGGGCTATGTGCAGCCCGAGGCGGTCGACGAAATCTTCCGCTTCATCAAGGAGCAGTCGGCGCCGGGCAGCCGGTTCGTGTTCTCCTTCACCGAGAACCGCCGCAAGGACGCGGCCAACCGCGCGCCCGGCACCGAGACCCTGGACGCGCAGGGCGAAGAGCCGGTGTTCGACCTGCCGCCCAGCGAGGTCGAGGCGTTCGTGCAGGCGCGCGGTTTCCGCATGATCGAGCTGCTCACGTCGTCCGAACTCAAGGCGCGGTACAAGACGCTGCACGACGGACGGATCAGGATCACGCCGTTCATGCACCTGGCGGTGGCCGAGACCTGATCGCCCTCTTGCGCCCGGCGCGATCCCCCGCGATGTAGCGGCCATGGCCGCGACCGTCCTCGACCTGATCGGAAACACGCCCCTCCTGCGCCTGCGCCGGGCGAGCGAGGCCACCGGGTGCGAAATCCTGGGCAAGGCGGAGTTCCTCAACCCCGGCCAGTCCGTGAAGGACCGCGCCGCGCTCTACATCATCCGCGACGCCGAGCGCCGCGGCCTGCTGCGTCCCGGCGGCCGGATCGTGGAAGGCACCGCCGGCAACACCGGCATCGGCCTGGCCATGGTCGGCAGGGCGCTGGGCTACAAGACCACGATCGTCATCCCGCGCACCCAGAGCCAGGAGAAGAAGGACGCCATCACCCTGATGGGCGCCGAGCTGGTGGAGGTCGACGCCGTCCCTTACGCCAACCCCGACAACTACGTCCGCTATTCGGGGCGCCTCGCGGAGGAGCTCGCGGCCAGTGAGCCGGCCGGCGCGATCTGGGCCAACCAGTTCGACAACGTCGCCAACCGCCAGGCCCACGTCGAGGGCACAGGACCCGAGATCTGGGACCAGACCGGCGGCAAGGTGGACGGCTTCATCTGCGCCGTGGGCACCGGCGGCACCCTGGCGGGGGTCGCCGCGGCGCTGCGCGAACGCAAGCCCGACATCGCCATCGGTCTTGCCGACCCGGGTGGCGCGGCGCTCTATGAGTACTACGCCCATGGAGAGCTGAAGGCCGAAGGGAACTCGATCAGCGAGGGCATCGGCCAGGGCCGCATCACCGCCAACCTGGAAGGCCTGAAGGTCGACTTCCCCTACCGGGTGCCCGACGAGGACATGATGCAGGCCATTTTCGATCTCGCCGACGAAGGACTGGTGATGGGCGGCTCGACCGGCATCAACGTCGCCGGCGCCGTGCGGCTGGCCCGCGAGCTGGGACCGGGGCACACCATCGTCACCATCCTCGCCGATTACGGCCAGCGCTACCTTTCCAAGCTCTTCAACCCCGCGTTCCTGCGCGAAAAGGGATTGCCGACACCGCCATGGATCAAGGGATGAGCGAGCCTCTCGTCACCACCGCCTGGCTGGCCGAACACCTCGGCGACCCCGGCCTCGTAATCCTCGACGGCAGCTGGCACATGCCTGCCGACAACCGCGACCCCAAGGCCGAATACGCCGAGCGGCACATCCCCGGCGCTGTGTTTTTCGACATCGACCAGATCAGCGACCACGCGAGCGACCTGCCGCACATGCTGCCGTCGCCGCAGGAGTTCGCCACCGCGGCGCGCCGCCTCGGCGTCGAGCCGAATTCGAGGATCGTGGTCTACGACACCCCGGGGATGTTCTCCGCCCCTCGGGTCTGGTGGAGCTTTCGCGCCATGGGCCACGACGACGTCGTCGTGCTCGACGGGGGGCTGAAGGCCTGGCTGGCGGAGGGCCGGCCGGTGGAGTCAGGCTGGCGCGAGCCGCCGCACGGCGAATTCAAGGCCCATCCGGTTTCGTCCCTGGTCCGCGGCCTCGACGACGTGCGCGGCATCGTCGATCGCGGCGGCGCACAGCTGGTCGATGCGCGGTCGGCAGTGCGGTTCCGCGGCGAGGCGCCCGAGCCGCGCCCAGGCCTGCGCGAAGGCCATATGCCGGGCGCCCACAACGTGCCGTGGTCCACGATCCTGCGTCCCGACGGCACTCTGGCCGACGTGGAGACCCTGCGCGGAGCGTTCGCGGCCGGCGGCGTCGACCTGGCGGGTCCGATCGTCACCACCTGTGGCTCGGGCATCAGCGCCGCGATCCTCGCCATCGCGCTGGCCCGTCTCGGCCGCGACGACGTAGCGGTCTACGACGGCTCCTGGGCCGACTGGGGCGCGAAATCCGACACGCCGGTGGCGACCGGTCCGTGACCGAGGACGCCACCCGCCTGATCCGCGCCGGCGGCAAGGCCAATACGCAGGCGCGGACGGTCGGCCCACCTATCCAAAAGGGCTCCACGGTCCTGCTGCCCGACGCCGCCTCGCTCTACGACG
>Ga0105240_10006466_pt1 | contig 17217 bp, 17 predicted proteins | sample KBSC54metaG_FD_80426 | JGI IMG/M metagenome (GOLD analysis project Ga0105240, IMG submission 80426) | Corn rhizosphere microbial communities from Kellogg Biological Station, Michigan, USA - KBS C5-4 metaG | ecosystem: Host-associated > Plants > Roots > Rhizosphere > Soil | place: Michigan, USA...
CGAGGATCCTTATATCGATCCGTCGAGCCTGACGGCGACGATCACCTCGGCCACGGGCGGCAACTTCGAGAACCTGGTGGTGGGCACGGCTGCCGCGACGGCGACCGTCACCGATACAGTGACCCCCGTGACAGCAACACTGACAGCCACCTCCGCCGCGCACGTAGGTGGTGGAAATGACGTGACTTATACTGTCACACTCTCCACTTCTACCGGTGTTACCCCAATTGCCCCCAAGACGGACCTTACAGTAATTCTGGCCACAAACGGCCCTAGCGGCCAGATCACCATCACAGTGCCGGCTGGCTCGACCACCGGTTCGGTCATCGTGACTTATCCTGCATCGACGACTAGCATCTCCAACACCATTTCTTCGGTTACGGGAGCGGGTCAGTATGAAAGCTTGGGAACCACAGGTAGCCCAAGCTTGACCCTGAATACGACACCGACCGGTTCCGGAAGCGCCAGCCTCACGGTCTCTGAAGCCGGCCTGCCCAATGGCTCTAATTCAGCGGCCAATTCTGAAACAGACAGCAAGACCGGCGGTATCGTCTTTACGCCCTCGGCTAGCGAAAGCCTCACCGTTGCCTTCGCTCCGGTACTTGGCAACACCCCTGTCGTTACTGGCCTTGCGACAAACTACAGTATGAGCTGGGCGCTTAACGGTGCAAACCTAGAAGGCACGCTCCTTGGCCCAGGCAATGCCAATCTCGGCGTAGCTGTAGTGCTGGCCTTGTCTGGTGCTTTGTCGGCGACGGCTGGCCACGCGGCCATCACCCCGACAGTCACTGCCACGCTGAACGAAAGTCTGATGCACGCCGCCGGTAGCGGGGACGTGTCCATCACAGGCGTTGAAGTGCGCGCGACTGACGCAAGCGGCGACTTTGTACAGCAGGCAGTCAACGTAACGGTGCATGATGATGTTCCTAGTGTGATCACGCCTGATATGGCGCTGCTACTCAATGCAGCTGGCAAGAGCTTCACCGGCAAGCTCGACATCGACGGAAATGTTGACAACAACTATGGCGCCGACGGCGGCGATACGCGGTTCTCAAACTCGCTGAACGGCGCGGTGAGCGGATTTACCTCTGGCGGCAGCGCGATCGTGTATTCCGTTTCAGCAGACGGCCATACGCTTACCGGCTTTATCGACAACAACAGCAATGGAGTCTACGACGCCGCTGCCGACACCAAAGTAATGACCGTCAGCTTAAACCTAGATGGCACCTCGGCAGCGAACGACACTTACAGCGTTAATCTCTTTGCCGCTCTCGATGGCAAGCAGTCACTGGCCTTTGAATCCTCCGGTTATTCGACTTCAGGCGGCAACGCGGCCTGGTATGGTTTCATTGACGGTTCTACGCAACATCACGATCTGCTGGTTACCCCGCTGAGCGTGAGCAATGGTGTGGCCAGCAGTGCCGGTACGGTAAACACTAATGCAGGAAACTTGGGCACCAACAACCCGTCGATCGATAGCGGCGAAGGTGTTCGCCTCGATTATGTCACATCGCTCACCGGTTCGCCGGCAAATGGCAAGGACTATTCCGACACAACGCGACAGAACGAAACCTTCACCGGCCACTACGGGGTCAACGGGGCATCGGTAACTTTCGGCGGTGGATCTTCTACTGTTGATTTTTACGCCTTTACCGACACGTCATCAGACAATAACTCAAGCAACGGCAGCGTCGTTGCCAACCAGGGCGGCAAAGATAATGTGATCGCCGTCGGTCTTGAGTTTGGCACCGACAGCGCATTGTTCAGCCTCGCAGGTCATTCCACCAATACGGTCTATCAGGTGACGGTGGGTGCCCATGTCTACACTGTGGATTTCGTCCAGGCTACAGTCAACGATCCCATCCACGCTGTTGTCAGCGGTGTGGGCTCAGGAACGTCAGTATCGATCTTCGGTGCTACGGATTACAACGCCCTGCAAATCACATGGTCGGCGGGTAGCGGCTTCACGTTGACCGACTTCGGGGCAACCGCCAGCGTTACTGGTGTTCCGGTCAACCTGAATGTTCCAGTTGATATTGTGGATGGCGATGGTGACACGGTACACAGCCACATCGGCATGTACCTTATGCCCACAGCGCCGACCACCGCTGATCACTCGGCAGATTTAGTGGGCGCGTCTCACACATATGGTGTGACGACGACGCAGCCAGATGTTATTGGATCTGCGTTTGCCGACACAATCACCGGAGATGGGGCAGCTAATGTTCTGGTTGGTGGGGCTGGCAACGACACCATCAATGGAGGCATAGGCAATGATGTGCTCATCGGCGGTGTCGGCCATGATACGCTAACTGGTGGCACGGGCGCGGATACATTCATGCTCGACCCCGACGTCCTAGGCAATACAAGCCTTGGAGATCTGATCACTGACTATAGCAAAGCTCAGGGTGACGTAATCGACCTCACCCAGCTGTTCACGGTTGCTACCGGGCATGTGGCTTCGGACTATGTCCAAGTGGCAGCGAATGGGGCGCTGCAGGTTGACACTTCAGGCAACACGGCATCCCACACTTGGGTAACGGTAGCGACGGTGACAGGCGCCACGGCGGGCAATGTCAGCATTCTCTACCACGACGACAACAACGCTAATCATACCCAGGCGGTATAAAAAACGGGATCGGGGCGTTTACCTCCGGTCCGTTTCCTTATCTGCTGCCACGATCTTCAGGTCGGCAGCCGGCGCTAAATCGCTCGCGATGAGCGTCGGATGCAGACCCAGCTTGGCGAACTTGTCAGCCTGCATCGAAGATTGATCGACGTCATTGGAAGCCACGGCATCCGTCGGTACGGTCTTTAGCGCACGGGTCGCGATGTTGAGCCAGTGGCCGCCAGCATTCAGTGAATAGAGCGGCGCGTAGTAGTTGATCGAAGCATCGCGGCGGGGCAGGGCGTTCTGGTTGTCCAGGATCATCGTGCCGTCAGCAGTCGTGACGCTGAGCACGGCATGTCCGAGATTCTTACGCATGTCATTGACTATCACGATACGCAGATCTTTGTCAGCGTAGCCGAGCTCGCGCAGCGACGCATATTTGGCAATGGCATAGTCTTCGCAATCGCCCTGGCCTTTAAAGGATTCAGCCGGGGTGGCCCAATGATCAGCCTCGCCGAAAGCCACTTCATCGGCGGTATAGTGGATCTGGTGATTCACATACGCATTGACCAGTTCGAGTTGCATGCCCGTTCCGTAGTGCTTCCATTCTTTCAAATCACGGCGCCAAGCCGCAAGATAATTGGGGCAGCTATCAGCGTCATCATCGCAGCTCTTGTAGAGAGACTTCTCTGCATCCATGCGCTTCAATGCCTTGTTCCACTGGTCGGTGCCAGCGGAAGCATTGGTAGCGAATTCAAGTGAATTGAAAACGCCCATGGGCTGGACGAACTTTGCTGGCGCGTTCGAAGTCGGCGGATTGCTCGCGGCGGCTTCCTCCAAGGACAAGGTGCTGAACCCGATGAGCGCCGCCACGAAGGCAGCGACTGCGGATGGCAAATGGGTGGTAAACGCCTTAGTAGAACTATTAGCGTTCGCGGAGCGCTTCGTCGCGCGCCTTGTTGATCGGCTTGAGCAGATAATCGAGCACACTTTTTTTCCCCGTTATGATGTCGACTGACGCGACCATTCCGGGAATGATAGGCAAGTTCTCTTTTTCCGATCTTAATTGGGTGCTTAAAGTTCGAATTGTTGCGAGGTAAAACGACTCCTTGGTTTGCTCGTCGTAAACACTGTCGGCTGACAATTTCTCAACGCGACCCTCCAGCCCGCCATAAATCGAGAAATCATAAGCAGTTATCTTCACAACAGCATTTTGCCCCGGCCGCACGAAAGCAATGTCACTCGGGCGGATTTTAGCCTCAACGAAAAGTGAATCTTCGAGAGGTACGATCTCCATCAGCGTTTGTCCCGCCGGAACGACACCACCCACCGTATTTGTATTGATCTTATTAACGATGCCGTCGACAGGCGACTTGATATCTGCGCGCACAACACGATCTTTGGCACCTGTGAACGTGGCTTGCGTCACAGCGAGCTGCGCTTCAGATTCTGAAAGATCAGTCCGCGCGTCCTGACGGAACTTTTCTTGTTGCTGTTGAACCTCGCCTTGTGCTTCACGCACCGCAGCTTCCAGTTTTGGCTCCGTCTCGTTTTGCGTGGCGATCTGGCCATTGAGGTCAGCCATGTCGCGCTCAAGCTTAATAATGTCCGTACGCGGAACAATCCCCTGGACCGCCAGCGGCTTCTTCAGCTTCATATCCTCGTTGGCCAGATCAAGGTTGCTCTGCAGCCGGACAAGTGTTGCCTTTGCTTCACCAAGCTCGCGCGTTCTCTGTTCTACCCGCTCCTTCAGAATCGAGATTTGCGTGTTCAGGCTGTCGCGACGCGTATGATAGAGTTCAAGTTCATTCTTAACGAGATCCGGCGCCTTGCCCGTCAGGTCCGCTGGAAAATCCGGGTCGCCTGTCAGATCACCATTTGCCTCATAGCGGAGGCGAGCGACGCGGGCCTCATAGGTAAGCATCTTGGCTACTGCTTCGCCGAGATTTGACGAGAAACCTGTATCATCGATACGCGCGAGTACGTCGCCTTTCTTGACGTGGTCACCGGTCTTGACCAGCAACTCTTTTATGATGCCGCCTTCCAGGCTCTGCACCATTTGCGTCTTGCTTGACGGAATGACCTTGCCCTCACCGCGTGTCACCTCATCAAGCTTCGCCCAATTGGCCCAGGCAACAAATGCAGCGAGCAAACAAGATATGACAAAAACAGCGAGGATGGCCGCACGTGGTGTGTGCTGGCGAAGTGCCGCGTCATACTCAGAAGCGAAGGATAGATCTGCATTTGAGTTGCGCACGGCTGATATCTTCCTCGCAATTACACGCTGAAACGTGTATGTTTCAGCAGTTATAAATGCAGTTCGGCTAAAGCAGAAGCGATGGCTGCATTTATCTCGCAAGGTTGGGGGACCTGAGAAGATCATGGTTAAGGGCCGCGTGTCTCGCCCTTGGTTTACAGGATTGTCAGAAAGTCTTGTCGTCGTTGCTTGTCTCCTGCTTTGCGCCTGCTCAAGCCAGAAGCTGGAAGATTATCTGCCGCCGGCATCAGCGCAGACGTCCAACTCAGCCGCCCCACTCAGCTTGCCGCCAGATGTGGGCATGCGTGCAACAGCTGAACCTCCGTCTCCGGCAATCGCCGCCTCTCCGCCGCCTCTTGTGAGTTCAGCACCGGGTGTTGTCGGCCAACCAAAGACCACCGTGCCTGTACCGCCGCCCACCGATGTTGCATCCAACGAAGCCGTCAAAGACGCCGCCGAAAGCACCGGCTACACGCCTACCAACGGTCAGGTTCCGCAGATCTTTGATCCGCTGGTTTCTCCTGCGTCCGATCAACCTGGCGGTGGCTGGTTCGGAACAATCGCCGATGGCGGCGTGGATCTGAATGGTGGAAATGGCCTGATTTGCTCGGGCGCGCTCAGCAACGCGGCGAAGAAATTGCCGAAGAATTCAAGGGTGAATCTCGCGTGCAGCGACGGGCGGCTGGCTACGCTTACATCAACGGGTGATGCCTGGGTGATCAAGCTCGACGGCGAAACGCATAGCGTTCGGCATTCGGACTGACGAGCCCCTAACTCTAATCAGAAGTGATGATTATGGTGACGGTGCCAACATTGACAGTGGTCATGCCACCATACACCGCGCTCGCCGTGCTCGTCGTAGCTGCCGTACAGATAGTTGTCATAATAGCAGTAGCGGTCATGGTAATGGCGCCAGTGGTGGTGATGGTGCCAATGCCGGTGCGCGAACGATGGGGAAGAGGACACGGCAAGTACAAGAGTTGCCACAGCCAGAGCGACGAGAACCAGTCTCTTCTTCATTGTTCTTCTCCCGAACGATCAATCTCGGAAAACGCAACATGTAACATAGGAGAGATCAATTTACTTGCTTGTAAACAATGCATTTGAGAGTCAGCTCACGACGGACGGCTCATCTTTAAGTTTACAAGATTGTAAAATTAGTCTGCCTACTGATGGTCTCTCCTTTTTGGCAACCATTGCTTTGTTGACAACTTGCCTCCTAGCATCCAGCGCAGTAATTTAGGCATTATGGGCAATATCCATGCAAATAGAGCGCCTCGGGCATCGAAATTGAATATTCTTTTGATTGAAGATGACCTAGCGACCATGGATCACTTGAACCAAGGACTAACCGAAAAAGGTCATCAGGTTTCTTTGGCAGTTGACGGCGAAAAAGGTCTCGATCTCGCACTGAATTCGAATTTTGACGTGCTGGTGGTAGATCGCATGTTGCCGCACATGGATGGCGTTGCTGTCGTCAAGAAATTGCGCGATGCGGGCAAGGATACGCCAGCCATATTCCTCACAACGATGAGTGGGCTGGATGATCGCGTGGAGGGCCTCGACGCAGGCGGTGATGATTATTTGGTGAAGCCTTTCGCTATGATAGAACTTGTCTCGCGCATCAACGCGTTGACCCGCCGAACATCCGCAAAAGTCACGCAAACGACATTGCGTCACGGCACCATCGTGATGGATCTTTTGAAGCGTGAAGTCCGGCGCGAGGAAAAATTGCTCGAGCTGCATCCGCAGGAATTCAAGCTGCTAGAATATTTGATCCGCAGCCGAGGTGCCGTGGTTACCAAGAAAATGTTGCTCGAGCAGGTTTGGGGTTTTGATTTCGATCCCATGACTACGGTGGTGGAAACCCATATAAGCCGCCTGCGCAGCAAGCTCGACCACAATTTTGCCAAGCCCTCGATCGTCACGCGTCGGGGGGTTGGCTATTCGCTCGTTGCTTAGCCGACGGGTCTTCAACACCGTCAGTTTCCGCCTTGCGGCCCTATGTGCATTCCAGTTTGCTGTCATTCTGATCGCACTGATGGCGTTCAACTACATTTCTACGCGACAGACACTGGAAGAGCAGTTGCGCTCGCGTGTGCACGACGATCTGTTGGATGTCATGCGGGAAATTGAAGGCGGCGGGCCGGACTCTGTAGTCGCGGAAATCAACGACCGCGTTTCCGAGCCGTTCTTCGACGACATCTATTTCTTTGCCAGTGATGCCACTGGGACGAAGGTAGCCGGTAACGTCGACAACATTCCCCGTAAGGAGGGATGGCAGGTTCTCAGGGTGGATACGATCGACACCGCCGCGCCGGGAGCGAAAGATACGGTATGGGGGGAAGGGAAACTGTTGTCCGATGGCACTTTTGCCTTCGTGGCAAAAAGCGCTCAGCCTCTCTATGCCACCGAGCATTCGCTTATCATTTCGTATGTGGGATCGGCGCTCTTCGCCGGCATTCTTGCTCTGTTTGTCGGCGTGATCATCAGCCGAGGGTTTATCAACCGCATAGATGCCATCAATAATGCCAGCCGTACGATCATAAGCGGAGATCTCGATCAGCGGATTCCCATCAATGGCTCGTCAGATGAGATTGATCGACTTTCGGCCAATCTTAACCATCTCTTCGACAGTAACCAGGCGTTGATTGACTCAAACCGGCAAGTCACCGTCAATATCGCACATGATCTGCGGACGCCCCTCACGCGGCTGCGCAATAAACTGGAATCTGCCAGCAAGCAGCCGAAGTTGGGAAAGGCTCATGTCGCCAAGCTGAAATCCGCGATAGAAGAATCCGATCAGCTGTTGGCAACTTTCAGCGCACTTCTGCGTATTGCGCAAATCGACGCCGGTACGCGCAAGAGAAAATTTGTGCGGATCAATCTGTCGACATTGGGTCAACAGGTTTTCGACATCTATCAGCCAGTTGCTGACGACGCGGGCCGCAAGCTGAAATCCGAGATTTCGCCTGGAGTGTATTGCATGGGTGATAAAGAACTGCTGATGCAAATGTGCGTGAATTTGGTGGAGAACGCCATTCGCCACACACCGAAGGGCACTGCCATCAGTTTGCGCGTTTCTCGTCCGTCGCGGCTGGAAATCGCGGACAGGGGACCAGGCATACCAGAGGATCAACGGGAAAAGGTTCTTGAGCGATTTTTCCGGTTGGAAAGTTCGCGCAACACTCCCGGCAGCGGCCTTGGGCTCTCGATGTCATCGTCGATTGCGAACCTACACGAAGCAGCCCTGAAATTGTCGGACAACAACCCCGGCCTGCAAGTCAGCGTTGATTTCCCGCCGTCAGCAGCGAGTTGAATATTCCAACTCAAGCAAGGCTATTTCCCGTGAAGCAGGAAAGTGAGCTTGGTGTCCAGCCACGCACGGGCGTTTCGGGAGATACGCTTGTTGACGGCCAGAGCCAGCTTCGTGTCGGCATCGGAATGAGCGCTGTTCGCATTTTCCTTTGCTGTCTTCAAGTCAGCAGCCGCTGTCGTAGCGGCCGCTTGTGCCGCGGCTACCGCTTGCGCTAGCTTTTGGTCGGTGGGGTTTAGCTTGGCTGCCGCCTGCGCCGCGGTCAGCGCGGTTGCTGCGGTATTCATGGCGAGTTGTGCGCGTTTGACAACGGCATCTGCTGCGAAGGCTGCAACCTCCGCCGTGTAGTAGGTTTTCAATTTGCCCGCCGGAGAGTTGGGCGCCGCATTGGCAAAGGCCTGCGCAGAATTAGGCATGCTGATCGGGGCACCGTTGTTGTTCTGTCCGCTGTTGGCTGAATTGTTATTGCCCTGGCCTTGACCCGCGCCATTAGTGGAAGATCCTCCGTCAGTGCCATTTCCGTTTCCATTCCCGCCAGCATTGCTATTGCCATTTCCGTTTCCCCCGGCATTGCCATTGGCACCGGTATTTCCGCTGCCGTTTCCACCACCGCTGTTGCTGCTATTCCCATTTCCGTTGCCGCCGGCATTGCCCTTGCCGTTTCCAGTGCCGCCGGAATTACCCCCGCCATTCCCACCCGCGTGGCTATTTCCATTGGCCGCGAATGCGGGGGACGTGGTGAGCAAGGGCATCACCAAAAGTAGGGCGGCCAAAGCCATTTTGAAACTGGAAGCGAACATGCAGCGACCCTTTCAAATGAATTGCAGGCTACAATCAACCCCGTATGGTACAAAAGTGCGCCATCGTTTTCAAATTTGTATAGATCAATCTTGGGTTTGGTCAGCACGGTGTTCGAAAGCAGAGCGTTGGCATTTGACTGCAACGCCGGAACCACCGCCTCGCTAGGTGGCGATCGATCGCAGATACAGGCAAATCACAAGGCCGATGATGAAGCCGGCCAGAAAACTGGCGAAATAGACGAATGCTGGGCCTCGGGGCTTTTGCGCCGTGCGAGGCAGCTCGGGTTGTGCGCCCGTCATGACGAAATACCCTTAGGCTTCTGCAGCCGCACCATCCCGATCCAAGGATCCAGTTCTCCTTTCATGCACATATCAACACTCTCTTTGAACTGCTCGGGCAAATACGAGAAACGAAGGCTGCAAGCGACGTCGGGACAATGAACCTCGTGAGCGGCTTCCATTGCTTCGACGTCATGAGTGAACTCATTCCCGCAGATTGGGCATTTAATCGGCCAGAGCTTGGGCTTATCCAAATTCATTCCTCCTCTCGACTAAAGCCGGTTGGAGTACAAGAGTTCACCGTGAAGCGCGCGCTTACAGCTATGTAAATTCCCCGTGCCGCAATCGTAACAGCACTCTCCTGTTGATTGGGCGATCGGATTCGCGCTTGCCCTCAGGTCTGTATTTTGTCCAGGTTGCTCACACTGATCCCATTATGGGAGTTCCCTTTATGGAAGTTCCTTTTTTGCGCGGAATCTGGAGCGAATAGGGTCGGCTACTTCGAGATCTTATCCGCGCGCGGCGGAGCCATCGCGTGCGCCCTCACCCGTAGTGTCTTGTTAGCATTTCATACTGCCAACTTATCTGGCCATTTCCTGATCTGCTCGCAAGAGTGTTTGACCATGGCTACATTCGTCCACACGATGTCTGAGTTCCCTTCGGTCGTGGAGTATACAAATTTGACAACGCGGAACTTTGTTCGCGCGGGACTGCTTAGTCCCATAGCCGATGACGGCAAATCAATTCACTTACAAATGGATGAAACTTAAAAGGAGAAAGTGATGAAGAAATCGATCTTTGCTGCTGTTGCGGCCGCTACCCTCGCCACCATGGCACTTCCCTCAGTCTCGAATGCTGATCAACTTCATATTGGAATTGGCGTGAATGGAGGCGGAGTCGGGTATGGCTATCCTCACGATTACGGAATGCATCGTGGATGGATGCGCCATGGATGTCATTGGGTTCGTGGTTGGCACCATCATCATCCGGTGATGATCAAAGTGTGTGGCGGCGGTCACTGGAACAAGTATTGATGGAGAGTGAGGGAGATGGGCTGGGATACCTGGAGCCTGTCTCTCTCCACGCATGCCACGCCAAGAAGATTCTCGGAGGCACTAATGGAATTGATCTTCGGACTACTGGTGATTATTTTGGCTTTCACGAGCTGGAACAAAGAACAACCATATTAATAATTTAACGCAAAAACTTCTACCTCGCTGTCTCTAACATCATCACCGCGTGCCCCTTTCCAAGATGCAAATCAGCTAGTATCGCGCTTGATTCTGGCTGCGACGGAGTAGATCAGCTGATCCCCGTCAGCGGAATTAGTTGGTCGGTTAGGTGCAGGGTTTGCCAGTAATTCTCTACCGAGTTGAATTGCCAATTTGCTACGGTCGTGCTGCCGCCATGTCCATCCGCATCCCAGGCGACGAAGTTGCCGGTCTTGTCAACCACTAGGTGTCCATCGTTGAACCACATTAGAGCGTTCTTCAGGCCCTCGCCATCAGCTGTTACGTTATCGGTGAGGTTGTTTTCGGTGACATCAACGTACTTGTGCCAGGCATTGCTCGACGTTGAGACCGCCGTTCCTGCAAGCGCTGTTTTCGCGGTATTCTCGTCGATGATGCCATCGTGGTTGGTGTCCAGGTTCACGAAGCCGGCCCAAGAACCGGCACCCTTGAGCCATTGAACAGCTTCGGTAATGAGACCGGTCGGCGCTTTTACTCCATTGTCAATGTTGAGCTGTGCTGCAATGGTTTGCTCCAACATAATTATACGAGCGTCACCTGTAGTAGCGCTCGCCAAGATGTTCTTTGCAACAGAGATGTCGATTTTCAAGGTCGTTTCGTTCGGGTCGGTGATGCCATTTCCGTTTTCGTCGCCAATCAGAATGTGAGGGCTACCCTTGCCAGTGGCATTGACGTTCAGGATGGAGTCAGTTGCGGAATAATCGCGAAGCTCTCCGCTTGCAAACTTCGAAAGCGTGGATTTGGCTTCATTGTTGCCCACATTGTCCCAGGCGTCGGCAACACACTGCCAGAAGCCTTGCGTACGTGCGCGGTCGTCTTCGACGAAGATGCCATGATAGTTGCTGGAATCACTAGCTGATGCGGCGGCGGTGTGGCCGCCATCATCCTGATACGCGCCTGCTGTAGCCTTGGCGTTGTTCGCGTAGTCTCCGGGTGTTGCAATACCTGGGGCTTTGAAAGTCCAGACCTCACCAACGCCCAGAATACCGTCGCTCCCGATGTCGCCCGTCATGAATGTTGGGATGAAATCAGGATTCGGTCCGCCATCGTCAACAAGGCCGAGCGCCTTGTCGAAGCTTAGCGGCACGTCGCCATCATTGGTGAGCGTGTAAAGCCAGGTAACCTGTGTGCCAGCCTGTATATTGATGCCATCGCCTGTATGGCTTTGGCCATTCTGGTCTACGCCCTGGGTTACCTTATCAAGAGTGATGTGAGGGGTGACACCCACATAGCTGGAGTCGTCATGGGCCGATGGCGTGGAGATATTCCCGGCGCTGTCGGTGAAAGAGCCCGTGACGGTGCCTGTGTTGCTATAAGACCCATGAATTGCGGTACCGTTGGCCTGATAAATCCAAGTTTCATTGGCATCCAGAACCCCATTTCCATTGTCACCAGAAACGTACTGCACACTGCCGGGCAACAATTGATTGTCAGAGACTGATATGCCGCTCAATGCCACGTTGCCAGTGTTGGTGACATCGTACTCCCACGTCACCGCCGATCCGGTAAGTAGTTTCAGGCCATCGCCGTGACCGGTGCCCGATATCGTAAACTTGTCAATTTTGACGCCGGTCTGCGCACCAAAATACCCAGAATCGTCGGATGCCGTAACGTCCGCGCCGTTGTAGTTTGCATGAACGGTACCGGTATTATTGTATTGGTTTGCTGTTGCGGCACCCGCGAGTGTGTATGTCCACGCCTCACCGACACTCAAAATGTGGTCGTTGTTTGTGTCTCCGCTCAAACTAACAAGCGCGAGATTTTCTTTGTTGTCTGTCAAAACTACGCTTGAAAGATCCACATTGCCTGTGTTCTTAACGATATAGGTCCAGACGATGGCTGTGCCCGTTAGGAACGTGTAGCTATCCCCACCTGCCAATACATCGGCCGCGTCCCCAGTAACTTTCTGAATTGAAATCACTGGATCAGCGACAAACGTGGAAACCTTGGTAGTCCACTCTTCGAAACCTGCATCCACACCGTAGTCTACTTGAATGCCATTCGGCATGGGGCCGTTATAAGCACCCCCAAACTGGGTGTAGAGGATGAGATAGGGCTGCGTTGGATCAGCGATGATACTCGAAACCGGGACAAGGATCTTCAAGTCGTATCCATTGCCGCTTCCGGAAGACGAGCTGTCAATAAGGATGCTGGAGGGCATCGTATACTGCAAGGTGCCGGATACTGTCTCACCATTTTGAGCAGGGTCGGCGCTGGTGTATAATTGGAATTGGCTCAGCGAGACATATTTGTTGTCACTTCCTTTCCCTGTTTCGTTGGCATCAAGCAGAAATTCGTAATAGAGAGTCCCGCCGACATTGACGGCCTGCATCGAACTCAGAAGAATGGATCTGGTCTCGTTCGCAATCTTGTCATCCAGTGGAAGAGCGTTGGATGCAGCATCCGTATTATATCCGCTTTCAAGCGCATTATTACCGGTAGCCTGCAGCACCAGGAACGGGTCAATGGCTCCTGTGCCGGTACTTCCGCTATCTAGGCCCACTGTCGATACGATTGTTCCATCTGAAAGTGGCTGCGACTGATTAAGGTCAACCATCGAATAGTCGGCCATGACACGTTCTCCCCAAAAAACGGCTTCCGAAAATGGCTGCTTCAACTGCAGCTATGTGGTGGTTAACGCCACCATGAAATCCTAGGTAGGGTCAATTTAAAAAGCTGTATGTGATCAATGCGATAGGTCAACTCTGCTGTCGGTTAACGCCGACGTGCAGCTCGGCATATCCCGAGAAGCACTTTGTTGAACGGTGAGAAGGTATTCAGCCGGAGTTCCACGCCTATAGAGTCGGGCTAATGTCTCGCGATAGTGCGAGCTGCGCAGCGCGTTGGTGGAAGTAAGTTATTTGTAAAGTTTGGCTTCAACTCGTCACAACAATATTCACATGTAACTGTTGGGCAATATGCTCCTGCATCCAATAGTTTAGTGCGCTCGCTAGATCGTTTTCAGTTCACTTTTGCATTCGACTGAAACGAACCGCTTACTGTTCTCGGTCAGTCCCGTATCAGTCTTTGCATGATCTAATTGGCACAGACTGAGAATCAAAAAACTCTCTAGGAGTGTTCCGATGCATTTTGCAAAGACCCGCAATCTACTGTTGCCTTAGTATTCGCAATTCCACTTTTGACTGCCTCTCTCGCGCTGGCTGGAAACGGCCACGGCAATGGAGGTGGCGGAAATAGCGGTGGTAACGGCAATTCCGGCGGCAACGGAAACGGTGGTGCAAGTTCTCACAGCACATCGACAAACGCGGGCGGTAACTCAGGTGGCAATTCGTCTTCCCACGCACAGGGTCAAAATCAAGGACAGGACCAGAGCCAAAATCGTGGGCAAGGGTCACTGCATTCCAGTCTCGGGGCGCTGAACGCGGCCCACGCTTCCGCACAAGCTTTTGCCCATGCGTCACCAAACTCGCGGATTGGCAAACTCAAAGCCTATTATAACGCAGAGGTTCTGGCGCAGACGCTGCAGGCCCAACTCAAAACGGACCAAGACGCTGTAACAGCGGCACAGCTTGCGCTAAAGGAACTGCAAAACGCAAATCCGCCAGCTGATGCGCAGGCCATCGCTGATGCCCAAGCGCTTTACGATCAATCTGTCGCCACTCTCGCCGCCGATACGACAAAGGCAAGTTCCGCCGTGGATGATGCGGATACTAAGCTTGCTGCTGCAGCCAACAAGACGCCCGTTTCAGATCAAGCGCGCCAGTGGCTTGACCAAACCCTCGCTGGTAAAATCGCGTCGGGTCAATAGACATTCCGCAAATCCCGTCACGTATCCCTCGAATGCCCTCGCTGCGAAGCGGGGGTATTTTTTTGGTGTCTGGCGCAGATCAAGCATTGTGTCGATCTCTACAATGTAGACCCGATGCAAGACCTGTTTTTTTGGTTCTCTGGACTTCCTTCGAAGAGAGAGCGAAGCTTTATGTCGGCTCGCCTTGATGCGGGCTTGAGGTGGTACCGGGGCTAGAAAGCGGCCGTGAAAAAGGAAACCACCATGGGAAGAGTCCACTTCAAGCAATCTAAAGAGGAAGAACGCGTCACTTTATTTTTGTTGCACAGCAACGTTACCACTCTTGCCAACATTGCAAGAACTTTTGATTGGGAGGAATACGCTAGGCGAGTTTTCGTCTCGCGTGCACTCACGACTAAGTCGAATGTCCATATCCGTGGCGAACGACAGAAAGGCACCGCTCCAAGGTACGCGATCGCGCGAGGCTCCGAATGACGCCAGTATCTCCAACCACATTTGAACTTGCTTCACTACAGGACTTGTCAGTCACAGAATTGAAAGCTCTCTGGAGAGTCCATGTTGGGAGATCCATGCCGGAGCATCTGCCCAAGTTTTTGCTGTCGAGATTGCTTGCTTATCAATTGCAAGTGGCGAAAGCCGGTGACTTAAGTAAGTCGGCAACGCGGTACTTGGACCAAATTGCAAATGATCTTGAAGCTGGGCGGGAACCCACAGTACCATATCTCGCAGAGCAGAGAATAAAATCGGGCAGCGTCATCGTCAGGGAACATGGGGGCATCCAACATCGCGTCATGGTGACGGATGCAGGCTTCGCCTGGAACGGGAATACCTATGGCAGCCTTTCCGCAGTTGCAAAAGCTATAACGGGCACCAGTTGGAACGGACTGCGGTTCTTTGGTCTAATGGAGAAAAGGCGATCGAACGGAGAGGTCGCAGCATGACTGGGCCGAGATCGAATATTCGGTGCGCCATCTATACCCGTGTTTCGACTGATCAAGGTCTCGATCAAGAGTTCAACTCTCTGGACGCACAGCGAGAGGCTTCTGAAGCCTACATCAAGAGCCAGGCACATGAGGGCTGGACCTGCCTGAAAGAACAGTACGCTGATGGTGGGTTTTCGGGGGGATCGATGGAGCGCCCATCCCTTCAGCTGTTGTTGGACGCTGTTAAACAGCACAAGCTGGATGTAATTGTCGTCTACAAGGTGGACCGTCTGACCAGGTCTTTGGCAGATTTTGCCAAATTGGTAGAACTATTCGATGCTCACGGCGTGTCGTTTGTATCTGTGACCCAGTCATTCAACACGACAAGTTCGATGGGGAGGTTGACACTCAATGTCCTGCTGTCCTTTGCCCAGTTTGAACGGGAAGTTACTGGCGAGCGCATTCGGGACAAAATTGCCGCTTCGAAAAAGAAAGGACTTTGGATGGGCGGCGTGGTTCCGCACGGCTACCGAGTAGAAAGCCGGAAGCTTGTTATCGACGAACGGTAAGGCAGAGAGATACGTCTGATCTTTGAACGTTACGCGGAACTCAAATCGTTACCGGCTCTGGTGGCTGAACTTGAGGAGCGCGGTATCCGGACGAGGATCAGGAAACTGAAATCGGGTAAGGAAGTAGGAGGCATCCCTTTCATGACTGGGCCGTTGTCATATTTGTTGGGGAACCGAGCCTATCTCGGCGAGATCAATCATCGCGAGATAAGTTATCAAGGAGAGCATCACGCAATCATAGATATAGATCTGTTTGACCGTGTTCAGGCTATTAAACGACACGGGCGCAACAACGACGGACGCCGTGGAAAATCAAACGCTTTGCTTTCTGGCTTGATCTTCGATGATGCCGGCAACCACATGACACCGATTCATGTCACCAAGGGAAGCATACGTTACCGCTACTACCAGTCCTGGGTGATGGCACATGGTCAGAAGTACAAGGCGGGTTCTGTCCACCGCGTGCCGGCCGCAGATATTGAAAACGCCGTCCTCGAGGCAATCGCAAAGCACTTCAACGAAGGTGATCCGGAATTGGTGTCCCAAGCGAATGTTCGACACTTAATCAAGCGTATTATTGTGCACGCGCAGCGGTTGGAACTTGAAATAGATGAACTTCAGCCGTCACCTGCAGGGCAGAGCAAAGCTACGATCTCAATCCTCACCATTCCTTGGACCAAACGATCCACCGCTAGGAAAAGGCAGATTCTGGGAGATGGTGACTCACAAAATGGCAAGCCCATTCGTAGCAAGGCGAGGACCCGCCTTTTGAAGGGCATCGCGCAAGGACGTTCATGGCTTGATCAATTAGCCAAGCAGAAAGTCAAGGACATGACGGCATTGGCTACCAAGCATTCAGTCTCAGTTAAAACGGTTCGTTCAACTATCAGCTTGGCGTTTCTAGCGCCTGACATCGTACAAGCAGCCATTGAAGGGCGCCTTCCAAAAGGGCTTGGAATCAGTTCGATGTCTGAACTGTCCTCAGATTGGGCCGAACAGCGAAAACAGCTCGGTCTCAGTTAAATCAAAACAGCTAGGTGTAGATCGAGACAACTTTCCCTTGGGAACGCGGTTGTTGATTGCACGTTCGCTTCGCGGTGACTAACCGGTCTCTGCCAAAGTGACGAACCAGTCTCTGGATCTGAAAGCGCAAAAGTTGAGAAAAAGATTATTGCTGCACCAGACGGCGGGCACCTTAAGCCCGTGAAAACCAATTATTAGTCTTCGTTCAGATTTAGTCTGGTCACAAAGATCAGGCTAAGTGGCCGAGATCTGGGCGCTAATCAACCAAGGACGATACATCGGAAATTTGTCAAGAACTGAATGGTGGAGCCACGCGGGATCGAACCGCGGACCTCTTGCATGCCATGCAAGCGCTCTCCCAGCTGAGCTATGACCCCGTTATTCAGGAATGGGGTTTGGGCAGGTATCCCGCCCAAACGC
>Ga0105240_10006467_pt1 | contig 17215 bp, 7 predicted proteins | sample KBSC54metaG_FD_80426 | JGI IMG/M metagenome (GOLD analysis project Ga0105240, IMG submission 80426) | Corn rhizosphere microbial communities from Kellogg Biological Station, Michigan, USA - KBS C5-4 metaG | ecosystem: Host-associated > Plants > Roots > Rhizosphere > Soil | place: Michigan, USA...
GCTCACACCTGTCACATCCGCATCCGGCTTCCGACTATCCAGCGCCAGCCTCGGCTACAATCTGGGTATAACCGGCGACGTCCTTTTCCGCCTCGAAGCCCGCTATTTCGGGTCCCCCGGCCAGCTGTACCCGCTGCGCGACGGAACGACCACCAACAAAGACCTCTGGCTCACAGCCGGCATCACAGCCCGCTTCCGCTAAGCCTTCACCCCCACCCCAGCCATCATCACCCCTTCACCCCCGCAACCGTCAACACGATCAACAATAACCCAATCCCAACCAACCCCCAGTAGAAATAAACCAGAAAATCACCCAATACCAACACCCGCGGACCGATCTTTACCCAGTGCTCATTCCCATAACTTAACCCATTCTCCCCCAACCGCTTACCCCTCTCCAATATCTTTCCCAAAATCGCCGGCATATGTAATTATTCTCCTAAATTGCACTAGTCCAGCTCCAAATACCAAAATGGCGAACCTGCTATGACGATTATCGCTCGAGGCTTGCTCTATATACTTTTACTGATCTCCTTCACCGCCTCCGCGCAATCCTACGGCCTCGGCTTCCACAGTCATACCGAAGTCCAGGACCGGCGTACCTCCCTCGACCTCTTCCCAAATACTCCCTGGTGCCCCAAAGACAGCTTTACCCTCTCCTTTGAACTGAGCTTCCTCCCCGGCCACCACGAATACTTCGGCTATATATTCCGGATGATCAACGACGATAAAAAGAACATTGACTTCATCTACGACGAACGTTCCAATCTGCGCCGGCGTTTTAAAATGGTCCTCGGCGACGACCTCACCCATATCGCCTTCGACCTCGACAGCAACAGCATGTTCCGCACATGGAACAAATTTCGCATTACCTTCGACCCCGCCGCCGATCGCATCATCTTCCGCAATGACAGCACCTCCTTCGTCCAGGAGAAGGCCGGCCTCTCTCCGGGCAGCTGCCTGCGCCTCTTCTTCGGTACCAACCAGTACAAACAATTCCAGGTCACCGACGTCCCCCCGATGAAGATCCGCAACCTGCAGATCACCCGCGGCGGCAGGCTGCAATACAACTGGCCCCTCGACGAACGGGACAGCCTCACCGCACACGAGCTGGTGTCGGGCGCCGACGGCAAGGTCCTCAACCCTATCTGGATCCGTGACGAACACTACTCCTGGCGGCAGGAACAGGACCTTATTCTCGATGGATACGCCAGTGTAGCCTTCAATCCCCAGACTGAACAACTCTACATCGCAGACGGCGACTCCCTCCTCACCTGGTCGGTGTCCTCAGGCCAACTCTCCGGCATTCGCTATGCCGGCGGCCCGCAACCCCTGCTCCGTGGTAACCAGTCCCTCTATGCGCCGTTCACGTCGACCCTATATAATATATACATCGACCACCAACTGGTGACCGCCTTCGATTTCAAAAAGGCGCAATGGGACCAGCCGCACCGGCAGGGCCCCGTCACCGACTTCTGGCATTTCAACAAATTCTTCTCCGCCGTCGACACCTCGATCTATCTCATCGGCGGCTATGGTCATTTTCAATACCGGAACATCATCTTCCGCTATCACCTCCCCACCCATCAGTGGGACACCATCACCGCCACCGGCGATCACCTCGTGCCCCGCTATCTCTTTGCAATCACCCCCACCCCCGGCGCCGATTCGGCATATATCCTCGGCGGCTATGGCAGCCAGACAGGTCAGCAGATACTCAATCCGCAGAACATCTATGACATGATGGTCTTCGACGTAAGACGGAAGAAGTTCAAAAAATTATACGAGATAAGACCCAACGGCAAAGACTTCTCCTTCGCCAACTCTCTTGTTGCCGATCCGCATACCCGCAGCTACTATGGCCTCATCTTCCCCAACTCCCGCTACGCCAGCGAGCTCCAGCTGATAAAAGGCTCCCTCGACGGACCCGGCTACCAGCTCGTCGGAGATACGATACCCTATTCCTTTCACGACGTCACCTCAGCATCCGACCTTTTTTTCGCGCCGTCTTCCGACAAATTTCTCGCCGTCACCCTGCTGATCGACACACTAAAAAGAACCCATCTTCATATTTATTCGCTATCCGGCCCCCCTGTTACCGCGGAAAGCCCCTATCCCCCGACTCCAGCCCCAAAACAATCGGACTGGCTCAAATATGTCCTCGGTACAATATTCGTCGTCGTCATTATCGCGGCTACATCTATTCGTCGCCGCAGACAAAGAACAACCATTCCGCTACCGGCAGCCGAACCCGGCAGTCTCCACCCCTCCCAAACCTCCCAACCACCCCAAACCCTACTCCCACCGACCCAACCCATACCCATAACCGAATCAGTCCCTCCCGCGCCAACCCAAACCAGTCCCCCCTTCAACCAGATCTACCTCTTCGGCGAGATGCAGATCTTCGACAAGGACGGCGTCGACATCACCCGCCAGTTCACCCCCCTTATCCGCGAACTGTTTCTATTAATATTATTGTACTCCGTCCGGAAAGGCACCGGCGTTAGCGCCGACAAGCTCACCGAGATCCTCTGGTCAGACAAATCCACCGCCGCCGCCCGCAACAACCGGTCTGTCAACATCGCCAAGCTCAAAACCCTGCTCGACCGCCTCAGCCACGTCCAGCTCTCCAAAGACACCGGCTACTGGAAGATCGAACTCGATCATTCCACGACCCACCCCGACCCTTCCGCCACCCACGCCAACCCCTCCACCACCCATCTCGACTACCAGTCCTACCTGGCCATCGTAAAGGACCGGCGCCAACTAAATAAACAAAAGATCAACGAGCTGGCCGACATCACCCGCCGCGGCAGTTTCCTCTCCAACATCGAATTCGAGTGGCTCGACGAATACAAATCCGACGTTTCCAACGAGATCATCGACACCTACCTCCACTTCGCCCGCACCGTCCCCATCAAGGACGACCCCGACTTCCTCGTCCGCCTCGCCAACTATATCTCCTACTTCGACGCCGTCAACGAGGAAGCCATCGCCATAAAATGCAAGGCCCTCGCCATCATGGGCAAACACTCCCTCGCTAAAACCGCCTTCGACACCTTCACCCGCCAGTACAAAACCATCTACGGCGAAGACTTCGGCAAAGACTTCCAACAGGTCGTCGAATCCTGGCCCGACCCCGGCCCCCACTCCTAATCAGAAAAAATGGCCCCAACTCTCAACATTCCACCGGACAACATGCTGCTTGGCTGCCTGATGGGAGGCGCGATCGGCGACGCCATCGGCAGCCGCTATGAAGGCCAAACCACCGTTCTAACCATCGACTTCGACACCCCAGGCTACATTACCGACGATACTCAATTGACCCTCGCCACCTGCGAATCGATCCTCGAGACCAAATCCGTCTCTCCCGCAGCCATTGCTGCAAAAATGCTCGACTGGTACAACAAACGTAAACTTACTGGCCTCGGATCGAGTACGCTCAAGGCTCTAAGAGATTTACAGGTTGGCGCTCACTGGGCCCTCTCCGGTCGCTCGGGAGAATACGCAGCAGGCAACGGCGCCGCCATGCGAATTGCCCCTCTTGCCTTCTTCGTTAACGCAACAACCCAACAACAACTTATCCGGGACGTCTGCATCATCACCCATAAGAACGACGAAGCCTATGTCGGCTGCCTGGCCATCATCCATGCACTACAACTAACCATGATAGCCAATCATCTGCTCGACAAATCCCTCATCGATCACATAATAACCTATCTCCCCGATACCTCAGTCCGGGACAATCTCCAAAAGCTAAGTTATAATCCCCAGGCCACCATCCGCGATGCGGCCGGCCTCGTCGGGACCTCAGGACACGTCGTGCAATCTGTCCCCTTTGCCATCTTCGCATCCCAAAAGATCGCAGAAACCAGTTTCGAAAACATCATTTCCGAGATTATCCACTGCGGCGGCGACACAGACACCAACGCCTCCATTGCCGGCCAGATCATGGGCGCCCACATCGGCGCGAATGGATTTTCCCCCACAGCTCTCAGCGCTTTTAATCAGCTAAATGAAAGTCAGCATATCCGCCTGCTAGCCGCGGAGTTATCCTATAGCCTACCCTCACACCTTAAATAAAGGGGCCGATTTCGCCCCCCCATCCCCCCAACCCCTAATTTCCCCCTAACAACCCCCTTAATTCCAAAAAATCCCCCCCTTTACCCCCCGCTTAATTTTTTATTAATCATTTTTTATTCTCCCCCCGGATACTTTCACCGCATAATAACAAACCGGACATCCCGGCCTAACACTCCAAAACTTAACGATTATGCGATTTGCCCTGCCATTGCTAATCATCTATTTAGCATTCAGCACCCTACCCGCCCAGGCCCAGCGAACCACTATAAGAGGCCACCTCTCCGACGACAACCTCAAACCCCTCGCCGGAGCCTCCATCACGGTAAAGTCAGAAAAGTCCTCGGCTATCACCAAAGACGACGGCAGCTTCTCTATCACCGTCGCCAACCCGCAGTCCGCCATCCTGGTCATCTCCCACGTCGGCTTCGCGACAAAGGAGCTACCCGTAAAAGGCAACACAGACCTGACCATCTCCATGGAACAATCCCAGGACAAACTCGGCGACGTCACCGTCATCTCCGCCCTCGGCCTGACCCGAAAACAAAAATCCATTGGTTATTCCAGCCAAACCGTCAACGTCGACCAGCTCACCGAAGCCCGGGACGTCAACATCACCAACGGCCTCGCCGGTAAAGTCGCCGGCCTCCAGGTAACCACCACCGGGCAACCCGGCTCCTCCTCCCGCGTCGTCATCCGCGGCGAGAACTCGATGACCGGCAACAACCAGCCCCTCTGGGTGGTCGACGGCGTACCCATCAACAACGACCCCGGCGACGCCCCCGGCAGCTACGCCTCCAACAGCAATATCGACTACGGCAACGGCGCCGCCGACCTCAACCCCGACGACATCGAGTCGATCACCGTCCTGAAAGGCCCCAACGCCGCGGCACTCTACGGCTCCCGCGCCGCTAACGGAGCCATCCTCATCACCACGAAAAAGGGCAAGCCGACCGACAAAACCCTCGGTATCTCCATCAACCAGAATACCCTCTTCAATACCATCACCGAATTCCCCGCCTACCAGAACGAATACGGCGAAGGCGCCAACGGCGGCATGATCACCAACGGCAACCAGATCGTCCCCGGCACCGGCACCGTCAACATGGGCTTCAACGGCACCAGCTGGGGTATGCCCATGCTCGGCCAGCCCTACAACGACTTCAGCGGCCACCCCATCCCCGGCGGCTACTCACCCCAGCCGTTCAACGTCCGCGAACTCTACAAAACCAGCGTCACCAACACCTCCAATATATCCATCAGCAAAGGCGACGCCCTCGGCGCCTTCCGGCTATCGTATACCAATACGTACAGCAACGACGTGATGGACAAACAGAACCTCATCCGCAAACACAACCTGAGCCTCACCGCATCGCGTAAGTTCGGCAACCTTATCACCATGGACTCCTGGATACTGTATACCAACCAGGCCACAAAGAACCGTACTCCGCGTAACCTCGACCCAGCCAGCCCCATGGCGGCATACGTCTACATGCCCCGCAGCACCAATATCAACTACCTCACGCCCTGGGCCAACTCGATCGGCAATTCCCCCGCACTTGGCTCGATCAACAACACCGAGAATCCACTCTGGGCCATCAACGAGAATACCAACCAGGACACCCATAACCGCCTCATCGGGGGTATCCGCGCCAACATACAACTTATGCATCCGCTGAGCCTCCGCCTGCAGGCATCCGGCGACATGGACTTCATCAGCTCGTACGTCTATAAAGAACTCGGCGGCCTCAAGAACCCCAACGGCTCCTACTCCAACTACAATCAGAACCAGGCCAGCTGGGACTACCAGGCGATCCTAACCTACAACGGACGCATAAAGGACAATTTCACGCTCACCGCCAACGCCGGGGCCGAACTCGTCACCTTTAACAACTCCATCCGCAGCGCCTCGATCAACGCACTGCTCGTACACAACATGCCTTCTATATCCAATAGTAATGCAGTTCCCTCGGTGACCGAGGCGGGCCAGGCCACACAGACACAATCCGTCTTCGGCAACGCCACGCTCGGCTTCCGCGACTTCCTCTTCCTCGACGTCAGCGCCCGCAACGACTGGTCCTCTACACTCCCGGTCAACAACTGCTCTTTCTTCTATCCCTCCGCCACGGGCTCCTTCGTCTTCACCAGCTTCCTGCCGCATAACAGCATCATCAGCTACGGCAAGCTGCGGGGCTCCGTTGCTCAGGTCGGCAACTCCGCCCCCTTCGGCGCACTGCTGAACACCTACGGCGGCAGCGTCCTCTTCCTCGGCACCCCATACATCACGTATACGTCAAGACTAAATAACCCGGGCCTCAAGCCCGAACAGACGGTATCGACCGAAGCCGGCCTCGACCTCAATTTCTTCCACGACCGCATCGTCTTCAGCGGCACCGTTTACCGTTCTACAGCCACCAACCAGATCATCACCGCCAGCACCTCACCGGAGACAGGCTTCACCTCCCGCGTCGTCAACGCAGGAAAGATGACCAACCAGGGTATCGAACTCTCGCTGAACGCAAAAGTTCTTAAAACCAACCGCTTCACCTGGAACCTCCTCGCCAACTGGTCCATGAACCGAAACAAGGTGATCTCACTGACACCCGGCGTCGACCAGCTGACACTCGGCACCAACCTCGGCGTCACCGTCGTCGCGAAAAAAGGATATGCCTACGGCACCATGCTCGGCAACGCCCCCTATAAGGTCGGAGACACCGTGCTGGTCAACAGCTCCAACGGCAGGACCATCGTCGACCCCAACGTCATGGTCGGCAACTTCCACCCTGACTGGATCGGCTCCATCGGATCCGAGTTCCGCTACGGCGGCTTCGACCTCTCCATCCTCTTCACTGCAAAATGGAAGGGACAAATTTACTCGGCCTCCTACGGCCGTGCCAACTTCGCAGGAGTTACCCAGGCGAGCCTATACGGCAGAGACGCCTGGCTCTTCAGCAACCTCGTCCTCGGCGAGAACGCGCAGGAGCAATTGGGCAACGGCCAGACAGTCGGCAGCACGGTCACTCCATACGGCGACGCAAACCGCCCCAAAGGCGCCGCATACCCGAACGCCTATTTTCCCAAAACTAACGCCGACGGCACCTTCGCCACCGATAAGAACGGCCGTTATATCCCCGGCACAAAGAGCAATATCTGGATGAACCCGACGACCTACGAGTCCGACATGGTCCTCAACAACGTCCCCGCTATCACCTACGACGCCACCAGCATCAAGCTCAGCCAGGTGATCTTCGGCTACACCTTCCCGCAACAGTGGTTCGGGCGTATACCGATTCGCGGCCTCCGCCTCGCCTTCGTCGGCAGGAATCTCTGGACGCTTCTCAAACATACGCCGCAGGGCATCGACCCCGAAGCCGCCAACAACTCCGGCAACGCCCAGGGCATCGAGGCCGGCGGCTCCTTCCCCTACGCAACCTATGGCTTTGACTTAAAAGTAAATTTCTAAAACCCGGAACAATGAAACGAATCTATATATACATACTCTCGACCGCCCTTCTCGCAGGCTGCACCAAAAACTTCACAAAGAAGAATACCGACCCCAACCAGTTCCTCAGCGTCAGCCCCGAGGCGACCATCGAGTCCGCGGTCCGCAGCCTCAACAACCAGATGGTCAACTACAACGCGACAAAATTCTGGGACATATCCAACCAGGTCACTACCGGCTCCCGCTACGACGTCACCGACGGCGGCCTCTGGCAGACAGCCTATGTCAACGTCCTGGAAAATCTGAAACAGATCGAGATCAACTACGGCAGCGACAGCTCTTACAACAACCGCGTCCAGATCGCCCGTATACTGAAATGCTACACCTATTCCATACTCACCGGCGTCTACGGCCCCATTCCGATCACACAGGCCAACGATCCCAATTATCTCTCGGGCATCCTCTTCGACAGCGAAGACTCGGCCTACGCATATATCCTGAATAACCTCAAAGACGCCGCCAACAAGATAAAACCCGCCGGCGACAAACTCGCCTACGACGTGGTATACCCCGGCGGCTCCATCACCAACTGGGTCAAATTCGCCAACACCCTGAGACTAAAGATCGCCCTCCGCTGTATGCGCAACCTCGGCGCCACCGCCACGGCAAATATCCAGGACGTTATGGCCAACGAAGCCACCACCATCAGCTCGGAAACCGACGCCGCCAAAATGTCCTACGAGAACGTCACCAACAACTACAACCCCAACTGGACCCGCTACGTCCAGCCCAACAACATCTATCCCTTTAACCCCACGGCCACCAATCCGCCGCCAAAAATGGTCGACAACTTCCAGGCCTTCCTCCGCAGCTACAACGACCCGCGAATGACCGTCTTCTTCGACTCCGTCCCGCTGGCCAACCGCTATATCATAACCGATACCCTCACCAGTACCGCCGACGACTCGCTCCGCATAGTCACATACCCGATCCCCTACCTGGGCCAACCGGTATCTCCGCAGGGCATCCTCGGCAGTTGGGTCACACTCAACGGTATCGCCAACCCCATCGGCGGCCTCAACAACAAGGCCTATTCGAACCTTATGCCCATCTTCCTCTCCAACCCCGCCCGCCCGATCACGATGCTGGGCTACGCAGAGACGCTGTTCATGAAGGCAGAAGCGGCCATCCTCGGCTACGGCGGCAGCAAATCACCGGAACAATACTATACCGCAGGCATAGACGCCAACTTCGCCTACTGGAGCATCCCTTCCGCCGCAGGCACAGCCTACAAGGCTACCAACGGCATCAAGTTCGGCACCGCAGCCACCGGCTTCAACAACTTCACCGGCCTCGTCAACTACTCCATCCCGCTGGCGGATATCAACAAGATCTGGGTCCAGACCTGGATGGCCTACTTCCTCGACGAGGGCTTCGACGCCTGGTGTCTCGAACGCCGGACCCGATTCTTTACCTTCTCACCTAATACCAACCCCGGCGGCTACAGCAGCTACACCAGCCACCCCACCTATATGGATATCCCGGGCAGAGGCTCCTATCCCAACTCGGCCACACAGTCGATCCAAACCCTCAACCCCAGCGGCTACCAAAGCGCCCTGAAATTCCTTGGGGTTACACGCGCCGACGACTACGACCCCGACCAGTCCCTGCACTTCGCTGCCCCCTATACCATGCCCAACTGGACCAACCCCAACGCCTTCTATGATCTCTCCTACCTCCGCAAATGGTACGGCACGACCATACAGTCACTCCAGGCGGCATCCGCGACCGGCGGATTCAAATACACTTTAACTCTCACCTATCATCCATAACAACATGAAACGCATTATATATATCGGCCTTCTGTCCACGATTCTCTTCGCCTGTAAAAAATACAGCACCGGCCCCTCCCCCTCGGACAATTTCCTGAACTATAAGATCAACGAGATCCCCGTCACCCAGGACTATACCGTAGGCGCTTTCTACTATAATTTCGGCGCCTTCAACGCCAACATCACCGAGGTCCCCGTCCTGGGCAAATACGCCATGCCCAACGGTGTACTCACGCCCAACCTCATGAGCCAGCACATCACCCAGGCAGCCACGGCGGGAATCGATTATTTTATCTTTTCCTACCGCAGCGCCAACAAGGACGCCAACAACTGGAAGTCGGACTCCGCACTCGTCCGCGGCTTCCTCAACGCCAACAGCGGCGGGATGAAATTCGCCCTGCAGTATAATTTTTCCAATACGTCCTACGGGATATCCAACACGGCGCCCCTCGAGAAGAACGCCACCACGCTGAACCAGTTCTTCAACGACATCACACGCACCGCCCCCTACATGAACGACGCCAACTACATGAAGGTCGGCGGCAAGACACTCCTGCTCATCCAGAACGCACAGCTACTCTTCTCCAACAACAACAAGAGCATCTACGACACCCTCCGCAGCCGCCTCTCCGCCCTCGGCTTCACGATGTATATCGTGGGCATGCAGGACCGCTGGACGCCGCCCGCCCGCTATCCGTTCCGCTACACCGGCTGCGTCGACGCCATCTATCACCAGTGCTTCAGCACACAGCTCTCTTCATGGGACCGCTGGTACGTCCTTCCCCAGGCCATCGACCAGAACTGGGAATACTCGAAAAAATATTTCGCCGACAGCATGCACGTCTCCTATATCCCAAATATCAGCCCGGCCTACAACTGGCTGATCACAAACCCGACCTCCCTGAACCCCAGCTACCCCCGTACCGACAGCGGCGCGATGTACAAACAACTCTGTAACGTCGCCAAAATGAACGCCGACAACAGCACCCGGCTCGTCTTCATCGACTCCTGGAACAGCTGGGCCGACGACTCCCAGCTCGAACCCGCAACTGACTATCAGAATCGTTACCTCGACATAACAAAAAAGGAATTTAAAAAATGATGAAAAACCACTGGCTCATCCTTCTGGCCCTATGCATCACCCAGGCATCGATCGCCGCACCGCCAAACCCAAACCCATCGAAACACAGCTCCTCCTCCGCCTTCCCGTCCTATAAAGGACTGGTCATGGCCGGCTACCAGGGCTGGTTCAACGCCCCCGACGACGGCGCCGGCCGCGGCTGGAACCACTATGTCGCACACGGCGACTTCGCACCCGGCAACTGTAAGATCGACCTCTGGCCCGACGTCAGCGAGTACAGCCGCACATACCAAACTCCATTCAAAAAGGTCAACGACACCCCAGCTTACCTCTTCAGTAGCTACGACGCCTCTACCACCGACCTGCACTTCAGGTGGATGAAACAGTACGGCATCGACGGAGTATTCGTCCAGCGTTTCATCGGCAGCACACGCGGCGGTAAGGCGCTCCGGCACAACGACAAAGTCCTCGCCCAGTGCCTCGACGCCTCCCGCAAGTACGGCCGGGCCATCGCAGTCATGTATGACCTGTCGGGAATGAAAGACGACGACACCGATCCCGAAACCGTCATCCGCGACTGGCGCCACCTCGTCGACAGCCTCAGGCTCACGACCCGCGGCAACCACCAGACCTATCTCTATCACAACGGGAAGCCCCTCGTCGCCGTATGGGGCGTGGGTTTCCCTGGAAGGTCCTACGGTTTGAAGGGCGCAGAAAAGATCATAGACTTCCTGAAGAACGACCCCGTCTACGGCGGCTGCTCCGTCCTCCTCGGCGTACCCACCTACTGGCGTACCCTCGACAACGACGCGATGAAAGACCCGCACCTTCACGACGTCCTCCGCAAGGCCGACATCGTCCAGCCCTGGTTCGTCGGCAGGTACAACGAAGACAGCTACCCGAAGTTTAAGGCCCGCGTCGCAGATGACGTCCGCTGGTGTAAAGACAACCGGCTCGACTATGTCCCCGTCGTCTTCCCCGGCTTCAGCTGGCACAACATGTACCCCAAAAGCCCGCAGAACCAGATACCCCGCAACCACGGCCGCTTCTTCTGGGAACAACTGAAAGGCGATATCGATGCCGGAGCCCAAATGCTCTACATCGCCATGTTCGACGAAATAGACGAGGGCACCGCCATATTCAAGCTATCAAAGGATCCTCCGGCCGGCGCCAGCAATTTCGTTACACCCGACCCTGACATCCCCGGCGACTACTACCTCACCCTCGCCGGCGACGCAGCACACCTCCTGCGCCACGAACCCTTCGACAATTCAAAACTCCCCCTTCCGGAGCCCGTCTCCTACGTCGACCCCCTCATCGGCAGCGGCGGCCACGGCCACGTCTTCGTCGGAGCCAGCACCCCCTTCGGCGCAGTCCAGCTCGGCCCCGAAAACTTCTACAAAGGCTGGGACTGGTGCTCCGGGTACAACTACAGCGACTCCGTCTGCATCGGCTTCGCCCACACCCATCTCAGCGGTACCGGCATCGGCGACCTCGGCGACATTCTTATCATGCCCTACACCGGCCCCGAAAAAACCACCAAGGGCACCGAAACGATCGTCAACAGCGGCTACGCCTCCCGCTATTCTCACACCACCGAGATCGCCAGACCCGGCTACTACGCCGTCACACTTAGCGACTATAACATCCGCGCCGAACTCACCGCTACCGACCGCGTGGGTTTCCACAAATATCAATTCCCGGAAAACCAGCCCGCGCGCCTCATCATCGACCTCCAGGAGGGCATCAACGACCGGACAACCCAATCCTGGATCCGCCAGATCGACTCCACCACCTTCGAAGGCTTCCGCCGCTCGAAAGGCTGGGCCAAAGACCAGCAACTCTACTTCGCGATCAGATCCTCCGTCCCCGTCACCAGCTTCCACACATTCCAGGACACACTCAAAGGCCTCATCGAACTTCCGGCAAATACAACTACCCTACAGCTAAAAGTCGGCATCTCCCCCACCAGCGCAGAGAACGCCCTAAAAAACATCGACGCCGAACTCCCGGGCTGGGACTTCAATGCCACCGCCAACACCGCAAGAGAAAAATGGAACCGCGAGCTTTCGAAGGTCGGGATCACGACCGGCGACGAAAAGTCCCGCCGCATCTTCTACACGGCCCTGTATCATACTATGATCGATCCCGCCCTGTTCAATGACGCGGGCAGCACCTCCAACACCTACTCTGTGTTTTCCCTCTGGGACACCTACCGCGCCGAAAACCCGCTCCTCGCCATCCTCCAACCCGGACGCGCCGGCGAAATGGTGCGAACCATGCTCGATATCAGCCACCGCCAACAACTCCTCCCCATCTGGCACCTGGAAGGCAACGAGACCGGCACCATGGTCGGCGTCAGCAGTCTGCAGATCATCGCCGAAGCAACCCTCAAAGGCCTCAACGGTTTCAACAAAGACTCCGCCTGGTCGGCCATAAAACGCACAACCCTCTCCGATACCCTCGGCTGGCAGTACGTCCGCGACGGCAAACCCATCCCCGACAACATCGAGCGAAGGTCCGTCGCTCGCGCCATGGAATATGCCATCGGAGAAGGCAGCGTGGCCCTCCTGGCAAAACACCTCGGCCACCAAGAAGACTACGAATACTACCGCCGGCGCGCCAAAGACTACCAGCTATACTACGACAAGTCCACCGGCTTCTTCCGAGGCATCCCCGCCGACTCCGGTCACTTCAGCACGCCCTTCGATCCCTTCAAAACTACCCCGCCCTGGAGCCGCGACTACGCCGAAGGCAACGCCTGGCAATACCTCTGGCTCACACCCCAGGACCCCTACGGCCTTATGAAACTCCTCGGCGGCGAACAAACCTTTCTCAAACGACTCGACTCCCTGTTCTCCGCACAGCCACCCATACCCGATACCCACGCCCTCGCCGACATCACCGGTACCATCGGGCAGTACGCGCACGGCAACGAACCAAGCCACCACATCGCTTACCTCTACGCCTACGCCGGCCATCAGTGGCAGACTGCCGAAAAGACCAGATATATCCTGAAAGAAATGTACCACGACAACCCCGACGGGGTCATCGGCAACGAAGACTGCGGCCAGATGTCGGCCTGGTATGTCTTCTCGGCCCTCGGCTTCTATCCCGTTTTCCCCGCTTCGGGCGTATACGTCATGGGAAGCCCCCTCTTCGACAAGGCAACCCTCCGCCTCGACAACGGAAAAACATTCACCGTCGAAACTGCCGGCAACGGCCCCGACAGCAAGTACATCCAGAGCATGGAGCTCAACGGGAAACAATATCCCAGATCCTATATCCTGCACAACGATATCATGCAGGGAGGAACGCTGAAGATCACCATGGGCCCCCATCCGAACCCATCCTTCGGTCAGTCCCAAAACCAGCGCCCCCCCGACAGCCTCAACCAATAAGATCATGAAAAGAATCATCCTGTTCTCCCTTTTTCCAATCCTCGCCAGTGCCCAGAACACACCTGACGCCCGGACACAGACCAGCTTCCAACCCCTGCATATCACCGGTCGCGGCGAATGCTCCGCCGCCAACGGCATCCTTACAACAAAAGAAGCCTACGCCTCTTTCGGCGACGGCGCCATGACCGACTACGAATTCAGCTTCAGCGCCCGCACCCCCATCAACCAGCCCCAGGTACAGATCTGGGCCGGCTTCCGCGCCCGCGATAGACAAGACTACTATTCATTCGGTTTCCGCGGCGGCGAACAAAACTCCCTCTACCTGGCAAGACGAGGCTATATGGGCCGCGACGAATTCCTCGCCCTCCGTCCCCTGGGCTTCCATCCCGTTCCCGGCGCCTGGTACGACTTCCATATCCTCCTTACCGGCGACCGCATCCGCGTCTTTCTCGGCGACGAAAAAGTCCCCCGCATCGACATAACTGACAAGAACAGCCGCCTCCTCCCATCAGGGCAGGTCTTTCTCGGCGGAGGCTGGCTTACCACCGAATATACCCGACTGAAGATCACCCCGGCCTCCAACATAACAACTGCGGCTACCATCACTGCCCTCCCAGGCGAAAAAAACAAAGAACAACAACGCCGCACCGAACGCGCCGCCTACACTCCCCTCAAACTCACCACCCTCACCGGCCCCCGCACCGAACTCTCCCTCGACGGCCGCTGGCTCTTCTTCCCCACCTACGAGGGTATCTCCGACGACAAAGCCGCCGCCACCAGGACCAGCGACGACAACTGGTACACCATGCCCGTCCCCTCCTTCTGGAACCCCATCCGCATCTGGCTGCACGGCGAAACTTTCGGCCCCCACGCCAAGGGCGCATCCGACAACTATTTCCAGCAGGAGACCGACCGCTGCGAAGCCTACTCCTTCGACTATAAAAGGACTAGTCAGGCCTGGTACCGCCAGTGGCTCGAACTACCGGCAAACATCAAGGGCAAATCCTGCGAGCTCGTATTCGACGCCATCTCCAAAGTCGCAGAAGTCTATATCAATGGTAAACTGGCAGGAAGCCACGTCGGCATGTTCGGCGACTTCCGCGTCGACGGCACCGGTCTCTTCGTCCCCGGCAAAAATCTCATCGCCGTAAAAGTCTCCCGCGACTACGGCAGATCCATCGCCGACGCCGACAAGATCGTCGACGTGGCCGTCAGCGTTCCCGTCACCAACAAAATGGTCCATGACCTGCCCCACGGCTTCTACGGCGGAGACCCCGCCGGCATCTGGCAACCCGTCAAACTCATCGTCACCAACCCGATAAAGATCACCGACGTTTTCATCCATCCCGCCCTCACCGGCGCGACCATCGACGTCACCATAAAAAACACCACCGACCACCCCGCCGATCTCCACCTGTCCACCGCCATTCCCACCCTCTGCGAAAACGCCCGGCGCATCACTATCCCCGCCGCCACCGAAAAAACATACACCGTCAACATATCCAACATCCACCCCAAACTCTGGAGCCCGCAGGAACCCAACCTCTATAACTTCACCTTCCAACTCCTCGCCAACTCCTCACCCATCGACCAAACAACCGTTGTTTCAGGCTTCCGCACCTTCGAATCCCACGACGGCTACTTCTGGCTAAACAACCGCAAATACTGGCTCCGCGGCGCCAATCAGACCCCATTCGCCCTCGAACCTGACAGCCCCGCCATCGCGGACCACTTCTTTCAGTTGATGAAGGCAGCCAATATGGAGATCACCCGAACCCACACATCCCCATACAACGAGACCTGGGTGGACGCCGCCGACCGCAACGGCATCGGCATCAGCTACGAGGGCACCTGGCCCTGGCTCATGCTCGCCGGCTCCATGCCCGATAGCTCACTGATCACCCTCTGGGCCGACGAATTCATCGGGCTCCTGAAAAAATACCGCAACCACCCATCCCTGCTCCTCTGGACCGTAAACAACGAGATGAAATTCTACGACAACGACCCCGATCCCGCACGCGCGCGCGTAAAAATGCGGATCATCTCCGAAGTCGTAAAAAGAATGCGTCAGACCGACCCGACCCGGCCCATCTGCTTCGACTCCAACTACCGCCGCAACACAAAGAAATTCGGCGAAGACTTCTTCACCAGCATCGACGACGGCGACATCGACGACGTCCACGCCTACTACAACTGGTACGACTACTCGATCTTCCGACAGTTCAAAGGCGAATTCCAGACCCAGTACCGCAACCAGGGCCGCCCCCTCATCAGCCAGGAGATGTCCACCGGCTATCCAAACGCCGAAACCGGTCACGCCACCCGTTTCTATACCATCGTCCACCAGACGCCCCAGTCCCTCATCGGCGACCTCGCCTACGAGAACGCCAACCCCGAATGGTTCCTCAAAACGCACGCGTTCATTACCGGCGAACTGGCCGAAGCCTTCCGCCGCTCCGACGACAAAGCCTCAGGTTTTCTACACTTCGCACTCCTCACCTGGTTCCGTAATGTCTACAACCAAAAAACCATAGAACCCTACCCCGTCTACTATGCGATGAAACGAGCCCTCCAGCCCGTCCTCGTCAGCGCCGAACTCTGGGGCCGGCACTTCTACGCCGGCCGCCAGCTGCCCGTCAAATTCTGTATCGTCAACGACGCGGTCGACGGAAAGCCAATCCCCGCTTCCACCCTCGACTGGCAGCTAACAGATACCGAAGGCCACACACTGACCACCGGACGCCTCGGCATACCCGAAACACCCTACTATGGCCGGCAGTGGCTGACTCCGGAGATCACCATCCCGTCAAACCTGCCCCATCCCCGCACCGAAGCACAACTCAGGGTCCGCCTCAGCTCCGCCGGAACAATCCTATCCACCAATCAGTACGATATTACCCTGGCAACCCGGCAGTGGAGCGCTCCGCCTGCCAATACCACACCTATCCTCGTCGACTTCTCCGGCATGCGCAACACCTTCGACAGCCTCCGCATTCCCTATATCCCCGCAACCATCGACGAAGCGCTAACCAAACAGGCGCCCGCATACGTCTTCGCCGGCCTTAAACCCGATACCAACTGTACCCCCCAGCAACTCACAAAACTAAAAACGCTCATAACGTCAGGAGCCCACGTCCTCCTCCTCGACGCACCTGCCGCAGCAAAAGCGCTATACCCCGCCTCCATCCGCGGCTGGATCGTCCCCACCGAAGGCGAGGTTGCAAATCTGGAAATACCCGAATCACCCGTATTCGACGGCATAGAGCCCCTCGACCTGCGCTACTTCAACGACAACCGCCGGGAAATGCCATCCGTCTGCCACGCCGCCCTCCAGATACAACCCGGCCCAACCACCCAGACCTCATCCACTCAAACCTCA
>Ga0105240_10006468_pt1 | contig 17213 bp, 14 predicted proteins | sample KBSC54metaG_FD_80426 | JGI IMG/M metagenome (GOLD analysis project Ga0105240, IMG submission 80426) | Corn rhizosphere microbial communities from Kellogg Biological Station, Michigan, USA - KBS C5-4 metaG | ecosystem: Host-associated > Plants > Roots > Rhizosphere > Soil | place: Michigan, USA...
CCGGCCTGCTCGTAGGCGCGCCAGTTCGCGCCGAGCTCGTCGTACTTCTTGCGCTTGGCCGGATCTCCGAGGACCTCGTAGGCCTCGTTCAGCTCCTTGAACCTCGACTCGGCGGACTTGTCCGTCGGATTGACGTCGGGATGGTGCTTGCGCGCCAGCTTCCGGTACGCCTGTTTGATTTCTTTTTCGGTCGCCGTCTTCGCAACGCCGAGCGTCGAGTAGTAGTCCTTGAAGTCCATGAGCGCTTATTCGATCAATCCACGCCGAGCATCCGCATCAGCTCGTCGAGTTCGTGCGAGAGCCGGCGCCTCGCCTCGCGGGTCGAGGTGCCCTCGTCGCGCGTAACCAGCGGCCGTATCCGCTGAACGACTTCCGCGATCGAGAGCAGCCGCTGCACTCCAGCTAAATTGATGCCGCCATCGTCGACGAGCTTCTTGATCACGCGCAGCCGTTCGAGCTCCTCGCGCGAATACAGCCGCATGCTGCCGATCGTGCGCGACGGCTGCACGAGGCCCAACCGTTCGTACTTGCGGAGGGTCTGCGGATGCATGCCGAGCATCCGCGCGGCCACGCTGATGAGATAAAGGTCCATCACGCCAAGTTGCGTCGATCCAAGTATAGGCATTGATACGCGTCGTGTCAACGTGGCAACCGCGCGAATGATGCTGGAGTGGCGATGCGCCGGCGAGGGATGATTGCAAGACGTGGCCGTCGCCCCTTCAGACTTCCTCACGATCGCACTGCTGATTGCGCTCGAAGGGCTGCTGAGCGCCGACAACGCGATGGTTCTCGCCGTCATCGTTCTGGGCCTTCCCAAGCGGCAGCAGCGCGCCGCGCTCCGCTACGGGATCCTCGGCGCGTTTGGGTTCAGAACCCTCGCCACCCTCCTCGCCGTCTACTTGATCAAACTCGGATTCGTGAAGCTTGGGGGCGCGGCGTACCTTCTGTATCTGAGCTACGCGCATTTTTTTTCGGGCGGCGGCACCGCGGATCGCCGTGCGGTGCCGGCGGCGAAACCCTGGCTCGGTTTGTCGGCGTTCTGGGGAACTGTCGTCAAGGTCGAGCTGACCGACATCGTGTTCGCGATCGACTCGATTCTGGTCGGCGTGGCGATGTCGAACAAGATATGGGTGATCCTGACCGGCGGTTTACTCGGTATCGTGATGATGCGGCTCGTCATCGGCAAGCTGCTGTCGATCGTCGAGCGCTATCCGCCGCTCATCGACGGCGCCTTCATCATCATCGCGTGGGTGGGTGTGAAACTGTTGCTCGAGTATCTTTACGCCGCCGGCTACACGCATTTCGAAATTCCGCGAACCGTATCGCTCGGCCTGATCGTCGTGATCTTCGGCATCGCTTTCTTCTACGCGCGGCATGAGGAGCGACGCGCCTCCGCCAAGAGGCCCGACGAGGCCGCAAAGGCGCTGCTGAAGAGGGAGGACGAATCCTGAAGCTGTTTCGACCGCGCACTCGATGGGACTGGCTCGCCGTCACGCTCGTCGGCGCGCTCATCCTGTTCGCCGGCGCGTCCGCATGGTGGCTGTCGCGGTACGCCGTGGCCGTGCATCGGCTGACGCGCGGGATCGGCGACACCGTTTTTTACGGCGCCGACGGGCAGCCCTGGTTCCGGCTCGACGAGCAGCGGCACGACGTTCCGCTCTCGGAGATTTCACCTCTCGTGCAGCATGCGGTCGTGGCCGTCGAAGATCGCCGCTTCTATTACCATCCCGGCATCGATCCCATCGGTCTTGCCCGCGCGATCGTCCGCGACATCCGCTCGCGCGGACGCGTGGAAGGCGGCAGCACGCTCACGCAGCAGCTGGCACGGACGCTGTTCCTGTCGAGCGTGCGCACGTACGGCCGCAAGGCGAAGGAGGCCGGCATCGCGCTGCTGCTCGAGGCGCAGCTCACCAAGTCGCAGATCCTCGAGCTGTACCTGAACCGCGTCTACCTGAGCGCGGGCGTGTACGGCGTCGAGACGATGTCGGAGAATCTGTTTCGGAAGCCGGCGAAGAATCTGACGCTGCCGGAAGCCGCGTTGATCGCGGGGCTGATTCGCGCACCCTCGACGCTCTCGCCGTGGTCGAATTACGACGGCGCGCTCGAGCGCAGCCATCTGGTGCTTGCGGCGATGCGCGAGCAGAAGTTCATCACGCCGGGGCAGGAAGAGGCCGCCCGGCGCGTGCGGCCGGCGATTTCCACGTATCGGCAGCCGTACGACGCGCGCGCCGCCTGGGCCAAGGAATATCTCCGCCAGCAGTTCAGAAACGAATTCGGCGGCGACCATCCTCCGGACTGGCAGGTCCACACGTCCTTCATACCTGCCGTGCAGGACGCCGCGGAGAAGGCGGTTGCCGCAGGCATCCAGCGTCTGCACCGGCCAGGCCTCGAAGCCGCGCTGGTCGCGCTCGATCCCTCCACGGGTGATCTGCTCGCGCTCGTCGGCGGGTCGAATTATCTCGTCAGCACGTTCAACCGCGCTACGCGCAGCAAGCGCCAGCCCGGGTCCGCATTCAAGCCCTTTGTCTACGCAACCGCGCTCGAACGCGGCTATTCGCCGGTGTCCGTCCTGAACAAACTCAGCGCGGTATCAGCCCCCGGGGATCCCGAATGGCATCCGCGGAGCGTGAGCCACTCGGGCGACGATCTTCTGGAAGCCGACGCGCTCACGCTGCGTGAGGCGCTGCTCGAGTCGAACAACGCCGCTGCGGCGAGCCTGCAGCAGCGGGTGGGAACGCACGCGGTGCTGCATCTTGCCTCCGAGGCCGGGCTCAGCAACCTTCCCGACGTGGCGTCGCTGGCGCTCGGCACCGGGCTCGTGACGCCCCTCGATCTCACGGCCGCATACACGATGTTTCCGGGGGGAGGAGAGGTTGCCCACCCGCGCGGGATCGTGAGCGTGTTCGATGCGTCGGGCAGTCAGGTCCTCGACGTGCCGGTGCAGCGCGAGCGCGTCCTCAGCGAACAGGCCGCGTTTCAGATGGTCACGATGCTGCGTGATGTCGTGGAACGGGGAACCGCCACGCCGGCGCGGGCGCTCGGCGTGCGGGGCCCGATCGCCGGAAAAACCGGGACTACTGACAATTACCACGACGCCTGGTTCGTCGGCTTCTCGAGCTCGGTGGTGGCGGGGGTCTGGGTCGGGTTCGATCAGCCGGCACCGATAGGACGCGACGCATACGGAGCGCGCGCGGCGCTGCCCATCTGGGCCGACTTCATGAAGCGCACCGCGCGGGCGCTGCCCGCCAGCGAGTTCGTTCCGCCCGACGGGCTGCGTGAAGAGGAGCTGTGCAGCGTGTCGTACTTGCGGCCCGTCGAGGGCTGCCCGGTATACACCGAGTATTTCAAGAAAGGCGACGCGATTCCGACGGCCTTATGCCCGATCCATCGCGGCACGCTCAAGCAGCGCGCGTCGCGCCTCGTAGAGGGACTCCTGCGCTCGCTTGGCGGTAAAATCGCCGGACTCTTTCACCGCCGCTGAGCGCATGCCCGATTCCATCCGAATCCTCGTCGTCGACGACGCCCCCGAGCACGCGGAGATGGTGAAGAATTTCATCCACGTGAGCGGCGCGTGGAGCGATGCCGCGATCGACACGGCCTCTTCCTACGACGGCGCGCTCGCCAAACTCCGCCGCGCACCGGCCTACGATGTCGCCTTCTTCGATTACTACCTCGATCGCGGCGATGGCCTCTCGCTGCTGAAGGACGTCCGTGCGAACGGCGTCGACACCCAGGTGATCATCCTCACCGGCCGCGGAGCCGAGGAGGTCGCCGTCGAGGCGATGAAAGGAGGAGCGGCCGATTACCTGAACAAGTCGCTGCTCTCGGCCGAGACGCTCGACCGGACGATCCGGCACGCGCTCGCACTTGGCGCTCAGGAACGCCAGCGGCGAGCCGCGGAAGCCGCGCTCCGCGAAAGCGAAGAGCGGTTTCGGGCCCTCGTCGAGAACAGCTCCGACGCGCTGCTGATGATCGACATGAACGGCATCGTCCGCTACGTGTCGGCGTCCTCGCGGCGGCATCTCGGCTGGACGCCGGCGGCGATGCTCAGTCGGTCGCTCTTCGAGTACCTCCATCCCGACGATCGCGAGTTCGCCGAGGCGCGGATGGCCGAGGCGCTTCGGCATCCGGGTTCGACCATCACGACGGAAGTGCGATTCAAGCACGAGGACGGACAGTGGAGGACGATGGACACGTCCGCTGTCAACCGGCTGGAGGAGCCGGCGGTCGGGGCGATCGTGATCACCGCGCGCGATATCACGGAGCGGCGCCGGCTCGAAAATCAGCTGCGGCAATCGCAGAAGATGGACGCGGTCGGCCGCCTCGCCGGTGGCGTCGCGCACGACTTCAACAACCTGCTGACGGCGATTCTCGGCTACTGCAACCTGCTGCTCGACGACGTGCCCCAGGAAAACCCGATGCGCGGAGACCTGGAAGAGATTCGTACCGCCGGCGAGCGCGCCGCGGCCCTTACGCGCCAGCTGCTTGCGTTCAGCCGCCGGCAGATGCTGCAACCGCAGACGGTCGACGTGAACGCGCTCATCCAGCAGGTGGAGAAGATGCTGCAGCGGCTCATCGGCGAGGACGTCGAGCTCGTCACCGCGTTGAGCGCCGATCTGTCCGCCGTGCGCGTCGACCCGGCATCACTCGAGCAGGTGCTCGTCAACCTCGCGGTCAATTCGCGAGACGCGATGCCGCTCGGCGGCCGGCTGACGGTCGAGACGGCGAATGTCGAGCTCGATACCGCCTACGAGGCCACGCACGCGGCGATCGCGCCAGGTCGATACGTGATGCTCGCGGTGAGCGATACCGGCCACGGCATGGACGCGGCGACCTCTGCCCGCGTCTTCGAGCCGTTCTTTACGACGAAGGAACAAGGTAAGGGCGTTGGCCTCGGCCTCGCGACCGTGTACGGGATCGTCAAGCAGAACGGCGGCTACATCTGGGTCTACAGCGAGCCGGGGCACGGCACGACATTCAAGATATATCTTCCTCCTATCGGAGCAGCCACCGAGCCGCGTACGGTCGAAGGTCATGACGCGCGCGGGAAAGAGCAGGGCTGGGAGACGGTGCTTCTCGTCGAAGACGAAGACGCCGTTCGCATTCTGGCGCGCGAGGTATTGCGCAGGCAGGGTTATGTCGTGCTCGAAGCGCGGCACGGCCTGGACGCGCTGCGCGTTGCGGAACGGCACGCCGATCCCATTCAGCTGATGATCACCGATGTCGTGATGCCGCACATGAGCGGCCGCGATCTCGCCGAGCGGCTCGTGCTGTCGCACCCGAACATGAAAGTGTTGTTCATCTCTGGATATACCGATCACGCGGTGATGCATCGCGAGTTGATGCCGGGCTCCCAATTTCTGCAGAAGCCGTTCACGCCGGCCGCGTTCGCACGAAAAGTACGCGGCGTGCTCGACGCCGTTTCAGGCGCAAGCTGACCTCAGCCGTCTGATCGGCACCGTTCGTGCACCTCCTCAATAGTACTAATGTCCGGCTCATCGGTTCGGTCGGCGGATGTCCATGCGACGTCAGCCGTGCGTCGACGATTTCCGGTCGGCGCGGAGTACCTTGGAAATGGCCAGACCCACGTCCGCGTCTGGGCGCCTGCGTCTCGCGCAATAACGGTAGTCAGCGACGGTGCGTCGACCAGGCTGGCCGCCGAAAATGAGGGATATTTTTCCGGCCTCGTCGCACTGACCCCGGGCTCCCGCTACCAGTTCCAGGTGGCTGACGGGCGGCTCTATCCGGATCCGGCATCGAGGTTTCAGCCGGACGGCCCGCACGGTCCTTCCGAGGTTATCGATCCTGCCGCGTTCACCTGGACGGACTCCGCATGGGCCGGTGTACAGATCGCCGGACAGGTCGTGTACGAAATGCACGTCGGCACGTTCACCCGAGAGGGCACGTGGGCTGCGGCGAGCCGTGAACTCGCGGAACTCGCGCGGCTCGGCGTCACACTGATCGAGATGATGCCGATCGCCGACTTCAACGGCCGATTCGGGTGGGGCTACGACGGAGTGGACCTCTTCGCGCCGACGCGTTTGTATGGACGGCCCCATGATCTGCGGCAGTTCGTGGACCGCGCGCACGCGCTCGGCGTCGGCGTCATCCTCGACGTTGTCTACAACCATCTCGGGCCTTCGGGCAATTATCTGCGGGCGTTCTCGCCGGCGTATTTCACCGACAAGTACGAGAACGAGTGGGGCGACGCCATCAACTTCGATGGCGGCGATGCGGCGCCGGTGCGCGAGTTCTTCGAAACGAACGCCGCATATTGGATCGACGAGTTTCATTTCGACGGTTTGAGGCTCGACGCAACCCAGCAGATATTCGATCAGTCTGACGAACACATCATTCAGGCGATCGGGCGCAGGGCGCGACAGGCGGCCGGCCCCCGCGCCGTCGTTCTCGTCGCGGAGAACGAGCCCCAGGACACGCGGCTGGTACGACCGCTCACCGAAGGCGGTTACGGCCTCGATGCGCTGTGGAACGACGACTTCCACCACAGCGCGATGGTGGCGATCACCGGCCGCAACGAGGCGTACTACAACGACACGTACGGCGAGCCGCAGGAGTTCGTGTCGGCAGCGAAGTACGGCTATCTCTACCAGGGGCAGTACTACGCGTGGCAGCGGCAGCCGCGCGGCACTCCGGCGTTCGGCCTGTCGCCGGCGCAATTCGTCGTGTACCTGCAGAACCACGATCAGGTCGCGAATTCCGCGCGCGGCCTGCGCGCGCACCTGCTCACGAGTCCCGGACGATGGCGCGCGATCACGGCGCTCACGCTGCTCATGCCGTCGACGCCGATGCTCTTTCAAGGGCAGGAATTCTCATCGTCGGCGCCCTTCCTGTACTTCGCCGATTTCGACCCGGAGCTTTCGTCCGCCATTCGGAAAGGCCGCGGCGAATTCCTCACGCAGTTTCCGAGCATCGTCGATTTCGAGGCGCGCGCGGTGCTCGACGATCCCGCGAGCCCGGCGACGTTCGAGCGGTCCAAGCTCGATTTCACGGAGCGCGAGGGCCATGGCGACGCGTATCAGCTCCATGAGGATCTTCTGAAATTGAGGCGCGAGGATGCGGCGTTTCAAACGACGCGAGAGCGCAACGTCGATGGCGCGGTCCTCTCGCCGCATGCGTTCATGCTGCGTTTGTTCGCCAATGATCACACCGACGACCGCGTCGTCATCGTGAATCTCGGGGCCGACCTGACACGCCCATCGATTGCCGAGCCGCTGCTCGCACCGCCGCCCGAACGCGATTGGACGGTGATCTGGAGTAGTGAAGATCCGCGGTATGGGGGCGGCGGAATGCCGGACCTGTGGCCGAACGGGTGCTGGCGGATCCCAGGCGAGTCCGCGATTGTGCTCGGGCCGGGATCGACACGAAGGCCGCCGAAGCGCGCTGTCCGGCGGCGGACCGCATAGAGCAACGTCATGTCTATCAAGGAACTCCTTCGACGCATTCCCTGGCCGGTCGTCGATCCCGATGATCCCGAGGCGCTCGTGACGCGCGAGTGGCTGGTCACCAATGGCCTTGGCGGCTTCGCCTCCGGAACGGTCGCCGGCGTGATGACGCGCCGCTATCACGGGCTCTTGATCGCCGCGCTTCCGGGCCCGCTCGGCCGCACCGTGATGTTGAGCCACCTGGCGGAACAGGTGCGCACGCGCGACGGCCGCCGCTTCGAAGTCGGCGGCCGGGAACGCTCGACATATACGGCCGACGCGCTCGGCACCGGCTATCTCGTCGAGTTCCGCCTGGAGGGTGGTCTGCCGGTATGGCGGTACGACGTCGAAGGCATCGTGCTCGAGAAACGCGTGTTTCTCCCGCACAGGCAGAACACGGTCATCGTCATGTATGAGATCGTGTCGGGCGCCGATTGGATCGAGCTCGCGCTCAGGCCGTCGGTGAATTTCCGGCCGCAGGAAGCGCCTGTGAGCGAACCGCTCGGTTCGCCTTACGAATTTCGATCGATCGGGAATCGCTTCGAGATCTGCCTGAAAGACAGCGCAATGCCGCCTCTTCGGATGACGCTCGGCCAGGACGCGACGTTCACGCTGAAAGGCCTGCGGCTCGACAATGTGTTGTATCCGGTCGAAGAGAGCCGCGGTTATCAGGCGCATGGCGATCTCTGGAGTCCGGGCTACTTCCGGCTGGAGCTGGAAGGTCACGCACGCGCAGCGTTCGTGGCATCGACCGAATCGTTCGACTCGATGCTCGTGCTCGATCCGGAACGCGCGCTCGATGCCGAATATGGACGACGGCAGCGGCTGCTTGCGCAGGCGCAGCCGGTCGCGCGCGACGGCGTGGCCGCCGAGCTCGTGCTCGCGGCGGACCAGTTCATCATCACACCCGCGGGCCGCACTGAAGAGGCCACGCGTGCGCACGCCTTTGGCGACGAGGTGCGCACCGTGATCGCGGGGTATCACTGGTTCACCGACTGGGGCCGCGACACGATGATCAGCCTCGAGGGGCTGACGCTCGTCACCGGGCGGCAGGTCGAGGCGGGCTACATCCTGCGAACCTTTGCGCATTACGTCCGCGACGGTCTCATCCCGAATCTTTTTCCTGAAGGCAAGAAAGAGGGGCTGTATCACACCGCCGACGCAACACTCTGGTTTTTTCACGCGATCGAGCGCTACGTGGAGTGCTCGGGCGATCGCCTGACGCTCTCGCACTTGTATCCCACGCTCAAGAACATCATCGACTGGCACATCCGCGGAACGCAGTTCGGCATCCACGTCGATCAGACGGACGGCCTGCTCGTGCAGGGCGCGCCGGGCTATCAGCTCACGTGGATGGACGCGAAGGTGGACGACTGGGTCGTGACGCCGCGGCGCGGCAAGGCGGTGGAAATCAATGCTCTTTGGTACAACGCCCTCCGGCTGATGGAACGCTGGGCGGAAGAGCAGAACGATCCCGCGAGCCGGGAGTACCGGGCGCGAGCCGAAGCGGTGTACCGATCGTTCAATCAACGATTCTGGTACGACGCCGGCAACTACCTGTATGACGTCGTGGACACCGAGTCGCCGGTGCATGGCGGCGGGCACATGGACGCCAAATGCCGGCCGAACCAGGTTCTCGCAATCTCGTTGGCGCATCCGGTTCTCGCGCAAGGCCGCTGGGCGGCCGTGATGCGCACGATTCGCGATAGCCTGCTCACGCCGGTCGGACTTCGATCGCTGGCGCCAGGCGATCGGGAGTTCAAGCCGAAGTACTTCGGCGATCTGCGCGCCCGCGATGCCGCCTATCACCAGGGCACTGTCTGGGCCTGGCTCGTTGGGCCGTTCGTCGATGCCTGGCTCAAGGTGTACCCCGACGACCCGGCGGGCGCGAGACGCGCACTCGACGGCTTCGTGCCGCAACTCGACGATGCGTGCATCGGATCGATCAGCGAGATATTCGACGCCGAACCACCCTTCACGCCGCGCGGGTGCATTGCGCAGGCGTGGAGCGTCGCGGAAGTGCTGCGCGTGTGGGTGAAGCTGGCGTATCGCGCACAGCATCCCTGGCAGCCGCAGACAGAACTCAGAACTGAGAACTTAGAATTTAGAACTTAGAACAGTTCTCAGTTCTCAGTTCTCAGTTCTAAGTTCTGAGTTCATTTGAGTTCATTTCCTGGCATCTGCCTTGCGTTGACGTGCTGTGGAGGCGACATGGCCAAAGACAAGGACCGTATTCAGACTGGCATTCTCGGCGATATCAACCCGACCCCATCCGGAGCGGGTAACGGCTCAGTAGAACATCCCGATCGCAATCGCGAGGAAGACGAATCGATGAGCGGCGGATCGCGTCACGATCGCGGCGAACACTCCGGATCGCGCGACGTCACCGAAGGCGTGACGGGGGGCACCGGCACCGAAACCGGCGGCAGCCGCAACTATCGACAGGGCACCGGCGCGACGGGCACCGATATCGGCAACCGGCCCGAGTAATCGCAGTAAACTCCTGTCTGGAGGCATCTCACATGAGAAATCTCAGACAGGTGCGATTCTGCGTGTGTGTATTTGCGTTCACTGTTGCAGCGTTTTTGGCGGGCGCGTCGGCGGCGGTCAAGACGTACCAGTTCACGGGCGTCGTGAAAACCGCTGACGCGACCACGTTCAGCGTGGAGAAGAACGCGAAGGAAACCTGGACGTTCGAAAAGGGCGACGTCAAGGCGCTCCCCAAGGTGGGCGACAAGGTGACCGTCGAGTACAAGATGGTCGCGACCAACATCGAAGCCAAACCGGCCGCAACGCCCGCAAAGAAGAAGTAGCTATTCGCGCCCCTTCAGCTTCCGCAGCGCGCGTCGCTGACGCTTGTCGGGCGCGCGCGGCGGAGTGGCCGCCGCGCGGTAGGCGCGCTCCAGCCGCCGTGTTTCGATCTCCTCAGGCGTCGGCGGCGGGGTGAGATCCTCATAGAGGAGCCGCGCCTCCGACTTCGCCACGTGCCGATCGGCAAGCCCGCGAACGACGACCCGTTGTTTCCGTCCGAACGGCCGCCCTATCTCGAGTTCATCGCCGGGTCTGAGCAGCCGGTTCGGCTTTGCCGTCTGGCCGTTCACGTCAACCTTCCCGCCGCGACAGGCCTTCTGCGCTTCCGACCGCGTCTTGAACAGACACGCCACATCCAGCCAGACGTCCAACCGTATACCCGCCAGCGCGTCCGCGTCGTCCATATCCGAGGCGCATTTTACCGTCGCGGCTGTGGGCCGCGCTTTTGCTCCAGGCGATGCCGATGAGTCGTGATTCATCCCATGGCCGATCCCGTTCCCGCAGCGCTTCGCGCTGACGTCCGCCTCCTTGGCGAACTGCTCGGCCGTGTCCTCCGCCGGCACGCCGATCCCGGCGTGTACGACCTCGTCGAACGCGTACGCCAGCTGGCGATCGTTGCCGCCGACGATGACCGCGCGTTCGAGACGCTCGACGCTGGCCTCGCACATCTCTCGATCGATTCGGGGTTGCCGGTCGCTCGCGCGTTCGCGCATTTCCTGTCGCTGGCGAACATCGCGGAGCAGCACCATCGGCTCCGTCGCCGCCGCGAACACGCGCGAGATGCTCACGAGCCGCCGCAGCGTGGATCGTACGAGCGCGTATTTGGCAGCCTCGCCGCGGCCGGCGTCTCCGCCGCGACGGTAGAGCAGACGTTGAGCTCTGCTCGCATAGAGCTCGTGCTGACTGCGCATCCAACCGAAATCTCGCGTCGCACCGTTCTGCAGGGTCGCCGCCGTATTGCGGCGCGGCTCGCGGAACGCGACAGAGCGGACCTGATATCGTCGGAACAGCAGCAGATCGAAGAAGCGCTCGAGCGCGAAATCGCCCTTCAGTGGCAGACCGACGAAGTGCGGCGCGAACGCGTCTCGCCGCTCGACGAAGTGCGCGCGGGTCTTGTCGTGTTCGAGGAGAGCCTCTGGGAGGCGGTGCCGTCGTGCCTCAGAGCCGCCGACCGCGCGCTCAGGCGGATTGGGAGCCGACCGCTGCCGATCGACAGCGCACCCATCCGATTCGGTTCGTGGATTGGCGGCGATCGCGACGGCAATCCGAACGTCACGCCAGAAGTAACACGCCAGGCGACATGGCTCGCGCGTTGGATGGCGGCAGATCTGTATCTGCGCGACGTGACGGCGCTGCGCAGCGAGCTGTCGCTCACCGAGGCGGCGCCCGCCCTCCGTGAACGGACCGGCGGCGCACGCGAACCCTACCGCGCGCTCCTCGGCGTGGTCCGCGATCGGCTCATGGCGACGCGGGCGTGGGCGGCTCATTCGCTCACGACGCCGTCGCCACCGCCCGGCGACGTCGAGCCGTTCCTCGATGTCGACGATCTCCGCCGGCCATTGCGCCTCTGCTACGAATCGCTGGTCGATACGGGCAACGAGCTGATCGCAGCGGGTCGGCTCGCGGACCTCCTGCGCCGTGTTGCCGTATTCGGTCTCACGCTCGCGCCGCTCGACCTTCGTCAGGAAGCGGCGAGACACACTGAAGCCGTCGAGTGGATTGCGACGGTCGCGCAGTGGGGAAGTTACGCCGGTGCAAACGAAGCGGAACGGCAGCGCCTCCTGCTCGATCGCCTGCCGACGTGCCGGCTGTCGATCGCAGATCTTCCTCTGCGCGACGCCAGCGAACGCGTGCGAGATGTCATCGAGACGTTTCGAACCGCAGCGCAGCTTCGCCCTGATTCCCTTGGAGCGTACGTGATCACGATGGCCGCGGTGCCGTCGGATGTTCTCGCCGTCGAGCTCCTGCAGACGATTGCCGGAAACGCTCGGCCGCAGCGCGTCGTGCCGCTCTTCGAGACCGCCGCCGACCTCGCGCGTTCCGGCGACGTCGTTCGCGAACTGCTGGCGATGCCCTGGTATCACGAGCGCATCGGAGGGCATCAGGAAGTGATGGTCGGCTACTCCGACTCGGCGAAGGACGCCGGACGATTCAGCGCCGCGTGGCTGCTGTACCGCGCTCAGGAACGCATCGTCGACGCGTGCGATCGCGCCGGCGTGGCGCTCACGCTGTTTCATGGCCGCGGCGGCAGCCTCGGCCGCGGCGGCGGGCCCACGACGCTGGCGATCGGCGCGCAGCCTCCCGGATCGATCCGAGGAGCGCTTCGGATGACGGTGCAGGGGGAGGTCATTGACGCAAGCTTCGGCGCGCGCCAGATCGCCGAGCGTACGCTCGAGGTGTACACCACCGCGATACTGGAGGCGACGCTGCAGCAATCGTCACCGCCCCACGGCGACTGGCGGCAGCGGATGGAAGACATGGCAGAGCGCGGTCGCGCGGCCTATCAAGCCGTGGTCCGCGACGACGCGCGCTTCGTCGAGTATTTCCGGACGGCGACGCCGATTTCCGAGCTCGGGACGATCAACATCGGCAGTCGCCCCGCCAAGCGCTCGCAGACAGGCGGCCTCGAGACGCTGCGCGCCATTCCATGGCAGTTCGCATGGACGCAGACGCGCCTCTTGCTCGCGTCGTGGCTCGGCTTCGAGGAGGCCGTCGCGGGCGAGCTGTCTTCAAACCTCGAGTCGTTGCGCGAGATGTATCAACGCTGGCCGTTTTTCAGGTCCACGGTGGAGCTGATCGAGATGGCGCTCGCCGAAGCGGAGCCGCGGATTGCCGCGCAATACGATCGACTCACCTCAGACGACCTCCAGAAACTCGGCGCGTCGCTGCGGGGCCGCCTGGCGCGCGCGATCGAGGCGGTGCACGCGATCACAGGGCGCGCAACGCTCGTCGAAAACAATCCGGTGCTGCGCCGCTCGATCGACCTTCGCAATCCGTACATCGATCCGATCAATCTCGTGCAGATCGAACTGCTGCGCCGCCTTCGTCAGCCCGATGCCGATCCGGGGTTGCACGACGCGTTCGTCGTCACGGTCAACGGGATCGCGGCGGGCATGCAGAGCACCGGCTAGCTACACCATCATCAAATTCGGTGCGAGGAAGTAGAACGCGATGGAAATCAGCACGAGATACGCGAGGACGACGAGCGTCCACGCCATGTTGTGGCGGATCACGTCGCCTTCGCTCCGAACGAAGCGGCTGGTCGACACGCCGACGCTCGCGGTCTGCGGCGCGATCGGCTTGCCGACCTCCGCGCCGACCGAGTTGAACGACGGAAGCATGAGCGGCGGCAAGTGGAGCAGCCGCCCGGTCACGGCCTGCACCGGTCCGAACATCGCGTTGGTCGACGTGTTGCTGCCCGACAGCGCGACGCCCACCCAGCCCAGAATCGGCGCGAGCACGATGAACGCGAGGCCGACTTTCGAACAGCCGTACGCCATCGAGTTCGCCATGCCGCTGTACACGAACGAGAACGCGAGGCCGAAGATGAAGAAGCCAACGAGCAGCGCGCCCCACATCTGATGCCACGTGCGCGCAAAGACCTGCTTGACGGTGGCGGACCCGGGACGGAGCAGCGCAAGGATGACGAGCCACGATCCGAGAATTGCGGTGCCTGGGCTGAGCGGATTCAAGTTGAACGTCGACGCCTCAGGCCGCTCGGTTATCGAGCTGATTCGCAGGACGGATAACTTCACTGCGCTGTAATCCGGAAGGTGCGACCAGGGGCCGGTCCACGACACCACAACGAGGACGAGGACGATGTACGGCATCCACGCGCGGAACGCAGCCGCGCGGTCGATCGGGGCGGCCTCAGCCGCCGACTGCGCGCCCATGCTCTGCACGATCGGCACGCCGCCGAAACCGCGGATCGTTTTCGGGCGCCACACTTTCGTGAACGCGAAGAGCACCCAGAACGACGTCAACGCGCCGGTGATGTCGGGAAGATACGGTCCCAGGAACACCGCGACCGGCCACTGACCTGCGATATACGAGAGCGACCCCACAATTGCGAGCGGCCATGCTTCTCTCATGCCGACCGTGCCGCTCACCAGAAACAGCAGCACCCACGGCGGAAGCAGCGCGAGAACGGCAACGATGTGCCCGACCGAGGCGGAGACGCTGAGGAGGGGCAGCCCGGTGACTGCCGCGAGCGCGATGAGCGGCGCGCCGAGCGCGCCGTACGAGACCGGGGCGTTGTTGGCGAGCGCCGCGACGCGGATGGCGTCGAGGTCCGCGATGCCGACGCCGACGAGAATGGGCGCGATGACCGCCCACGGGTATCCGAAGCCGACGAGCCCCTCGAGCAGCGCGCCGAATGCCCACGCGAGCATCAACGTCTGGATGCGCACGTCGCTCGTCGCATGGTGAATCAGCCAGCGTTTGAAGTTCTCGAAGTCGCCGGTCAACACCAGCGTGTTGAAGATCATCAGACCCCAGAACGTGATCCAGTCGACCGCCCATACGCCCTGCAGCCCGCCGTAGAGGTATGCGCGGCCGACGAGCGCCGGCGGCGTATGCCAGACGATGATGGCGATCGCCGTCGTCACGACGCCCGCGATGAGCGTGGCGAGCCACGCCGTCATGCGCAGCCCGGCGAGCAGCGCGAGCAGCACGATGAGGGGAACGAAAGCGACGAGCACCGTCAGCCACAGGCTGCCCAGTGGAACCAGCGTCTGAGTGAACATGGCGGCGGAGTATATCCGGTTCTCTAGGCTCCTGAGGGGCTCAGGGTTCTAGAGGTTCCGCAGGATTGGATATCGCGCGCTAGGCGGACGATGTCAGGCGGGCTGTTGCGCGGCGGCTTCGAGCCGCTTCAGTTCCTCGGTGTAGAGCGACGTGAGCACGCGGGTGATCATGAACTTCTCGATGATGCCCGCGAGACCGCTTCGGACCGGAATCTCGGTATGGATCGTGACCTGGCACGTTTTCCCCGCAGCGTCGGGATCCACCACAAAGGTCGACACGGCGTCGTTGCCTTCGACATTCCGCTCGACGAGCACGCGGCCGGGTTCCGGTTCGCTGACAATCGCCCGGAAGTGCGTCGTGCTGCCGAGGATCCTCATGTCGAAGCGAATCACCGTGCCGGCGCCGACGCCGCCCTGTTCGACAACGAGGTTGCTGAACTGCTTCGGCACGATCCGGGGGTGACCGGTGTGGTAGTTGGCGATCGTCGCATACACCACGTCCGCCGGCGCGGCGATCCTCGCCGTTGCCGTGACCGCGTGCGTCGACATCAGCGCGTCGTCGCCGGCTGAGGGCCGATCGAGGCGACGGCGTCGACCCACTCGCCGTTGATCCGGACGACCCATGTGCCGGTGCGAGCCTTTCCACGCCAGCCTTCAGGGCGGAAGCCGATGTCGTTGCCCGACAGCACGGCTGCCGGCTCGCGGGCGGTCCGCGTCTGAGCCGTCGCGATCACGCCGACCGCTACGAGTGAAATGACCCAGAGGATGAGAAAGGCGATACGCGTGCGCACGGTCATATGTCCTCCCGACCACATTTGGACGCCGGAGGCGCCGGTTCGGTCTCAGAGGATTTCCTTCAATATCTGCTGGATTGCGATTATCGTGTTCCAATTCCGCGTCGTCGCTGCCATGCCGCAGAGTTTGTCGATCTGTCCGAGATAGCCGATCGTCTTCATATGACGACGATACATCCCGAACACAAACTGTCCATCCACCGCGATCACCCGCACGAGCCACGGACCCTCGGACGGAAACGTGAGAGGAAGCGTTGCTCGGACACGACCAGCTTTCGGCAGGATGCTGACAAATCGCACCACATCTGCGCGTGACGGCTGATCTGCAAACGGATTCTCGGCCTCTAATCGCAAGACGTCGCGAGCATCGCAGAGGACCGCGTGCGCTTCGAATGGAAGCTTCGCGAGCAGCGCGGTGCGGAACTTTGCGCGGGACCCAGGCCTGCGAACGACAAACGTGCCGGCCGCTCCCACGTTGACGATGTCGTATTCACGCATCTCGCGCGCGAGGATGCTCGGTCTAAACCTCCGGTGTCCGCCGACGTTGACGCCTCGAAGAAAGACAACGAGAGCCATAATGAATACCGAATATTCGCAGTACATTCTGGCCGTGTCGAACCCCAAACGCACATGCGACGCCGCGATCATCCTGCGGGATCAGAATTGTCGTGAGGTCCGGTTGCGTCCGTCGTAGAGTGAGGGCCACCCGTCGTGAGGAGTCCCGATGAAACTTAATGCAAGTCGCTTGGCATTGCCGGTGTTCGGCGTTCTTTGTCTTACGGTGTCGGCGGCGCAGGCTCCCGAGACGAAACGCACGCCACCCCGCGCTCCGCTGCAGAGTCTCATCGAGGCCCTGGCCGGCAACTGGCGGCTCAAAGTGCATTTCGAGCCGATGAATTCGGGGGACAAAGCCATCGACGGCGCCGGCGAGGAGTCGTGGCGGGCGGGACTGGGCAACATCACACTGATCGAGGAAGAACATATTCCGACTCCGAGAGGATCTGCCTTTCTCCTCGGCGTGATTTGGTGGGATCGCCAGGCGAACCGGCTGGGCGGGATGGAGTGCAACAGCGATTTGCCGTTCACGTGCGATCTGAAGGGTGCGCTCAACGACATCACGATCACGTGGGACGGGAAGAAATTTCAGCTCGACGAGATCGAGACCCACGACGGCAAACGCACTGTGTGGCACGAGGCATGGACGAACATCACGGCGCATTCGTTTCTGCAGACCGGCGATGTGACGGAGCCGGACGGGACGACGCGGCGGTTCATGACCGTGGAGGGCACGCGAGTGCAGAAGCCGTGACTCTGCGCAGCGGCGACCGCCGCGCGTCGAAACGTTCTCGGACGTAGTTGCGAAGATCGAGATTAGGTGGTGGCGAGGGACAGAATCGAACTGTCGACACTACGATTTTCAG
>Ga0105240_10006469_pt1 | contig 17213 bp, 15 predicted proteins | sample KBSC54metaG_FD_80426 | JGI IMG/M metagenome (GOLD analysis project Ga0105240, IMG submission 80426) | Corn rhizosphere microbial communities from Kellogg Biological Station, Michigan, USA - KBS C5-4 metaG | ecosystem: Host-associated > Plants > Roots > Rhizosphere > Soil | place: Michigan, USA...
TATGATCAGTGGCTTGAATTGCGCCATCATTTCATTCTGAAGTTTATCTGAGAATCCCGTACCCACTTTACCTACATAATGCAGTTTTTTACCCTCATAAACCCCAAGCAAAAGTGAGCTAAATTTTTTCGAGCTACCTTCGTTTTTTGTAAAGCCGCCTATTACTACTTCCTGGCGTTTGTGAACTTTTATCTTTAACCACTCTTTGGAGCGTAGATCAGGCGAATAGGTGCTGTCTTTCTTTTTGGCTATGATTCCTTCCAGTCCCATTTGTTTGGCCGCACGGAAGAAGTCGCTGCCTTTTACATCAAATACCTGGCTCAGGCGGATACGGTCATCATGTTTTGGTAATACATCTTCTAATATCTTTCGCCTGTCGGCGAGAGGTAATTCCATAAGGCCGATGCCTTCATACCATAAAATATCAAAAACATAATAAGTTAGTTCACCGTCGGCCTCGCTGCGCCAGTTTTGAAGGTGTCCGAAGTTGGATTGACCCTTTTTATTCAGCACTACGATCTCCCCATCGATAACCGCATCGGTCTTCCATTCGGATAACAATTCCCGTAACGGATAATATTTATTATTAAATGATTTGTTATTGCGTGAAAGAATATCAGCACGCCCCCTATAGATATAACTAAGAGCCCGGTAGCCGTCCCACTTTACTTCATACATCCAATCCGGGTCATCAAAAGGCTCATCTACCAGTGTGGCAAGCATAGGTTTAACATTTTCGGGCATAGACGATCTTTTCCCTTTCCCGAAAATATCTTTGAGGTGTTTATGATTTGTTTCACCTTTCATTATCACTCAGTACATTACTGCAAATAGTTATGACGTTGTTAAACTTTAATATAATACCATGCGTCTTGGATGATTGTTTTGATTTTTAGTCAGTTACTTGTTTTTTGGCCCTCGAACTTTTTCTCAATAGCAACCCAGTAAGGGAGGTCAACAATATTGATAAACTCGTCCATATTCATTGCTCTTTTCTCGGACATCGGTTCGCCATTTTTTAGATGTTTCAGGACCACCTGCGTGGTATGGGCAACCTGGAAGATGACGGTTCAGTGCCGAAAATGGTTTGTTGAGATATATGAGCTATAAAAGCATATCTATGAATTTTAGCCTTAACTAATGTCCTCCCTGAGTTCTTCATACAACCGCTTATCCAAAGCGCGTATTTAGTTTAAACCGATTATGCTATTGCCTTGTTAAGTTTATAGAAGGGGGAATAGTGAACATGAAGAAACCGAGGAATGTGTTTGTAACATTAGCGCTTTCATGCCTGGCATGGGTTGTGCTGCGCTTTTTACACTCTCTCCGCAGTGAACAGTCAGCAGAAGAAGACGGATCAGCATCCACCTATTAAACGGAACTGAGTAAAAGAATGCACCACGGTATTGGTTTTGGCGACTCTGATCTTCAGCCAATAGACTAATGCCATCAACTAACTTAAAAACGCGTCTTCGTCACAAAAATAATCCGTATTAATAGCGAAACCATGATGTATGGGGTTTGTTCGATTAATTAAAAGATCAGGCTGATTTGTTTATTAATTAAAATGTTATGAGTAAAATAAAAAAACTTTGGAAAGCACTCTCAGGTGCAGTAAGCTGGAATCTGGAAGAGTCAAAAACTGGTGACCGACTTCTAAAGCAATTAAAAAAAAGTCAGAAAAAAAATATAAACGAAGCCGATGCAAATAAATAGCTGGCATGAGCACCATTGATCTGATTATAGCTATCCGTCTGATGCCGGATTAAGAAAACCCTGACTGTATTTCGTTAACTTCAATTCAAAACAGGTATTTCCCGCCCTTATTTACCGTATTTTCCGGACAAACTCCGTCCGCTTCTGACATGTTGTCTTAGGAACCGAACCGCTTCTGAAATGGTTGCAGAAGCACTTAAAAAGATAACATGAAAATATTCACCTGGCATATACACGGCAGTTATTTATTTTACCTTTCACAAGGAAATTATAAAATATATATACCTGTCAAAGAGGAAAAGACAGAAGGGTATTACGGGCGCGGCGAAACTTTCCCATTTGATGAGAACGTGATCGAGATTCCTGCCCAAGAAGTAAAATACCAGCAATTTGATTGTATTCTGTTTCAAACTAATCAAAATTATCTCGTCGATCAGTTCGAGATATTGTCCGAAGAACAACGGACTTTACCCAAAATTTACCTGGAGCATGATCCTCCAAGGCAACACCCCACAAACACCAAGCATTTAATAGACGACCCCGATATTGTTCTGGTGCATGTGACCTACTTTAATAACCTGATGTGGGACAGCAATGGTACCCCAACCAGGGTAATAGAACACGGTGTAACAGATCACGGCGCAGTTTACACAGGATCCTTAAACAAAGGACTTGTTGTGATTAATAATCTACCGGAACGCGGCCGTTTACTTGGATTTGATATTTTTCTGGAAGTTCAGAAGCGGGTGCAGCTTGATCTGGTGGGAATGGGAACGGGCGATTGGGGGCTAGGGGAGATTTTGCATCCGCAGTTGCCGGGTTTCCAGTCTCAATATCGGTTTTTCTTTAATCCCATACGCTATACCAGCCTGGGACTGGCGGTTTGTGAGGCGATGATGATGGGCATGCCGGTGGTAGGTTTGGCGACTACTGAATTATCGTCTGTAATAGATAATGGTTATTCAGGTTTTATCCATACTGATGTCAACTATCTTATTGACAAAATGAACCTCCTTTTGGACGATGCAGCCCTGGCCGCTGAAATTGGAAGCAACGGTAGGGAAGTAGCCTTGGGACGATTTAATATAGAGCGTTTTACCACAGAGTGGGAAGCGCTTTTTAATGAAGTGACGGAAAAAAATGTGAGAAGGAGATTGCGTATTGTGCATTAATAATTATGAAGAACAAAAAAAGAAGAATAGCATTTATAAGCGATCACGCGTCGCCGTTGGCGTGCATTGGCAGGGTTGATACAGGCGGGCAAAATGTTTATGTCGCGCAATTGACCAAATACTTGGCTCAACAGGGTTATCTTATTGATGTTTATACCCGGCGCGATGATGCAGAAGCCGACGAGATAGTGAATTGGGAAAAAGGTATAAGGGTGATCCATATAAAAGCCGGCCCTGAGTGTAATATAGCAAAGGAAGAAATGCTACAATTTATGCCGGAGTTTCAGAATAATATGATCCGGTTTATCATCAGCAATCATTTGCATTATGAATTGATACATGCTAATTTCTTTATGTCGGGTTTGGTGGCCTGTGGGCTCAAAAAAGAGTTGGATATCCCTTTTGTGATCACGTTTCATGCATTAGGTTGCATCCGGCGTATTCACCAGGCTCATAAGGATAAATTCCCCGAAAAGCGGATCGTTATTGAAGAAATGATCGTTCGCGAGGCGAACCATATCATAGCTGAATGTCCGCAGGACAAGGATGACCTGATCGTTCATTACCGGGCAAATCCCCGGAAGATTAGTATTGTGCCCTGCGGATTCAGCTCTTCTGAGTTTTATCCGATAGAAAAAACCGTAGCACGCAGTATCCTGGGCTTACCGCACGACCAGCATATTCTATTGCAACTGGGCCGAATGGTTGAGCGCAAAGGTATCGATAATGTGATCAAGTCGATGGCTTATCTTAAGTCCGCTTCGGATAAGAGTTTTAAGCTGATCATTGTCGGCGGCGACTCTGAAAAAATGGAAAATTCAGAGGACCTCGAGTACAAACGGCTATGTACGGTCGCCAAAAGATTAAAAATAATGGATAAAATAGAATTTGCCGGTCGCAGAGATCGCGATAAACTGAAGTTTTATTATAATGCTGCAGATCTTTTCATCACCACGCCCTGGTATGAACCATTCGGAATCACTCCGCTTGAAGCAATGGCATGTGGTACGCCGGTTATTGGCGCTAATGTGGGTGGAATTAAATTCAGTGTAAAGGATGGCGTTACCGGCAGCCTGGTACCTCCACGGCAACCAAAGAAACTTGCCAAAAAGATAGAGGATATTATCAGCGATCAGGCAGTACTCAACACTATGGGACTGAATGCCATAAAGCATGTGAATACCTGGTTCACCTGGGCCAGGGTGGCCGAACAGATAAATGAATCATATCAGTACGTGTTGAGCAACGGCAAACCAACAAGCAAGCTCATAAATATTGGTGGCGATAGCCAGGCAGCATAAGACTAATGGACGCAGCAATTTTTATAGATAAAGATGGCACCCTTATTTACGATATCCCTTATAACGTCGATCCGGATTTGGTCGTGATAAGGGACAACAGTATCGAAGGGTTAAGAATGCTTTGTGAAAGAGGTTTTAAGCTGATAGTTATTACCAATCAATGTGGGGTGGCATGCGGTTACTTTGGTGAAGAAGACTTATATATTGTAGAAGAAAAACTACGGTCCCTGCTCGAGCCGTTTAGTATAACGCTGTCGGGTTTTTATTTCTGCCCTCACTATGCTAACGGCATTATTCATGAATACGCCGTCGACTGTTTTTGCCGGAAACCTATGCCGGGTATGCTACTACATGCTGCTGAGGTGAATGATATCGATCTTTCCAATTCCTGGATGATAGGAGATATATTAAACGATATAGAGGCTGGCGCCCGGGCAGGATGTAAAACTATTTTGATCAATAACGGTGGTGAAACCGAATGGCAGACAGGTGACTTTAGAATCCCCACTATGATCTGTTCCAACATTAACGAAGCTGCGGATTGTATTCTAAACTATCATTATGTATGAGCGACTGGAGCGGCTGTAAAAATATTCTTTGCATGCGACCTGATAATATGGGCGATCTGATCATGAGCGGCCCGGCCATCAGGGCCTTAAGGCATACTTTTAATGCGCGTATTACTGCACTTACCTCGTCCATGGGACGGCATATAGCGCCATTCATGAATGAAATTGATGAAACCATTGTTTTTGATTTGCCGTGGGTGAAAACCAATGAAGTGGCTGAAAGCGATTCCATTCAATATTTAGTAGATGCGTTAAAATTAAGGCGGTTTGATGCAGCGGTTATCTTTACTGTGTACAGCCAAAGCCCGTTGCCTACCGCTATGCTGGCTTACATGGCCGGTATACCTAAGGTGCTGGCTTATTGCCGTGAAAACCCTTATGGTTTACTCACGCATTGGCTGCCTGATGAAGAGCCTCATCGTTTTATCAGGCACCAGGTTAGGCGCGATCTTGATCTGGTCAAATCTGTAGGCGCAAATCCGTCCTGCGAAAATTTATGCCTGCATATAAATAATGTCTGGCCAAAAGTTGCAAAAAAGCTTACAGCGTCAGGTTTGAAATTGGATCGTCCGTGGCTGATATTACACGCAGGTGTGAGCGAAGCAAAGCGACGGTATCCGCTCGACCTATGGATAGAAACCGGTAAAAAAATAGTTCATGAATTAAACGCTCAAATTCTACTTACCGGTTCAACATCGGAAAAGAGGTTTACTGATCAATTGCAGCGGGAAATCGGTGAAGATTGTTATTCGATTGCCGGATTATTCGATCTGGAAGAATTTATCTGCCTGGTGCACCATTCCCTGCTGATGGTTTCGGTCAATACCGGCACAACGCATATTGCCGCTGCTGTAGGAACACCAGTTGTGGTTCTTTATGCCCAAACCAATCCACAACATACACCCTGGAAAGTACCCTGCAAAGTGTTGCAATTCCCTGTTAGAGAAGAGGTGCGAAGTAAAAATGAAGTGATACAGTACGTAAACCGGAAACTTTACCGGGAAATAATAGAAATGCCGCAACCCGATGATGTCATCCTTGCGATAAAAGGACTCCTGAATCCAGTTGGTTCACTAAGTCAGCAGTTTCACGAAATACTTCATCAAAGTCAGGAGATTGAAGCCAGTTGATGGTTCGGTGCAATTGTTTATTGATTGGTCCCCAGCGTTCCGGTTCGCCGTCCATGCTAATCACAATGCTCGGGGTCTTCAGAGCAGCGGCGATATGCGATACGCCTGTGCAGTTGGATATCAAGAGTGCAGCGTCATTGATCAAAGCCGCAACAGCCCCAACAGATGTTTTGCCTGTAGCATCAATAACCTCGTAGCTCATTTGTGCAATTACTTCACGGCTAATATTCGCTTCATCCTTTGTTCCGGTGATGACGACTTTATAGCCCTGTTCGTAGCAAAAATCCCCAAGTGCAGCAAAATGTTCCGTTGGCCATTGCCGCCATGCGCCGCGCGAGCCAGGGTGAATGCATACATAGCGGCCATTTTCAACAGGTAATGCGATATAGTCCAGTTCCTGGAAGTCCACTGCGTTTAAAGGAAATTCGAGCGCATTTCCCTGCGATGAAATTCCCAAAAATTCCATCAGCATAATGTGCCGGTCAATTTCAGAGCCTTCATTAGGATATGGCATAAATAAATTATTGTCAGGTGCGTAATGTCCATCTATACGAAATCCGGTTGTGTATTTTGCTCCGAATAGTTCGATCATGGCGTTTACGATAGAACCATTTCCCTGCATTTGCAATACCAGGTCAAATTGTTCTTTTTGTATCATCGGTAAAAACTCTGCAAAGCCCGCCGGATCAAAAGCCTGTTCGGGTAAACCCGGAAATCCGGGAAAATGAATAAACCCGTCGAAGTAACTATCAAACCGCTCGACCAGCCATTTAGCCCATGGAAGGCCAAGCAAAGTTATTTCTGCATCGGGATAGGCATTTCTCAAGGCGTGAATTGCAGGTATAGTGCATAGCATGTCGCCCAATTGCAGTGCTCTGAAAACTGCAATCTTCTTAATTTGACCGGAAAGTAATTTCATAGGAAGAACACTTTGTATTTAAATGCGCCATACCATTGCCAGTAAATTGATAAAAATGGAATAATGAATGAGGTGACCACCATCTCTGCAATATGTGGTGCCGAAAGCCGTGTGGTATATAGTCGCTTTATGATGAAGTTGAATGTAAGGAATATCCATGTATAGAATCCGATAATTCCGATCGATTTATTATTTGAAAGGAACCCAACTACCATGATCATAAATGCCACAATAATTGCATAATAAAGAAGTGGCGGCGCCGATTGAATTTTGCTCCGGTACAGCTCAGGATATTTTTTGTAAAGCAGCGCGTTGTATAGCGTTTTCTTTTGCTCCTTAATACTAATGCCCCATTCAGCTTTACGTATCGGATGTACCACGATAGCGGTTTCGATGTGTTTAATCGGAATATTTTCGCGGATCAATTTAAACTCCAGGTCGCTATCTTCCCGCCATGCCATTTGAAATTGTTCATCAAATCCGCCGATCTTTAACAGCGCTGCGCGGGTGCATGCGCAATTGGCTGTTATAAAATCGGCAAATTCCAGTCCGGCAGTATTTTTCTCATAGTCAGTTGGCCTGCTACTCCGGGGAACAATAACGTTGCCGGTTGTCGCTTCTTCTTTATCAGGGTTTATATTCCCTGTTATTTCTTTCAGCCAATACTGATCGGGTAAACAATCGTCATCTGTAAAAGCGATTATTTTACTCCGGGCATTCAGCCAGCCATAGTTACGTCCGGCAGCGGGTCCTTTTTTTGTTTCCATAGAAAGAAATCGCAACGATGTCACCCTGTTTTTAGCCAGATCCGTGATAAGGTCCTGGGTTTCAGTATCCGGGCCATCGCTCACTACAATTATTTCATACCGTCGCTTGTTATATTTCTGAGTCAGCAAAGCCATCAGACACTTCTTCAGTAATTGCGGACGACGATAGGTGGGGATAACGACTGAAATCTCCATATTCTTTTTCAATAATAAATGAACCAATGATCAGGGCATCAAACGGCGAACTCCAGAAACATTCAATAGCATCGCGTGGTGTGCATACAATGGGTTTTCCCAGGGTGTTGAAAGAAGTGTTGATGAGTACCGGCACGCCAGTTTTTTGATAGAAGGCCTTAAGAAGATCATAATAGAGTTTGTTTTGCTGCTCATTGATGGTCTGAATGCGGGCCGTTCCGTCGATGTGCCTTACTGCCGGTATTTTATCGGCCTTGTCTTCCAATACATCATACACAAAAAGCATAAAAGGAGAATAACAAGCATTTTTGAACCAGTTTGAAGCCTCTTCTTCTAATACAACCGGTGCTACCGGCCTGAAATCTTCGCGGTCTTTTACCTCATTTAGCCGGGCTTGCATTTCTGCATTGATAGGTGAGGCCAGTATAGAACGTCCTCCAAGTGCCCGTGGCCCAAATTCCATTCTCCCCTGATACCAACCAATGATCTTGTCCTGCGAAAGTAGCTCGGCGGCGTCTTCCACAACGTTCTCTAACTTCCGATAAGGCATTTTGCACCATATCATAAACTGTTCAATTTCTTTATCGCTATATTCTGGTCCCCAGTACGCGTGTGTCATTACAAAATGGTTGTTGGCGGCCGGCCGCTGTTGCGCGTCTATCCAAAGCGCGGCGCCCAAAGCTGTGCCATCGTCACCAGATGCGGGTTGTACCCAAATATTTTTAAACGGACTACGGTCACGTATCCGGGCATTGGATACACAATTGAGCGCTACACCGCCGGCCATACACAAATTCTCTTGCTGAGTTTCTGAATAAAGCCAGTTTGCTAATTCCAGCATCGTTTCTTCAAGAACAGCCTGCAGAGAATGGGCAATATCAAAATGGTGCCTGGTAAATTCTTCATGCCGTAGGCGCTGAATACCGAAGCGCTCTGTAAATCTTTGATCATTTATGGTATACTGGCCATTTTTGCCTACTTGGATGATGTCTCTGAAGTCATATAGAAATGTAGGTTTGCCATATGATGCCAATGCCATCACTTTGTATTCATCTGAAGAGTGTAAAAAACCAAGGTGGGTGGTGATCTGCTCATACAGCAGGCCAAGGGAGTGCGGCATATTCACCTGCGCAATGCGACGGAGATCGTTGCCGGAGCCAATGTTATAGGTTGTCGTGGCATATTCACCGCGCCCGTCCGCAGTCAGAACAGCGGCATTTTCAAATGGCGAGCAATGAAAAGCGCTTGCAGCATGTGCGGTGTGATGTTCTACAAAATGCCATTGTTCAGGCTGTACACTTGCCCCCCAAAAACGCTTTTGCAAATGATGTGGATATCCATCGTTTAGCTGATGTCGCGCATTGATGATTGACGAAAGAAACAGTGGATCCCAGGGATTCAACCAATCGCCATAGGTGAATTTCTCTTCATTATCGAAAGGAATTTCAATAACCGGTCTTTTTCGGTAGTCGCCTCCAATCAGCAAATATGGATCAAACGAATAAGCGATGTGGTCTACATCATTGATATGAATATCCGCAACCTGCAGGCAATAATCAATCGCGTGAAAAGGAAGCTCCCAGGTTGAAAAGGGGACGGGGCGTTTACCGTGTTTAATATGTGTAAAACGCTCTTCTTCTGCCGCCGCAAGCAGCTTCCCGTCTTTTAAAATGCATGCAGCGGAATCATGAAATACTGCATTAATTCCTAATATGTACATCGAAACCAAGTGAAATTGTTAAACATTAAATTATCAGACATATAGAATGAACATCTTATTCTATATGAGAGTTTAGGTGGTTAATACCTGTTTTGAAAGAGGCAAATACTTGTTTTTGTTAATCCTGTGTGTTACAAAACTTATCATCTGTGAAGGTGTTTAAAATGAATCACAAACCATGTAAATAAATGCCTTCCGAATTATTGACACAGTGCAGTCATCTGCTGAAAGAAAAGAAATTGACCATAACTTTTGCTGAAAGTGCAACAGCGGGAAGATTATCAGCTGAACTTGCATTGATCCCGGACTGTGGCGAAATATTAAAAGGCGGTATTGTTTGTTATGATGCATGTATTAAGCAGGATATTTTGGGCGTACCGGAAAGCCTGGTAAAAAAGTACACGCCCGAGTCGGCGGAAGTTACTGCTGAAATGGCGCGCCGATTGGGAAATGTCATTAAGGCTGATATTTATGTGGCCATAACCGGCCTTATCATGCCGGGAGGAAGTGAGAGCCCGGATAAACCGGTAGGTACAATGTTTATTCATTCCATCGTCAATCAAAAGCCGATTGCGGTAAAAGAAATATTTAAAGGCTCACCAGAAGAGATCGTACTGCAGACGGTTGATCGTGTTGCCCGGCTGCTTCTTGATGAGCTCGAGTAAACAGGCAAAATTTTCATTACAATCCGTATTTTCCACCCAGACCACCTATTGTCAAGCGACAGAAAGACCCAGCATCGTTGTGCCTTTCTTATTTACTTCATTTCCTTTTCGATTTTCTCGATAACTCAAATGCTTTTTTAATATTGGCAAATTGGCGCCGTCGAATGTCGGGAGATCGGTGTCGCCTAAGTCCTTAATACTTCGATGTTTTGGTGTGCCCTTGATGATTGCCAAAAGTGCTTCTGAAAGAAAGTCAGGCAGATTGTTTAATTGATAGCCAGATTGTCAGAAGTGCAATAAAGCGATACATTAATTGTAATATTTTAATCATTAATTAATTTGCAGGATATTATTGGTAACTATTTTGCGTTTAAGGGCGTAAAGAGTTAATGTTTTAGCTCTTCCCTTTTTAAAAACTATTGATTAAACACCATTAAACAATGGCGCCTGGTTGGTGCTGGACAAATGAATTTAAAACCTGTAAAAAGTTTAAGTAAGGATCAGTTGGAGTATGGTCTGAAACTTGTTGTTGCCGATGGGCTCTCGGCCGAAGCGATGGTTGTATTTACCAGCGGTACCTTTCTTACCGCAATGGCCATCCATATGGGGGCTTCCAATTTTCAGTTAGGCGTTTTGGCGGCTTTGCCTACATTCACCACTATATTTCAGCTGTTTTCTATCTGGCTTGTTCAAAAATTTAAAAACCGCAAGGCGATTACGGCCTTTTGCAATTTCATGGCACGTGTTCCGCTCATTGCGATAGGTGTATTGCCATTCTTGTTTACAGCAGGAACCAGTATAGAAATATTGATTGTGATGCTGTTCTTCCAGCACATCTTCGGCGATATTGCCGGGGCTAGCTGGAATGCCTGGATGAAGGACATGATACCCGGTTCAAAACTGGGCTCATTCTTTTCGCACCGCAGCCGCATGGCGCAAACGCTGAATGTTACCTTAAGTTTAGCCACGGCCCTGGGTCTTGACTATATCAAAAAGCGTTACCCTTCAAGTGAGATCATGATTTACCATTTACTATTCCTCACAGGTGGTATGCTGGGCATGGTCAGCGTTATTTTGCTGTTGCGCACACCAGAACCCCAGGCGAGCAGAATAGACGGTAATTTACTTTCGTTATTTAGCCGACCGCTTAAAAATAAAAACTTTCGTAACCTGCTTATTTTTAATTCGTTCTGGGCTTTTGCATTAAACCTGGCAACACCATTCTTTGCGGTTTTTATGATGAAAACGATGGGACTGCCTGTTGCTTATATCATTGGTTTGGGTATTATCAGTCAACTGAGTAGTATTATTTCAATTAAAATATGGGGCCGTTATTCGGATCGTTTTAGCAATAAAAACATTGTGGCTTTTTGTGCGCCCTTGTATATAGCTTGTATACTGGCATTTACTTTTGCCGCTACACCGGGCAATATTTCTGCCATGCTCACTTTACTAGTAATTATTCATATCATCAGTGGATTATCTACTGCCGGCATTAACCTGGCGCTCTCCAATATTGGAATCAAGTTGGCTCCGAGTAACGAAGCTATAGCTTATATTACGGCAAAGAACATGCTTGTAGCCTTGTTTTCTACATTAGCGCCCGTGGTTGGCGGTTTGATGGCTGACTTTTTTGTTTCGCACCGAATAGAGTGGAACCTTCATTTGGGTTTTACTGGTATGGGTGATGTGCATCTGTTAACTCTACAAGGATGGAATTACTTCTTCATTATTGGAGGCACATTATCCTTGATCTCGCTCAGGTTATTGAAAAAAGTGAAGGAAGAAGGGGAGATTAGCAACAACCGTATGGTTATCTATATGCACACAAATTTTCGCAGTAAACTGCGCATACGCTTGGGCCGCGGGATGACTGATAAGTTATACTATCCCCGAACGGTTATGCATCAGCGTAAGATCAGGCGGTTAAAAACACGGCGGGAACACCGGAGGGCTGCTTAAAGATATATAGACCCAGTTATAATGGGCTCGGTAATTTTAAAAGAAGAAGGGTTTGAATAAACAATGATCGAGGCAGAGCTGTTAATCCGCAAAAGGTATTCTGCGAATTTTTGCAAAACATTTGTAAAAAATTTTCGCCAAGTTTAACAGATTTTCCTGTCCCACTGCGCAAATTCGCGCCCCGTTATTCAAAATATAAAAATATTTCATTGCCTATTGCATCCACCAGACCTTGTTTTACGCGGTCCATTTTCCAGCCGCTTTTCATACAGCGTATAATGCCTATGTTATTGTCATTCAATGAAATATCAGCCTCGTAACAGATGCCTTCGTCAGTATCGCAGGTTTCGGTAATGGGCACTGCCTCGCCTTTATAGGCCACACCTTCGTACTCAAATTCGAGCGGGATAGGGTCTTTCTCTAATTGCTCGATCATATCTTTAAAAAACTGGATCAAGTGCTTGCGCTGGGTCGGTGCTGTTGCACTCCATTTATCCTTGTCAGCCCTTTTATGGGCGACCTTAAATTTAAGCCCGGTCATTTCGGTAGAGTAATCGTTGGCATTCAGTTTTTTTACGTGCTGGTGCGACACGATGTACCATTGATACTCCGTTCCCACTGGTACGCCCGAATTTTCGGGGGCATGACCCACACGTCGTTTAGTAACGGCATAGGATATTTCCCACAGATCAGGAGTAATCTTGGTTTCCTTCCAGTCGCCCTCATCATAATGCCAATGATGGCCACGGCCAATTTGCACGCCAGTGTATTGCTTACCACCGAATTTTTTATAACGATTATAGCTGGCCGAAAAATCTTTGGCAACCGCGTTTTTTACCTTGTCTTTCTTTGCGCCTTCTGTTTTCTTCGAAGCCTTGGTTTTGGTTTCCATGGTAAATATTGTTTTTATTAAATCACCCCTATGGTGATCAATTTAGTCAAGGCGTAGCTTTCCCTTTCTTTTCCCAATGATCTTTTAGTTTTCCTTCTGATGTCGTTATCATGCTCCTCACGTACCGTTCACCCCTGATTTTGCCGGGAGCGATCTTTTTGCCAATGAAAAGAAGTATCGGTCGGCCTTCGTTATCTGTCTTGAAAGCAATGTCCCGGCCGCGGTACGTAATTTCATTGATCGATAATGCCGGGTACTGCTTATTCAGCAATTTTCTTACACCTTCTCCTAACATATTCTAGGTTTTAAATTATCGGATTTCTTATGGTTATTCATGATTAACCATTGGTTGTGGATAATAGTTTGATAATGAGGTGATAAAATTAGATTTGTTCAATGGCTCAGGAGGCTCATCTTTTATTCTGATTTTTATTGTTATCTGATAAGACAGAAAAACGGCGATCACAATAAAATAACCCTATAAATACAAATGCAAATGGTAATAGTATCCTAAAAAAATTTAATTCCCGGCCGCATAATGCCAGCCGGGGATTCTTTTAAAAATTACTGGGCTTAACCTTCGGACTGTTCCTGAGCGGCCTGATAGTTTATATCATTTTCGGCAATAGATGTGAGTTTTTGATCGGCATTTTTTTCTTCGTCCAGTGTTTGACGTAACAAATTTGCAGCATTTTCATAACCCAATGTTTTTGCTACTGTCACCAAACCACCATAAGTGGCTATTTCATAGTGCTCGGCCTTTTGTCCTGCGAAGATGAGGCCTACGTCCCGTTGGGCTGTTCCTTCATCCGTATCATCGATGATATCCTCGCCTTCATCAACAATCCCGGCCATTGCTGCGCATTTGGTTGCGTCGACCTCTTCACCCACCATGCCGAAAACCTGCTCGATACGGCTAACATGCCCTTCGGTTTCGTTTAAATGGTTTCTGAATGCATCTTTCAGCTGCGGTGTAGTTGCAGCTTCCTCCATTTTTGGAAGCGTTTTTACCAATTTTTTTTCGGCCCAATAAATGTCTTTTAATTGGTCGACGAAAAACTCTTTCAATTTTGAATCTTGCACTAATGTTTGTGTTTCCATAGCTTTCGTTTTTGAATGATTAATTGAGTTACTAATGTTGTGAGATGACCCTAACATGCTGACAGATTAATTCTATCAGACTCTACCAAATAAATCAACCAGAACAAAATAGGTTTTTGGGGAAAATACCTGTTTTTTCAGTAAAAATACGCGCCCTAATCGATCAGGCTGTTTTTTACAGCAAAGCGTATCAACTCAGCTGAATTACGAACGTTAGCTTTGTTTATCATGGTTTGCCTGTGCCCCTCAACCGTGCGGCGACTGGTATAAAGCTTATCAGCTATTTCTTTATTAGTGTATCCCTGAGCTATTAGTGAAAGTACCTCCGTTTCTCGTTTTGAGAAATCCACCATGCAATCGGTCATGTTGTTTTTATGATTTGTCAGGCTGAACATCCGCATAGCCAGGTCCGAACAAATGTACCTGTTGTTGCGGTGAATGTGTGATAAAGCAAACATGAGTTCCTCTGTGCTAATATTTTTTAGCAAGTAACCGTCTACACCTGAATTGAAAGCATCCATCACATAGTTTTCATTATCAAACATAGTCAGCATTACTGTCTTGATGTGCCGTTGGCTTGTTTGCTTTATATTTTCGACCAGTTCAATGCCATTCATTTCCGGCATATTCATATCAGTCAAAACAATATCGGGAGATGCGCCCTGTTCAATTAATTGCAGTGCTTCTTTGCCATTTGACGTCTCCGCAATGACCTCAAAAATTCCGGCATTCTCCAGTACTTTCTTTATGCCGTTGCGTACTATCTGATGATCTTCTGCCAACAGAATTCTAATCATATCAACTCTTTATATATTATTTCTAATTAAAAAACTGATTGATTGTTTTACTTCTAATTAAAAACGAGATGGGCTATACTTAACTATTTTAAAAACACGTATTTTACGCAAAAAATAGTTCGCGTTAATGTCAAAACCATGGTTAAAGGTTTTAAATTCTGTAGAAGCAATTGAAACGGCCGGTGGGTTTATTTACTAGTCAGGACAGGGTAATCTCTTTTTCTCCGGCAGCCATAATCTTGTTTAAATTTTTGGAAACTTCTTCTTTAAAACCTGGAAGTGTAGTAAGATCTGCATCCCATAGGCTCTTGTTGCTCAGAATCTTTTCCACGACCTGGCCGACATTCGAATTTTCCCATGCCCGACTGAAATAACCGGCCTGGCTGTCTGTGACGCCATACCCGCGTCCGTTGATCGATCCCCTGAATGAGCCGTCGCTCTGCTTTTCAATTTTCATAAATCTGATGAAGGCCGCAATCCCTAACGCCATATTCGCAGGTACGGAATTTTTTAACTTGTAGTAATTCAGCAACAAAGGAATTACACGCATTTTAATTTTGGTGCTGTACTGAACCGATATACTAAGCCACTCGTGCCGGATATGCGGGTTGCGGAAGCGGTCCAACACATTACGGGCGAACTCTAGTGCAACCTCTGGGTCAATTTTATAGGGGATGGATGGGATAATTTCCTTCTGGGCAAGCTCTGTAATGAATTTCGAGAAACCAGCATTATCCATAGCTTCTTTAACAGTATTAAGTCCTGACATGATCGCTACTGCGCAACTCAATGTATGCGACCCGTTAAGAAGGCGCAGCTTTAGCTCCCTATATATTTCGATATCGGGTGCTATTACTACGCGGTTGTCCGCTTTGCAGAAAGATAATATTGAAGCATCCCGCTCATCGCCTTCAATCGCCCAAAGGCAATAAGTTTCGGACATGATATGCAGGTTATCACTATAACCGCGCTCTTTTTCCAATGCAGCGGCTAATTCTTTCGCTGGTTTACCCGGAACAATTCTGTCAACTAACGAATTGCAAAATCTGTTGTGGTTTTCAATCCATTTTATAAACTCATCCGGCAGTTTGTTAAATTTGGCTAATTCCAATACTATCGATTTCAGCTTTTTACCGTTATCTGTAATAAGTTCGGTAGGAATAACAATCAAACCGCTAACTGTGCTGCCGCCAAATGCCTTATAACGTTCGTATAATACGGCCAGCAACTTGCCGGGAAAGGACAAGGGTGGTTGTTGATTGATGTCTTCCTCAACTAATTGAATGCCAACCTCAGTTGTGTTGGAAATAATAATCTGCAACTCGGGGCTTGTTGCAAGTTTTAAAATAGCAGCCCAATCATTTGCAGCCGACAATACCTGGCTGATAGATGAGCAGATAACCTGCTCGTTTACTTCTTTACCATTTTCAATGCCTTTTGAATAGATTGTATAAAGACCATCCTGTTTGGCAAAATCATCGGTAGAACCAGTATCTGTAGATTTTACAACAACAACACGACCGTTGAAAATTCCCTGACGATTGGCCTTGTCGATAAAATAATCGGGCAAGCCTCTTAATAGTACACCTGTACCAAACTGCAGCACCTTGTTGGGGAGTTCGGAAGTTCCGATACCGGGCTTTTGCAAACCGGGCACATTTATGTTTTTTAAATTATCTGTTGATAGTATCATATCTGTTTTAAAAGTAAATTTTGATTTATTGCGGACCCAGTCGTCCTTGCTGGAAAATATATTCTTAAGCGAGGATCGTATTGACAAAAGCCACCTGCCGGACAATGAAGTGGGCAGATGCCGGTTAGAATTTGAAGTAGCTACGAGCGTTGTAATAACAAATATCTTGTATAATTTTGCCTGTCCATTCTATATCTGCCGGCAACTCGCCATTTTCGATATCCTCGGCAAATAGGTTACACAGCAGGCGGCGGAAATATTCATGTCTGGGGTAGGACAAAAAACTGCGCGAATCGGTTAGCATGCCAACAAGTTTGCTCACCAGGCCCATGCTTGAAAGCGTATTTAACTGTTTGGTCATACCATCTTTTTGATCGAGAAACCACCACGCGGATCCGAATTGAATTTTACCGGCAACTGTGCCATCATTAAAATTACCGGTCATCGTGGCAAACAACTCATTATTGCCCGGATTAAGGTTATAAATAATGGTTTTGGCTAACTGGTTGGTACTATCCAATTTGTTTAAGAAACGGGAAAGCGCCTGCGCCTGCGAGAAATCGCCGATAGAGTCATAGCCGGTATCCGGACCGATTTCTCTATACGCGCGCGAA
>Ga0105240_10006470_pt1 | contig 17212 bp, 15 predicted proteins | sample KBSC54metaG_FD_80426 | JGI IMG/M metagenome (GOLD analysis project Ga0105240, IMG submission 80426) | Corn rhizosphere microbial communities from Kellogg Biological Station, Michigan, USA - KBS C5-4 metaG | ecosystem: Host-associated > Plants > Roots > Rhizosphere > Soil | place: Michigan, USA...
GCGTCCCTGGGGTGGTAATCGTGGTATGGTTCCTGCTCTCGCACATGCACTAAAGACACGCTAAAGTAGTTTTTTGGCGACTCCATCTAAACGTTCAACGGCTAAGCAGGTTATCGATGTAAAGCACTCTGATCGCCGCCGCATGATGCTGCTCTCAGCAGTTCTCCTGGCGGCGGTCCTGGCTGCTTACGCCAACCATTTCTGGAACGATTTCCACTTCGACGATTTCCATACCATCGTCAACAACATCTTCGTCACCAACCTCGCGAATATCCCGCGATTCTTTGGCGACGCGATGCTCTTCAGCATCATGCCGGCCAACGCAAGTTACCGGCCGGTAACTTCTGCGTCGCTGGCGATCGACTATGCCATCGGCCATGGCTACCTGCCGTTCTTTTTTCATCTTTCGACCTTCATCTGGTACAGCGTGCTGCTGATCCTGATGGTCGTCTTCTTTCGCCGCATCATGCAGTCGAACCTCTGGATCGCCATCGCGGCGGTGGCATGTTTTGGCCTGCACCCTGCAAATGCGGAGACCGTAAATTACATCATTCAGCGCGGCGACCTCTACGACACCCTCGGCGTAGTCGCGAGCCTGGTCTGTTTCGCTGCCTTCCCTGCACAACGTAAATATTGCTGGTATCTGCTGCCGGCGCTGGCCGCCTTTCTCGCCAAGCCTCCGGCGTTGATCTTCCCGCTGCTGCTCGTCGCCTACGTGTGGCTGTTCGAAGATCGCAAGCAGGCGCTGCGTTCAACCTGGCCTGCCTTCGCCGTAACGATTGCCGCCGCACTCTTCATCGGCAAGATGACGCCGCCCACTTTTCAAGGCGGAGGCGATCCGCTCCGCTACCGCCTCACGCAGCCGTGGGTAATTCTGCACTACTTCAAATCGTTCTTCCTGCCCACCGAGCTGAGCGCCGATACCGATTGGACCTACATCCCGCCGTTCAGCGTCGAAGCGCTAGCCGGCTACCTCTTCGTGATCGCGCTCGTGGCCGCGATCTACTTCACCTCGCGAAAAAGCGAAACAAAGCCAATCGCCTTTGGGCTGACCTGGTTCATCGTCACGCTGCTACCCACTTCGCTGATGCCGCTCGCCGACGTCACCAACGATCACCGCATGTTCTTCGCTTTCGTCGGAATGGCGCTGGCGCTCTTCTGGGCCCTGTATTTATGGGTGCTTCCGAAAGTGCCGGTGCGCCTCGCGACAGCCGGGTTGCTGATCGTTTTCTGCGCCGAAGCAGTCGGCACCTTTACGCGCAACGAAGTCTGGAAGACTGAAGAATCGCTCTGGCAGGACGTGACGGAGAAGAGCCCCAACAATGGCCGTGGCTGGTCGAGCTATGGCGCCGCGCTCGTCAATAAACAGGACTTCGCCGCAGCCCTCGTCCCCCTGGAGCACGCCGCGCAGTTGCGTCCGTACGATTCGGTCGTGGAGTTGAATCTCGCGGTGACCTATGGAGGTCTGAACCGCGATGCGGAAGCCGAACTGCATTTCCGTAAAGCGCTGGCGCTCGCACCTGGCATGCCCGATCCGCCGCTCTACTATGCGCGCTGGCTCGAATCCAAGCACCGTTTGCCCGAAGCGCAGGAGCAGGCCGAAGCTGCCATTCAAGCGAACCCGCGCGCCTTCTTCGCCCGCTATCTCTTATTGAAGATCTATTCCGCGCAAAGGAATCGCGCCGCTTTCGACAACCTGATGCAGGACAGCCTGCGCCTGGCGTACAACGACGACACCGCCCGCCGATATCTCGAAGAGCGCGCAAACGCCGAAAAAAAAGCCGCTGCGGCCGCGCCGCCAGGCAACTCCCCCGAAGCCATGCTGAATCTCTCCGCGAAGTATTGCAACGACCGCAATTATCAAGGCTGCATCGACCTGGCCAAGAAGGCCCTCGAGCTCCGCCCGAACTACGCCGAGGCCTACAACAACTTGGCCGCCGGCTACAGTTCGCTCGAGAAGTGGGACGACGCCATCAAAGCCGCCCGCGAAGCCATCCGCCTCAAGCCCGACTACGAGCTAGCCAAAAAGAATCTCGAATGGGCCGTCGCCCACAAAGCCCAAAGCAAGTAATCGCTGCGTTACGGGTGTTGGTCGCGGATGAAGTGGAGCGCTTCTTCGATCAGCGCATCCATTTCGTCTTCGGAAACTGGAGCGGCAACAGCCGCAAGATCGTCCAGACTCTCGATCAATCTCCGCACCGCCGCTTTGTGATCCGGCTCATCCGGTGTGGGGTCGAAGGGAGTAGAGATCATACAGCTATCAGCTCGTTTCTAGTATGTACCGAGCCGCGACCGCAAGGGAGCGGTACTTGATAGGTTTGTCGCTTGAATTAATCGTGGAGCCGCTCTAAGTCGAGGTTGGCGCCGGCGAAAGGAGAGTTGCGGAGCAGTTCGGCGAGGTTGTTGAATTTCGGGGAGCTTGGACCCACAGAGGGTTCGAACGAGCGGAGAGCTTGAAAAATCACTTCTTCGGCATCCGAAAATTCCCCGCTCTTGAGCCGCTGCTCAATCAGAGCCTCGACTTCCGGTCTGGTGATTTCGATGGTCATCAATCGCTCCTTCTTTCATCCTACCGCTTTGGTGAAAAAGTCCAGCGATTCATGGGCGGCGCGCTGCCACGTAAAGCGGCGGGCGTTGGCGCGCCCTTTGGCGATCATCGCTTCCCTTCGCGAAGCCGACGTCAGAACCTCTTGCAAGGCATCGCGCAAAGCCGACTCGCTGAGCGGGTCAATGAGCATTGCAGCGTCGCCGGCAATCTCGGGCAACGATGACACATTCGAAGTAATCACCGGCGAGCCCGCAGCCATCGCCTGTGCTACCGGAAAGCCGAAGCCTTCATATAAGGATGGGTAGACCAGGGCGATCGCCCCGGCGAACAGGCCGGGCATGTCCTGCTCGGCGACATAGCCCAGGTAGCGGACACCGGGAATCGGATCGCGCAAGCGAGCCATCGTTTCACTCTGCGCCCAGCCGGGAGGTCCAGCCAGCACCAAATCGAATTCCTCGCGAGTCGATTGCGGGAGCGCGGCGTAAGCATCCAACAGGCGGGCGATGTTTTTACGCGGCTCGATCGTACCCACGAAGAGGACATAGGGCCGCGCCAATCCCAGACGCTGTCGAGCAGCATCACCATCGGCAGCCGTGACGTCGAAGAAAGCCTGCGCGATGCCGTGGTGGATGACGCGGATCTTCTCTTCCGGCAGCTTGAGAATCCGCACAGCGTCGCGACGCGTCGCTTCCGAAACAGCAATCAGCGCGTCGGCGTGCTTGAGGATTCGCTCGGCGAAATTGTGGTCGGCGGCCACGTTGATCGCCGAGTGCGTCTCGGGCAGCAGCCAACAAGTCATGTCGTGGATGGTGGCGGTGAGCTTCGCCCGCTTGGGCGGGTAGAGAAGTTTGCAGGTGTGAAAGACGTCCACTTTCGGGTCGGTCCAGTCGGTAATGTTGTTGGGAATCCGATTGAGGAAGAAGAGCGCACCCAGGCGCGCCAGCGTCATGACGGGATTCGTCACCGAACCTTCATGATCAAGGCAGGCGGCCTCGCCGAGGAAGTGGAAGAGCCGGATATCCGCCACGCCCGCAGCCTCTTGCTTCAGGTATTTCGTCCAGTAGTAGAGGTAGTTTTTTACCCCCGCACTGCGGACGAGTAGTGGTACCGCATCGATGGTAACTCGGATCAATGCCACAGCTTAGCAGGCTCTTCGCGGGTTAAAATGGACAATTAATCGCCTTCAGGGACCTTCACACAGAAATGCGGGTTGTATCCGTTCTCTTTATTTTGCTGGCTGCCACAGGACTGGAAGCTCAGACCTTTACCTACTTTTCGAGCGGCGGCAACACTTCGATTTACTCGAACTACAATCCCAATAACCCGGTCGCTCCGAAAGTGCCGGCACCGAATCCTTCACCCGTTATCCAGACATTTTTGCCGGTCCTTCCGACGGATCAGTATCTCGAGCTCAAAGCCGATATCGCGAAGTACACGCAGTACACGTTCACTTTCCCAACGATTGTCGAGATTTCGACGCCGGCAGCATCCGGGCCAGCACCACGCGCCACAACTCCTCCGGCGACCGCGCCGATCGTCTCGAAGCCGACGGCCAGTTGGGAAGGGCTGCAGGATACCGAACTCCAGCCGCCTACCCCCGACTTCGCCGTGGGACCGAGCGATGCGCTGATGGTGGTGAACTCGAATATCGGTCAGTTCACCAAGGCTGGCGTGATGAAGAAGCTGACCTCCTTTCAGGACTGGTTCGCCGATGTGCTGGCGACCACCTGCCCGTCGAACTGCCTGATCTTCGATCCGTGGATTGTCTACGACCAGTTGCACGGCCACTATCTGTTCCTCGCGAGCGTGACGCCGACTAATCCGCAGTCGCGCACGTTCTCCTACCTCCTGCTTTCTGTCTCGAATGGCGCGACCTACGACAGCGGCTGGAAGAACTGGGCGCTCAACGCCTCGAAGGACGGAAACGTAACGACGCAGAACTGGGGCGATTCCTGGCGGCTGGGTTTCGATAATCAGGCGATCTATCTTTCGGGCAATATGTACAACATCTCGAGCAATTTTCAGTACGCCAAGATTCGCGTGCTGAAGAAGACGGATGTCTACAACCAGGCGGCGACGACATTGCCTTATCAGGAGATCGGCTCAGCGGCGGCGAAACTGAAGAATGGGGACGGGTCGCTGGCCGATTCGCTGGTGCCGGTTCATTTGCGCGGCATGCCAGGCTCCGCCTCCAACGGGCTGCTGGTGAGCGCCACGAACTTCACTCTGCCGGCGACGTACCTGACGGTTTGGAAGATTACCGATCCGCTGGCTTTGACTTTGACGCTGACGCAATCGACCATCACCGGGCTGCTCTCGTACAACGTGCCGGCACCCGCACCACAGCTCGGGTCGAGCGCCACGCTGGACAGCAGCGATGCGCGAATCCTGAAGGCGATCTATCGCAACGGTTTTCTCTACACGGCGCGAGATACCGGCTACACCGACCAGGCGACCACCGTAACGTACGACGTGATCGATACCTCGACGATGAAGCTCGCTTCGCAGGCACGCCTCCTGCATACCAACTCGTTCTACCCGGCGTTCGACGTTCCCGCGACTACGCCTTTAGGGACGCAGTTCGCGACCGCGAACGTGATCACCGGAACGACCACGGCTTCGGACGGAACGCTGACGTATGCGGGGCTTTCGAACAATCTGAAGGCCGGGGTGAGCCCCTTCGTGGTGAACTTTTGCAGCGTCTGCCGTTGGGGCGACTACTTCGGCGGCGCGATCGATCCGATTACTGGCGGACTGTGGGTCTCAGGCGAGTATGCGAAGCAGAGCCTGGTGGGAGGTTTCGGCCAGTGGGGAACGTGGGCCGCCTATTATCCCTGGCTGACCACGCAGACCTTCAGTGATGTGACCTCCGCTTCAGTATTCTTCGATTACATCAACGTATTGAGTTCCTGGAAGATCACGACGGGCTGCTCGCCGACGACCTTTTGCCCGACGGACCTGGTGACGCGGGAACAGTTGGCGGCGCTGATCATCCGGTCGATGCTCGGCAATACATTTACCTATTCGACGGTGCCGTATTTCACGGACGTGCCCTCCACGTCGGTGTTCTTTCCGTTTATCCAGAAGATGGCCGACCTCGGGATTGCGCACGGTTGTACGCCGACGACGTTCTGCCCCGGCAATGCGGTGCCGCGCATGGATGCTTCGGTGTTGTTGGTGCGAGGCAAACTCGAGTCTCTGTTCGGCGACAAATTTACGTACCCAACCACACCCTTTTTCACCGATGTACCGGCAACCTCGCCGCAGTTCCCCTATATTCAAAAGATGTATGAGTTAGGACTGACCTCGGGATGCACCGCAACCCAGTTCTGTCCGAATACAAATCTGACTCGTCAGGAGATTGCAGTATTCCTGACACGTGCCTTCCTTAATTAATATGAGCAGGAATCGAAATCATGGCTGCTGGATCCCGGTAGCAGTCGCCGTGTGTTTGCTGTCCGGAGTTGTTGAAGCGCAGGAGACGTACACATCCACCCCGGGGAAGACTTCGATCTACGGGACCTACGATCCGAATGCGCCAGGCCCAAAGGCACCCATTGCGCCGGAGCCGGGCGCACAGAAGGCGGTTCTGACCACCGTGCCGATGGACCAGTTTCTGGCCAAGCAGACGGAGATCGCAAAGTTCTCGCAATCGACCTTTGTGGGCCCGCCGTCGGTCGAAGTAACGAGTCCCGGCGGCGGACCGTTGCCGAGAGCGCCGGAGGCAAAAGCACCCATAGCGGCCGCGCCTACCACCAGTTTTCAAGGCCTCTTTTACACCGGCTTCAATCCCCCTTCGCCTGATATCGCGGTCGGACCGAGCGATGTATTGATGGTGGTGAACTCGACCATCGGACAGTTCACCAAGGCCGGCGTGTTAAAGCAGAGCACCCCGTTTGCAACCTGGTTCAATTCGGTGGTTCCCACCACCTGCCCGTCGAACTGCCTGATCTTCGATCCTTGGATTGCATACGACCAGATGCATGGGCACTTTCTGTTTCTGGCGAGCATCAAGCCGGCCACCGTTCAAGCGGGCACCACGACGTATCTGCTGCTCTCGGTTTCGAACGGTCCTACGTATGACAGCGGCTGGAAGACCTGGGCGATGAACGTTTCGCAGGATGGCGGCGTCGCGACCACGAACTTCGGCGACTTCTGGCACCTGGGTTTCGATAATGTAGCGGTCTACCTGGCGGGCAACATGTACGGCGTGTCGGGTTCTTTTCAATATGCAAAGGTGCGGGTGTTGAAGAAGACCGACCTGTACAACCCGGCACTGACGACGCTGCAGTTCCAGGAGATCGGTTCCGCATCGAAACCGTTGAAGAACGCGGATGGTACGTTAGCGGATTCGCTGGTGCCGATCCATATGCGCGGTCAGCCGACCACCCGAGCCGCGGCTTTCTTTGTGAATGCAGCCAGCACCAGTTCGCTGCCGGCCACTTATCTGACGGTCTGGAGAATCACCGACCCGTTGGCCGCGACGCTTGCCATGACGGCCACCAATATCGGCAGTCTGATGTCGTACACCATGCCGGCGCCCGCACCCCAACTGGCTTCGAGCGTCCCGATCAACACCAACGATACGGTGGTCTTAAAAGCGATCTATCGCAATGGTTTTCTATACACTGCACGCAATAGCGGTTACCCTGATGCGGCTACGACGATTACGTACGACGTGATCGATTTATCGACCCTGAAGGCGTCCACGCAGGCGCGGGTGACCAACGCAAATGCGTTCTACCCCGCGTTCGATGTCCCCGCGACAGTTGGTTTAGGGGCACAATCGATTACCGATACGCCGATCAGCGGCACCACCACGGCGAGCGATGGATCGCTCACGTATACCGGCCTGTCCAAGAATTTGAAGCCGGGCGAAGATGTGTTCTACTCCTTGTCGGCTTGCCCCTCTAACAAATGCCGGTGGGGCGATTACTTTGGCGGTGCGATCGATCCGCTCTCAGGCGCACTGTGGGTGTCCGGCGAGTATGCGAAATTGCCGGTGGCCGGGTCGGCGATGTGGGGCACCTGGATCGCGCAATATCCGTGGTCTACCACGCAGAGCTTCACGGATGTGCCGCAATCCTCGGTGTTCTTCGACTACATCAACGTGCTGAGCTCGTGGCAGATCACGACAGGGTGTTCGACGACTCCGGTGCAGTTCTGCCCCACCCGTCTGGTGACACGCGCGGAATTGACGACGCTGATTATCCGCTCCATGCTGGGCGACCAGTTCCCGTACCAGCCGACTCCATACTTCACGGATATCCCGGCCACGTCGCCGTTCTTCACCTATATTCAGAAGGCGGTGGAGTTGGGGATTACGCACGGCTGTACACCGACGACGTTTTGTCCCGACGGCTCGGTGCCGCGCATGGATGCTTCGGTGCTGCTGATCCGAGGGAAGCTGGAGTCGCTCTTCGGCGACAACTTCTCGTACCCGACGACACCCTTCTTCACGGACGTGCCGTCCACCAGCCCGCAGTTTCCCTACGTTCAGAAGATGTACGAACTGGGAATGACGACGGGCTGCACCCCGACGCAATTTTGCCCAAACAACAATCTGACGCGGCAAGAGATCGCCGTATTCCTGACACGCGCTTTCTTAAATTAGAGAGCGTAGAGTAAAGGTGAAGGAACAAAGGCACCGCTTCCTTGCGGTCGCGGCTCGGTAACGTCCAGAATCTACCGAGCCGCGACCGCAAGGGAGCGATCATCCTCCTAAAGGTAGAACTTTCGATGCGTTTTCAGTTGTACGTAATCGCAATTCTATTTCCGGTAGCGCTTCAAGCTCAAACATTCCCGATCAGCGCCGGTTATGCGACACCTCAACCGATCGATGTATCGCCTGGACAGGTGATCACGATCTTTGCCAAAATCCCGGGGAAGCAGCCCACCACCAGCGTCGCGGCCAATCCTCCATTGCCAAGTACACTGGGCGGCTTCACGGTGCTGCTGCGGCAGACCTTTATCGATCCGATCTCGATTCCGATTCTCTCGGTGTCGGATGCGCAGTCCTGCTCCAATCTGATGCCGCCGCAGTGCGAGGTAGTCAGCCAGATTACGGTCCAGATTCCTTTCGAGCTGATGCCGAACATTCCACATGTGAGCCTGCCGGAGAACTTCGCGCGGTTGGAAGTGAGCTATAGCGGCAACCAGACCAGTTCGCTGTTTCTGAACCCGGTGCCCGACACCATTCATGTGTTGAATTCGTGCGACCCGGCGGCAGGGTTGCCGGCGGCGGCCAGTTGTGTGCCGATGGTGGCTCACAGCAACGGCAGCTTCGTGACGTCCGATAATCCGGCGCGAGTGGGCGAGACGGTGACCATGTCCCTGGTGGGAATGGGACAGCCAACGGGATTGGTAACGACAGGCGCCGCGACCCCGGCCGGATCGCCGACGCTCGATGGCGTGCTGATCGGGTACGATGCGCGGGTAAATGCATCGGCGAGTTTGCTGGTACCGACGGCAGCGTTTCCGATCCAGTCGGCACAGTTGCGAACGGGTGCGGTGGGAATCTACGACATTCCGATTCTGATTCCGGCGTTGCCCGCGGACGTGGGGGCCTGCAGCAATACAGTACGTTCCAATCTGACGGTGAATATCCGGCGCACGACTTCATTCGATGGCGTTGGAATTTGCGTGACACCGGTTGCGCAGTAATCGGGTCTCTCAGAGCGCATCGTAGTAAAATAGCGGGAAAGCGAAAGTCTAGGATTTTCATGGCTGTCGCGAGGTTTGCAGCCTTGAAGACCTGAAATTTCCAGTTCGCTTAGAAAAGAAATCCGAATGTTTAAACCGGCACTACTTTTGATTCCGCTCGTATTCTGTTCTTGTGCGCCCCGCCAAGACAGCGCGGCTGCGCGGACCGATGATCCATCCACGGGACCCAAGCCCGAGGTCCTGTTCCCAGTGAAGACGACCGGCGGATACGGATACATCGATACCAGCGGGAAGTTGGTGCTGAAAGGACCGTACGGCGGCGCTTCGCGATTTTCGGAAGGGCTGGCGGCAGTGCAGATGACGAAAGCTGGGCCGGTGGGCTACATCGACACGACGGGCAAGATGGTGATCGCACCCCAATTCGGTTTGGGCGATCCGTTCTCCGAAGGCATGGCAGCGGTCATGCAGGACCGTATGTGGGGCTACATCGATAAGACCGGAAAGCTGGTGATCCCGTTCAAGTTCGGTGCAGGGCAGCCGTTCATCAATGAACGGGCAGCGGTGGTGAGCCTGGCGAAGGGCATTCCGGAATACGGCTACATCAATACGAAGGGCGAGTTCCCGAACGAGCTGCGCTACGACATGGCGATGCCGTACGGAGAAGGACTGGCGGCGGTGCGTTCTTTCGCGGAGAAGTTCAAGTTCATCGACCTGGCGGGCAAGGTGGCAATTCCGCCGCAGTTCTTGTCGGGCGGACAGTTCGCGGAAGGTCTGGCGCCGGTACAGGCGCAGGCTCCCGAGGGCGTGCGCTGGGGTTATATCGATAAACAGGGGAAGATGGTGATCCCGGCGAAGTACACCAACGCGTTGCCGTTTGCAGAAGGGCTCGGCCCGATTCAGTTGCTGAGCGGCAAGTGGGGCTTCATCGATACGAAGGGTACGACCGTGATCGCACCGCAATGGGATCAAGCGGGATCGTTCTCCCACGGACTGGCGCAGGTGTGGGTGGGTACGGATAAGTTCGGCTACATTAACAAAGACGGCAAGTTCGTTTGGGAAGTGCAGTAGACTCCGGAATGGTGTTGTGGGGCAGGCGCTTTCGCCTGCCCACTCCTTAGCTTGGCCCGCAATAGGACATCAGTTGGCATTCTTCAAACACAACATGTCTGTGGTCGAGACGGATTCGATCGGTGAGGGAACGCGGATCGAAGCGTTCTCGCACGTCATGCCGGGGGCGAAGATCGGGCGCGATTGCAAGCTTGGCGATCACACGTACATCGGCAACGGGGTAACCATCGGTGACCGGGTCACGGTCCACTGCGGCGTGCAGTTGTGGGATGGCGTGACGATCGAAGACGACGTGCTGATCGGGCCGAACGCCACCTTTATTAACGACCGATATCCGCGGAGTAATCAGAAGCTGGAGCGCGTGCTGCCGACTCTGGTGAAGCGGGGCGCATCGATTGGCGCGAATGCCACGATTCTGCCGGGCATCACGCTGGAAGAGCAGGTGATGGTGGGGGCGGGCGCGGTGGTAACGCGAAACGTTCCGCGAAATGCAGTGGTGGCGGGGAATCCGGCGCGCATCATCAGTTATGCGGGTGTGCCCCGGCCGGTGGCTCCGGTACTGTCGCCAACGCGGCAGGAGGCCGGCACAGAAGAGACTCGGGTCGCGGGCGTGATTCTGCGACGGCTGCCGGTAGCTCCCGATTTGCGCGGCGCACTTTCCTTCGGAGAAGTGAACCAGCACATTCCCTTTGAGATCAAACGCTACTTTGTGGTGTTTGACGTTTCGAACGAGCACGTGCGTGGCGAGCATGCGCACCGCAAGTTGCACCAGTTTCTGATCTGCGTTCACGGGCGATGCTGCGTGGTGGCGGATGACGGGGTACAGGCCCAGGAGTTCGTGCTGGATGCTCCGAATCTGGGGCTCTATATTCCTCCGATGACGTGGGCGGTGCAGTACAAGTATTCCCGTGATGGCGTGCTGCTGGCGTTCACTTCGGATTTGTACGATCCGGCCGATTATATTCGCGATTACGCGGAATTCCGGGCTCTGAAAAGCACCACTCCCTAGCGCTGTTACCGAGCCGCGACCGCAAGGGAGCGGTACTTCATCGGGTGGGCAAACAACCAATGATTCTGCTCAACGACTTTAAGCGACAGTGGGAGGACACGGCGGCGGGCGTGCTGGCGGCCGTGGCCTCAGTGGGCGAGAGCGGCTGGTATGTGTTGGGCAAGCATGTCGCGGACTTCGAGCAGGCCTTCGCGGCAACGTGGGGACGGCGATATGCGGCGGGAGTGGCGAGCGGGTTGGATGCGCTCGAGATCTCGCTGCGCGTGCTGGGATGTAAGGCCGGCGACCGCGTCCTGACCACTCCGCTCTCGGCGTTTGCCACGACGCTCGCAATTCTGAAGATCGGCGCGGTGCCGGTGTTCGTGGATACGGACCGGACGGGGCATATCGATCTGAGGTTGTGTCGCGAAGTGCTCGAGAAGCGGCCGGATATTCGCTATTTCGTTCCCGTACACCTTTACGGGAATGTGCTGGACATGCGGGCGCTGGCAGCATTGCAGGCAGACTTCGATTTGCGGGTAGTGGAAGACTGCGCGCAATCGGTGTTGGCGAAACCCTCGGGGTTGGTGGGACAGCTGGCGGCGACGAGTTTTTATCCCACTAAAAATCTGGGTGCGCTGGGAGATGGCGGCGCCATTCTCTGCGATGACGCGGAGCTCGACCGCCGGGTACGGGTGTTGCGCGATTACGGGCAGAGCGCGAAATACCGGCATGACGAGATCGGATACAACAGCCGCCTGGATGAAGTGCAGGCAGCGATTCTCGATCGCGTGTATTTGCCCGCCCTGGAGAAGTGGACGAAGCGGAGAAGGCAGATTGCCGCGCAGTATCGCGAGGGAATCGCGCATGCAAGCCTGGAGTGCCTGGCTGCGCCTTCGGAATCGGAAGGGGTGCATCATCTTTTCCCGATACTGGTGAAGGAAGACAAAGCGGAGTTTCTGGCATACATGCGGCAGAAAGGAATCCTGTGCGGCGAGCACTACCCGATCGCGATTCCGGATCAGGCGGCAGTGGCGCACGGAGAATGGGAAGCAGCGACGGGACTGGAAGAGGCGCGGCGGATCGCGAAAAGCGAAGTGAGCCTGCCGATTCATCCTTACCTCTCGGATGCTGAAGTGGAATTGGTGATGGGCGCTTGCCGGGAATGGCCGGGTGCATAGCGGCCACACCGCTCCCGAAGGAGCGGTGCTTTTGTCCGTTACCGCTCGTCTTCATCCACATCAGTGGCCGCAGGGCCAAATGATTTCGGTATTCTGAATTGGCCCACTTCGGCAGTTTAATTTGGCCCACCTCGCAAACGAACGAGTACCCTTGAGTCGGGCGATAGCCCGCAGCGGAGGAACTCGTTGGAGTGGAGAACAAAGGTGGAGCTTTTCGAGCAGATCCGCAGAGAGTACGAGTTCGGCGTCGGGACCATTTCTGGCGTTGCCAAGAAGTTGAACATCCATCGGCGAATGGTGCGCGAGGCAATAGGCAGCGCCTTGCCAGTGCCGCGGAAGAAAGTAGAGCGGCCGCGATGGAAACTGGCGGCGGCGATCACGTTCGTCGATCAGATTCTGGAGACGGACAAGAAAGCGCCGCGGAAGCAGCGACACACAGCTCATCGGATCTGGGAGCGGATCCAATGCGAGATGCCACAGGTTCAGCTGTGTGAACGAACGGTCCGCGGGTACGTTCAGGAGCGCAAGGTCGCTCTTGGGTTGACCGTTCAAGAAACGTTCGTTCCCCAGAGTTACGACTGGGGCGTGGAAGCACAGGTGGATTGGTACGATGCCTACGCCGACCTGGCCGGGGAGCGGACTAAGTTGCAGTGCTTCTCGATGCGCAGCATGGCGAGCGGTGCGGCATTCCACTGTGCCTTTCTCCATGCGACGCAGCAGGCCTTCCTGGAAGGCCACGAGCGGGCGTTCGCCTATTTCACTGGCGTGTTTCGACGGCTTCGTTATGACAATCTCGCGTCAGCGGTAAAGAAGATTATGAAAGGGCACCGCCGAGAAGAGACGGCCCGGTTCATCGCCTTCCGCTCCCATTGGCGATACGAGAGTGAGTTCTGCACGCCAGGCGAAGGGCACGAAAAGGGCGGCGTTGAGGGAGAGGTGGGCTACTTTCGCCGGAACCACTGGGTTCCGGTGCCCCAGGCTCTCGACCTCGCGGACTTGAACAGGCAACTCGTCGCCAACTGCCGCGAAGACGAACGACGGACGATCGCAGGGCGGGAGCAGAGTGTGGGAGCGGGACTGGTAGTGGAGCGGGAGCATTTGTTACCGCTGGCGACGGAGGGAATGGAACTGGCGCAAACCAGCTTCCCGACGATCAACAGTTTGGGTTGCGCCAAGGTCCTGACCAATGCCTACTCGGCACCTTTGAAGGCGGGAACGGAAGTGCATGCCAAGGTCTACGCAAGCTCGGTCGAACTGTGGCACGACGGCCGCTGCGTGGCTCGCCACGAGCGATGTTACGGGCGCCAGCAGCAGGTCCTCGAGCTGGAACATTATCTCGATGTGCTGTATCGCAAACCGGGTGCACTGGCGGGATCGCGGCCGCTGGAGCAGCAACGGCGAGCCGGGCTCTGGCCGGCGAGTTTCGATCAGATCTGGCAGTCGCTGGTGGAACGGCACGGCAAGCAGAGCGGCACCCGGCAGATGATCGAGATGTTGATGCTGACCAGACAGCATGGCCATGAACGGTTGCGACAGGCGATTGAGAAGGCGCTGGCAACGGGGTGCACCGATCCCGCCGCGGTTCGTCACCTGCTGCATGCCGGGGAGTTGAGGCATGCGGTGTGCGAAGTGATCGATATCGGATTGCTGGAACGGTACGAACGGCCGCTACCTGTGATGAACGAGTATGACCGTCTGCTCGTAGCGGGAGGGGCACAATGAGCCCGCAACTTGCCCAACTGCAAGAGGCCACCATCAAGCAGCACTGTAAAGCTCTGCGAATGCCGATGATGGGGATGCAATTTAGCAGTCTGGCAGAACAGGCGGTGAAGGAGAAGAAAACCCACACCGGATATCTGGAAGCGCTGTTGACGGCAGAGGTCGAAGAGCGGGAGCGGAACACGATTGAGCGGCGGATTAAAGAAGCACACCTTCCAAGGGTCAAAACGTTGGAAGAGTTCGACTATGCGCAAACCCCCATGGTGAGCGGCGCAAAGATGCGCGAGCTTTCTGAGGGTGGGTATATCGAACGCGCAGAGCCCGTGGTTTTGATTGGGGATTGTGGGACGGGGAAGACGCATCTTCTGAGCGGTCTCTGTGTAGCCGCATGCCGGCAGAAGCGTCGCGTGCGATTCACGACGGCGGCGGCCCTGGTGAATGAACTGGTTGAAGCCAAGCACCAACTTCAGTTACGCCGCGTAATGGCGCGCTGGAGTCGCTACGATCTCATCGCGATTGACGAAGTAGGCTATGTGCCGTTGGCTGAAGTTGGCGCGGAGTTTCTGTTCCAGGTGATTGCGGAACGGGCCGAAAGAACGGCAGTGATTGTGACGACCAACTTGCCGTTTTCTGAATGGACACAGGTAATTCCGAATGCGCGACTTTGCAAGGCGCTGCTAGATCGCATCACTGACCGGGCACATATTTTGGAGACCGGCAAGGAATCGTACCGATTCCGCCGCAGCATGGAAAAGCAAAAGAAGGGAGGCAAGACTTCGGAGGCAACCCCATAGCTATGGAAATGCCGGCCCGTGGAAAGCATGGAAAGCCAAGAGCAGGCTTTCCACCCTTTCCCCCGCCCTTGGAAATCACGCAAACCCGGCGCGATTCCCACATTTCCACAGCAGACGACTGTTTATCTTTAAGAGTTCAGAAGAAATACCCCTGACCTCAGGCCCAACCCCGGAGGTGGGCCAAATCAAAATGCCGAAGTGGGCCAAATACAGTTGCCAAACGCACCAAATCCTGTGGGGCGGCCAATCCTGGCCGCAGCCGCCTTTCCGGGCGGCTAGACCCGCTGAAAGCGGGTCTGCGGGCAGGATTGCCCGCCCCACTCAGCGCGAGTCAGCCAATTTTTTCACAGGCCCTGACGGTTCGCGGCTCGGTAACATGCGCTTTTGACTTTTGCGACGGGACTGCCTCTAGAGACACTACGGCTCGGCGATGAGGGATTTTCAAAGTGTGCAAGCGGCCGGCCCGAGGCAGAGAATTTTCCTCCCCGAAAAATTCCCGCCCCAGACCGACCACCTGAACTGCTGAAACTTCCGGATCGCGAATCGCTTACCGGGAAGTGCCGAGGGTTCGAACCCTGAGACCTCTTCGTTTGCCGGGGCAGCCCGCCAAGACTGCCTTATGTCGACTTACGAAGAGTTCAGTCCACCTGAAAATTGCAACCTACCCTGGCCAGGGAACAAGCTGTTGCGGCCCTGCGCGGTGGGGCGCAAGACCTTCGTACGAGCACAGAGTAGCAGGCGAGTGGTCTCAAACAGATCTGTTTTCGAACGAACTAAAGAGCGGGCGGCGCTTCGTTTTCTTCGAGTTAGATGGGTCGAAAATTTATTTTTAGAGGCGGTGACCGAAAAGGGCAGGCGGAAGCGCCTGCCCCACAAGTAAGTTTGGATATCTACTTGCTTATTGATCTGTGTCAGTTACTGGATCTCTAAGGAGAACACATGAAAAATAGCACGAAAGATGAAGTCCAGGGCAAGGTTCATGAAGTAAAGGGCGCAGTGAAAGAGAAACTTGGACACGCGACTAACAACCCGGACCTGGAAATGGAAGGCCAGGACGAAAAGGTTGCTGGTAAAGTGCAGAAAAAGGTTGGTCAAGTCGAAAAGGTTGTGGGTCAGTAGCCTATCACGGCACTTACCTAACCCTAAGAAAGGCTGAGGTTAAACTATGTTACTTCTGGTTATTCTCCTGATCCTATTGATCGGCGGCGGCGGCGGTTACTACGGTTACGGCCGATGGGGATATGGTGGCGGCGCGGGCATCGGGCTCGGTACAGTGCTGTTGATTCTCCTAGTTTTCTACATGTTGGGCGGATTGCATTTCTAGAGATTGAAGCGAGGGGTAACGGTGCGCGCCGGAGGGGGGAATGGGAACTCCTGAAGGGCCCTCCGGCGCACGGATACTCTTGCTGAGATTCTTTAAGAAGCTGAGGAAGCGCCACTGGCGGAACCGCTGATGACGTTTTCAATCATGCGGCGCAGGGAGTCTGCTTTGAAGGGCTTCCAGATGATGCGGTAGGGATTGTTATCGCCGACCACGCGGGCGATTTCATGGGGTCCATAGCCGGTCATCAAGATGATGGGCGTGTTGGGATAAATCGCCTGAATGCGCTTGGCGAGTTCAATGCCGTTCATACCCGGCATGATGACGTCCAGAAGCGCTAAGTCCAGACCTTCGCTATTTTTTTGGAGGAGCCGCAAGGCCTCCTCCCCACTCGTTGCCTGCAAGACGCGATACCCGTCCAAGTTCAGGATCTGATAACACAGCCGAAGTACACCGGGTTCGTCGTCAACCAGCAGAATCGTTTCCAAAGATATATCCTCTCCCCGTACGCCTAACTGGCAGTTCCCAGGACCGATGCCAATGGTTGCATTTTACCTGACGGGATAGAAGGTGGCATTAAGCATATTTCACCCGATGCGAAGATTCATCCAGCTCGGTGTGGCGAGCGGTTAGGGGCGTATTGAAAAGATGGTGGTTGCGGCGAGTTGCGGGCGGCTTTGGCATATTTTGCCGAAGAAAATAGCTAGTACGGCGGGTACGTTTTCAGACGGCAAAGGGGAGAGCTCCGCTCACAAGGAATCCAATAGTTCACGAGGCGTCACGATCCGGGTACCAGCCCACACCAATGGAAAATGCCGGCGATTACCTGTCACAAGATAGTCCGCTTGAGCTTCTTCAGCACATTCCAGGAAAATATCGTCGTCTGGATCCAAGCACGCGCGCACGGAGTGAACAGGCCGAACCCAGAGC
>Ga0105240_10006472_pt1 | contig 17207 bp, 10 predicted proteins | sample KBSC54metaG_FD_80426 | JGI IMG/M metagenome (GOLD analysis project Ga0105240, IMG submission 80426) | Corn rhizosphere microbial communities from Kellogg Biological Station, Michigan, USA - KBS C5-4 metaG | ecosystem: Host-associated > Plants > Roots > Rhizosphere > Soil | place: Michigan, USA...
CCCCTGCCGATTGCGGGACATCCAACAGTTATTCATGGGCACAGGCGTTGGGCGCACCAGCTACAGCATCATGGCCCAGGGCAACATCACCCAGATTCTCTCCAGCAAACCCGAGGATCGTCGCCTGATTTTCGAGGAAGCGGCGGGGATCACGAAGTATAAGGCTCAGAAGAAAGAGGCTCTGCGCAAGCTCGAATACACCGATCAGAACCTCGTCCGGGTCGAGGACCTGGTGCGGGAAGTAAAGCGCCAGATTGGCTCGCTTCAACGGCAGGCCGGCAAAGCCCGCCGCTACAAACAAGTTTCTCAGGAGTTACAGCACCTCGATACCCAGTTGGCGCGTCATCACTTTGACATCCTCCAATCAGAGATCCGGGAGCGGGAGACAACCTCGGAATCCCTGCGTACGCAAATTGAGACGAGCTCGGCTGCCGTGCTTCAATGCGAAGATCAAATTACAGAGTTGCGCAATCGCCTCTCCGAACTCGAACACCAGATCGGGGCAATGCAACAGCGTGGTTTGGAACTCAAAGGCGAGGCCGACCAGCACGAAAACCGGATCCAGTTCAACGAGGAGCGTCTCCGCGAGTTGGCGTCTCAGAATACGAAGGCGTTGGCGGAGGTGGCCCAGGCCGAGGAGCGGCGCCACATTGCCCAGAGCGAACTGGAGAACATCCAGAGGAACCTCGAGTCTTCAGAAGCCGCTTTGTCGAAACATCGCGAAGTCCTGGAAGCCAAGAAAAGCGCGCTCCGGCAGGTGGAAGATGATTTGCGCCGACAGCAGGACACCTTGCGTCAAGCCCAGGCGGATGCGTTTTCCGCCGCTCAGGATCTCAGCCGCGCGCGCAATGAACTCACCGCGCTCGATTTGCAGAAGCAGGGCAACGCCGTGCGGTTGGAGAAGCTGTCCGCCGAAAAGATTCAGCTGGAAGAGGAACGCACCCGGCTCGAAGTCAGGCTCCAGGAGTTTGCGGTGAACGTCGCAGCCCAACGTGTGAACGTGCAGGCCCAGCGAGGCAGCTTGGAGGAACGCCAGGAGCGGCTCCGCATAATTCAGAACGAGCTCAATGTGGCCAGCCAGGATCAGGATCGAGTGCTGCAAGCCCAGGCGGAAAAGCGTTCCCGGCTCAATGTCCTGGAGCAGTTGCAGGCTGGGCACGAGGGTTTCAGCGAAGGATCGTTAGCGGCCCTCAAGCAGTCCCAGCATGTTCTCGGTTCCTTGGCCGACCGAATTCGTGTGCCGGATGAGTTTGTGACCGCCGTGGAAACTGCGCTTGGACACCACCTGCAAGTCGTCCTTACGGAACACGCCGAAACCGCGCAACAGATCCTGGCGGACCTGAGCGCGCAGAAAAAAGGCCGGGCCAGCGTGGCCCCGCTCGGGTTGATCCGCCAGGGTGACAGCAGCGTCGTTGACGCGACGGCACCCGGGGCTGCCTTTGTGCCTCCCCAGTTGAATGGCGCTCCTTTGGCCGCCATCGAGGTTGTGCAGACCGATGCGGCCACCCGGCCGCTGGTCCAGCGGCTGCTGAGCACCACGCGGATCGTGCGGGACCTGACCGCGGCCACAGAAGCTTGGCGTCAGAGCGATGGCTTGTTGCATTACGTGACTCTGCAAGGCGAGCTGTTGAGCGCTCACGGCGTCTATACGGGAGGCTTTGCCAACGGCAGCGGCCGGGCGGCGGCTTCCATTCTGGGCAGAAAAAACCAGATCGCCGATTTGCAAGCCGCCCTCAAGGAATTGCATGAGCAGGTGGCGGAAATCAGCCGGCGCAAAGGCGCATTGCAGGGCGAACAAACCGAACTGCAGGCCGGGCTGCAGCTGGCCCAGACCGAGCTGCGCGCGCAGGAAGTGGCCATTGCCACCCATGAAGGCGAGGTCAACGTTCTTAACAATTCCCAGCGTCTCTTGCATCAGAAGATCGACACCGTCGTGTTCGAGATTCAAAGCCTCGCCGCCCAGGAAGCGGAAGGGCTGCAGAAACGCGCTGATTTAACCGCCCGTGCAAGCTCTCTCGAGGAGCTCGAACAGGCTCGCCAGACCGCCGTAACCGCGGGCAATGCGAACCTCGAGGCCCTGCGCCAGCAGCGGGACGGGGCCAATACCGCTCTCACGGAAAGCAAAGTGGCGCTGGCCACTGAGGAGCAAATGTGCGCCTCCTTCCGCCAACAGCAGCAGTCGCTCGAGCAGCGGGTGCGGGAGTTGGCGCAAGCCATCGATCAACGCCGGTCCGAAATCGGTTCCTTCGTCGGACGAAAAGAGCAAGCCGAATCCGAGGTCCAGGAGTCGCGGTCTCAAATCGAGGCGCTGCAACACGAGCGCGAGCAGGTCAATGCGCAGACCGCGGAACTCCTGGGTCAGAAACAAATGCAGGAAGGTGAAATCAGCACCCGCGAGGAGGCCCTGCGCGACCAGAGGCGGTCGCTCATGGAATTCCAGGAGCGCCGCAGCTCCCTGGAGATCGAGTTGGCCCAGAAGACTATGACCGTGCAGAACCTGCGTGAGCGCGTGCAGCAGAAGTACCACGTCAATCTCGACGATGTTCAAAGCGAATGCATCACGATTACTTTCGCCGATGAAGGCCCCGCGCGCGTGCACACGTTGTCACCCGAGGAAATGGCCCAGGCGGGAGCCTCCACCGATTGGGAGGTCGTGGCCCAGCAGGTGGAACTTTTGCAGCGCCGCCTGGACGAGATGGGACCGGTGAACCTGGTGGCCATCGAGGAATATGAAGAAACGGAGCAGCGCTACCAGTTTCTCAGCAAGCAACATGATGATCTCGTCCAGGCCAAAGCCCAATTGCTCGAGGTCATTAACCGGATCAACACGCAAACTCGCGAAATGTTCCGCACCACCTTCGAGCAGATCCGAACCAATTTCCGAGCCATGTTCACCGAGGTCTTCGGCGGCGGAAAAGCCGACCTGGTGCTGATGGATGAAAATGATTTGCTGGAGAGTGGCATCGAAATCGTCGCCCGCCCGCCCGGCAAGCAGTTGCAGACCATTTCACTCCTCTCCGGCGGTGAACAAACCATGACCGCCGTCTCCCTCCTGTTCTCCATCTACCAGGTGAAGCCCAGCCCCTTCTGCGTCCTGGACGAGCTCGATGCCCCCCTGGACGAATCCAACATCAACCGCTTCATCCGGGTCCTGCAGCGTTTCCTGGAAAATTCCCAGTTCATCATCATCACCCATAACAAACGCACTATCGGCATGGCCGATGTGCTTTACGGCGTGACGATGCAGGAACAGGGCGTGAGCAAAATCGTCAGCGTCAAGTTCCACAAAACCGAGGAACAAGTCCCCACAGATCGCACCGCTTCCCTCGAAACTCCCACCACGGTTCGCCCCTTGGCACCGGAAGAGGACGCCCTCCACAAACGCGAGGAAACCATCGAGGTCATGGCGAAGTAAGAATAGCCGCCTGGTTTACAAAACGGATTTTTCGCGCGTGCTCGACACCGTCGGCCCCTTCCCTGCGGCAGTGGAAACGGGCCTCGTCCTCGGCTTTCCAGCGCGCAACACCCGGAGCGTAAAACCGCGGCCATTTTCAAACGGTTCAACCGTGGCGGTAATTTCCAGAACCCGATACCGGATAGTGCTTAGGCCATAGGATTGATAGGTGCGAGCGAACAGCTCGGTCTCCACCACGCCGGTCCAATCGGCTAACGTCAGGAACTTCATGGGTTCGCCGGTAACCTGATGAAATAATCGCTGTTCGATGACTAGGCCACAGGTGACGACCTGTTCGCCGACGTGCTGGCCAAGCCGGTTGACCGGGCAATAGGTTTCCCAGGCGATATCGGGAAACAATTCAAGCGGATGGCCGCTGACGGGATACCCCATTAATTCTTCTTCAGCGCGGAGGCGTTGGAGTCGCTCGGGTTCCGCCAGCGGGACAGAAGGGAGCCGCTCAAGATTGCCCGTCGGCAGAAGCCAAAGCTGGGAGCGGCGAGGGTCTTGGGAAATGACTTTCTCGGAACCAGGGATCGGCCTCCTCTCCGTTGATGGATGAAGTGAGCGGGATTTGAATTCCCAGTACTGAGTGGTGCGGGATTGGCCGAAGCTATCGAAAGCACCAACCCGAATGAGGGCTTCCATTTCTTCAGCGAGCGGCTGAACACGAAGAACAAAATCCGCCAGGGACGAAAATGCACCGTGAGCGCGCTCGCGCACGATAGCTTCCTTCGTGCGGTTAGTGAGCCCCTTTACGAGGAGAACAGGGACTCGGATGAAGGCCGGAGGCCGGAAGCCGGAAGCCGGATAGTCAGTCTGTGGTCTGTCGCCTATCGTCTGTAGTTCGTAGTCTGTAGTCTGTAGTCCGTAGTCTATGGTCTGTAGTCTGTAGTCCGTAGTCCGTAGTCTATGGTCTGTAGTCCGTAGTCTATGGTCTGTAGTCCGTAGTCCGTAGTCTGCCATCACACTAAACTGCGGCCCGGGCTCATTGATCGAAGGAGGCAGTAGCGGTATGCCAAGCCGATGGCATTCCAGGACATAAACCAGCGGGCTATAAAAGCCTTTGCCGTTGGTAAGAACGGCCGCCATAAATTCAGCCGGATAATGGAGCTTAAGCCACGCAGATTGGTAAGCTTCCACACCATACGCAGTGCTGTGCGCCTTGCAGAACGCATAGCCGCGAAATCCCACCACCAAATTCCAAACTTCGGCAATTTCACTTTCGGTACGCCCACGCCGACGGGCACAGTCGCCAAATTCAATTTGGATCTGATCAATAATGTCGGTTTTATCTTTGCCCAGCGCGCGGCGGAGGATGTCGGCGCGCCCGGGCGGCAGGCCGGCGAAAGCTTCACACATTTGGAGAATATGTTCTTCATAGACGACCAGGCCGTACGTGCTGCGCAAACAGGGTTCGAGCGATGGATGCGGATAGCGAACCGGGCTGAGGCCCTGGTAACGGCGCGCAAATTCCATCTTCTTGCTCTCATTGGCCGCTCCGGGGCGAATCACGGAGACAATGGCAATGAGCGTATCAATATCACGCACATTGCACATGCGGCAGAGGGAGATCATGGCGGGGCTCTCAATGTGATGCACGGCGCGCGCGCTGCCGCCCGCAATGAGTTCCCAGACCCGTGAATCGTCAAACGGCCCTTGCGGAGAGGGCAATTTGAAATCTGAGATTTGAGATTTGAAATGCGAAGTCCGAAACAAACATTTGCGCTTTGAATCCCAAAACCTCCCAGTTGCCGACTCCTGCTCCTGCTCCTGCTCTTGCTCTTGCTCTTGCGAAAAGGGAGAGGGGCCCCCCCCAACCGCTTCAAGCACATCGCGCATGACCGCCAAACCGCCCTGGGCCAGGATGTCCATTTTAATCAAACCCACCGCTTCAACCGAATCCATATCAAAATGGGTCGTGGGGTAACCTTTGGCCGAGGTAAAACAGGGGGTAATTTCGTGCATCGGTTGGCGCGAAAGCACCAGGCCGCACGGATGCATCTTGGGATACCGCGGAAAGCCATCGAGAAACCGCGCCATGTGAAGCGCCGTCGAATAGGGCTCCTGGTTGAGCGGCAGGTCGCGGCATTCCAGCGTGCTGGCGATGGCTTCCGTTAACTCGCTCGCCCGGGAAAAATGCGGCAGCCGTTCGGTGAGACGACGGACCTGGTATTCGGAGACGCCCAGCACTTTGGCCACTTCCGCAAATGCGCTACGTGATTGAAACGTGGAAAAGCCACCGACCACCGCGGCGTGAGCTGGGCCGTACTTTTCGAAAATCAAATCGACGACGTCGTCTTTGCGGTCATGCGGGAAATCGACATCGATGTCAGGCAGCTTGTTAAGCGCCATGCGGTCACGATTGAGAAAACGGCGGAAATAAAGGTCGAAACGAATGGGGCAGACGTTGCTGATTTCGAGACAATAGCAGGCCAGAGAATCTGCCGCGCTGCCGCGCGTAATCCAGTCGATACCGCGCCGGCGGCATTCCTGTAAAATATCCCACATGACCAGAAAGTATTCCTCGTAGCCGACCTCCAGAATCATGGCCAACTCCTCCTCGATCTGAGATTCGAATCGAGCATGTTTCTGCGGGTAACGAAACCGGAGTCCTTCCCTAACCAGGCGGCGCAGGAAATCAGCCGGGCTGGATCCGTCGGGAGTCGGGTAGCTGGGGAACTGCGGTTTGCCCAACCTGAAATTAAAGGAGCAACGCTCGGCAATTTCCAGGCTATGCGCCAGCAATTCCGGGTGTGACCCAAACAGCTGCTGCATTTCGGCCGCGGTGCGGAAGTGGTAGTCGCCGTCCAGGCGTTTTTCCGGGTGTTCCTGGCGCAGCAGCGTCAGGGTGCGGATGCTTTGAACAATGTTGTATTTCCAACGATCGGTGGGCCACTCGTAATGTGCCGGAAAGGAAGCGACGCAGGGCAGGGGAGCCGCGCGCTTTTCGTAGGCTTCCAGGCTGTCGATCTCCAGGTAAAAGCGGTTGGGGAAAAACGGCGCCAGCGCGGCCACAGGGCTGAGGGCAATCAGCCCGTCGGTGGGCCAAGAGAATGACGGCTCCCACTCCGGGCTCCTTTGTTCTTGAACGAATTCGCGTTGGTGCCAGCTCTTTAGGAGTCCCTGCCGGGCATGCTCATCCTCGTCAGGCTCCGCCTGTTTATCCGCGAAGCCAGTATTCAAAATCCGGCAGAGATTGTGGTAGCCGGTTTGATTCTCAGCGTAGAGGCACAGCCGCCGGCCATGCCACGCAAGCTCGGCCCCTATAATCGGCTTAATCCCCGCTTCCATTGCCGTTTGGGCGAATTCTACCACGCCATGCAGATTATGCTTATCCGTTAAAGCAATGGCTGGAAGCTCAGAGCGCTTGGCCAGTTCAACTATGGCTTTGATGGAAAGTGTTGAATCAAGGAAGGAATAATAGCTGTGGACATTCAGGGGAATGCTTGAGACTTGTGACTTGGGATTGGTGCCTCGGGATTGGGGATTTGAGATTTGAAATTTAAGACTTGAGACTTCTGACTTGGGATTTGAAATCTGAAATCTGAAATCTGAAATCTGAGATTGCGAGCCTTCAGAATCAGTAGAGTTGCCCGGCTTAAATTCCCTGCGAAAGCGCAGTTCCACCCCCGGGGAGGAGATAATCCGCGCAAAAGAGTTGCCCAGGCGCTGCCGTTCCACATAGGCCATCTGCGATTTGGGATTGGAAGGTGGAGACCGACGGACGTAGGAAATCTCGCCCTCTGCCCTCCGTCCTCCGTCCTCCGCCTTCCGCTTTCCGTCCTCCGCCCTCCCCTCCATCCCCGGCTCCACTCCCCGTCCCGCTTTGGCCCGGAGAATAATATCGTGGCCGCGCAGCAGCGCGGCGCGGCCAAATTTCTGGCGCAATTCGTCCACCGTGCCGGCCAGGCGCTGTTGGGCCTCGTGTTGCCGGGTCAAAACATCCAAGGCGAGGCTGTTCCGGAAACGGCCGTCGTAGACGTTGGAAAGCTTCAGCGAAACCAGCCGCAGACTAACCCGTCGCCGCCAGGCTTTGCGCAGCAGCGCGTAGGTTTTCGAGTAAATATCCGTTTCCAGGTCGGTGGGTTCATGAAGGCTCTCGGCGGCTTGCTCCTCGTCCATGTCGTTGTAGCGCACTTTGACGGCCAAGGTGCGGATGCTTTTGCCGTCCTCGCGCACTTTGGCCATCAGGCTGTCCGCCATACGCCGCAAGGTCGCGGCTAAAAATTCCTCGTCCGTGGTATCGGCGGTGAATGTTTCCTGTTCCCCATAAGATTTCGCCGGGGTGCGCACCGGGATAACCGGCCGTTCATCGATGCCCTGGGCAAAGTTTCGCAGCTGGAATGCCAGGCGACCGACGATCAAGCCTAGCAAATCCACGGGCGTTTGCGCGATCTGGCCGATCAACGCCAGGCCCGCTGAATTTAATTGCGTGGCGGTTTTGGGGCCAATCCCGGGCAGCCATTTATTGGGGAGAACAGCCAAAAAAGGCGCTTCGGTTCCCCGTGGCACAATTTCAAAGCCGTAGGGCTTCCTGAGTTTCGAAGCAATCTGGCTAATCAGTTTGTTGGCGGCAACACCTTCGCTGACCGAGAGCTTAAGCGCCTGGCGAATCGCGAGGCGAATCGTCTCGGCAATATCGGCTGCCGGTTTGCGTATGCCCGTGAGGTCAAAGTAACCCTCGTCAATCGATCCAATCTCCACGTCCGGCGTGAAATCATACGCGTAGGAAAACATCAACCGGGAAAAGAGTTCATACTTTTCAAAATCGCCCGGCAGGAGAATGAGCTTGGGACAGAGCCGGCGCGCCATCACGCTGGGCATGGGCGTATAGATGCCAAACTTGCGAGCCTCATAGGAGGCAGAGGCAATGATGCCGCGCTTTTCCCCGCCAACGGCAATGGCCTTCCCCCGCAAGCGCGGGTCAGACGCCTGCTCTACGGAGGCGAAGAAAGCATCGGCATCCAGGTGAACGATGGAGCGAGAGGGGAGCATGGAGAGCGCTCTTTCAGGCTGCCGTGTGTTAACACTTCAATCCCTTCCATCCATTCACTTCCGCTTGCGAATCAGCGCTACCATCACTCCCTGGATCTGCAGTTCCTCCTGCGGAATCAGGTTGGGATAACGCGGATTTTCCGCCCGCAAAAATGGTTTCCCCCGCTGCTGGAGGAAAGTTTTGAGTGTGACCTGTCCGTCGATCAGCGCGGCGACCACGTCGCCTGGACGCGGTTGTACACCGTGCTCGATGATCGCGATATCGCCCTCCACAATGCTTTTGCCGATCATGGAATCCCCGTGAACTTTCAGACCGAAAGTCCGAGTGGTCGGCTTGATGCCCAGCGTGTCCACATCAATCAGCACGCACCCTTCCTCTTCTTGCGCCGCATCCTCGGGACGACCGGCGGGAATCGTGCCGTAAATGGGCACGGAAACCACCCGGGGTCGAGGGCGATCCGGCGCGTGGAGGTCCACTACTTTGAAAGAGCGAGCCCGGCCGGGTAGATTTTTTAAAACACCTTTGGCCAGCAAAGCCCGGACATGCGCCAGGGCTGCGTTGGCGCTGCTAAATCGGAAATGCGCGGCAATCTCGCGAAACGTCGGAGTAAGGCCGTCGCCTTCCTGCTTCCGCTGGATAAAATCCAGAATCTGTTTCTGTCTCTCGGTGAGGTCTTTCATAGGCTTCTGATCCGGCTACGAATCGACTCAGTGCGGCCCTGGCTAAACGCCTCTGGGCCCGGCGATCTTCCGGTCGACATCACGAAGACCGACAACTGGACGTTAGATCAGTGGTGTACATCCGTCCACTATGAGTTATTCACCGGTTGTTCACAACCTGCCCCTGCACGTTTGCAGAGCGCTCGATCCAAAGAGGTTACCTGTCCCGGCAACGTCCATTGCGCGCTTGCGAGCACCGCCACCCTTTACGCATCATGGGCTCGCCAGCCGCCGCATGACGCTATGAAAAACCTCCTTTCAATCGCTACCTCTGGTTCCTTCGTCTCCGTGCTCGCGCTGGCCCTCGCAGGCGGCGCCGTGCCAGGCCAGGATTCGGCTTCGTCGAGTGCGGTCCCGGCCGCGTTAAATTGGACAGCGCAACAGGATCATAAAAACATGATGGAACAGTTGGGCATCACCCGGCTGCGTCCTGGGCCCAACGGACAGCCCGGCGCTACCAACTCGGCGAACTATGACCAGGCAAAAGCCAATCCCTTCCACGATTTGCCTGAGATTCTCACCCTGAAAAATGGGGAGAAAGTCACCACGGCCGAGGGGTGGTTGAAGCAACGCCGTCCGGAGATTGTCGAGGACTTCGAGCGGGAAGTGATTGGGCGTGTGCCAAAGAATGTGCCCAAGGTGACCTGGACGGTGATCTCGAATGTGACGGATGGACTGGTGGGGAAATTAGCGGCCAACGGCAAACAGCTCGTCGGCCACGTGGATAATTCGTCGTGTCCGGCAATCTCGGTGGACATTCGCATGACTGTGGTGACTCCGTCCGCGGCCAAGGGGCCGGTGCCGATGCTCATGATGTTTGGCGGCTTCGGCGGCACCGGGATGCCGCGGCCCGCGGATTCTCCCATTCCGACCAACCGATTTCCCGAATTTGGCGGTCCGTTCAAGGACCCGCCTTCTACCGAGCAGTTGCTCGCCGCCGGTTGGGGCTACGCCACGATTCTGCCCGGAAGTATCCAGGCCGATAACGGCGCTGGGTTGACCAAAGGGATTATCGGGCTGGTCAACAAGGGCCAGCCGCGCAAGCCCGATGATTGGGGCGCGTTGCGAGCCTGGGCGTGGGGCGCGGCTCGCGGCTTGGACTATCTCGAAACCGATCCCTCCGTGGATGCGAAAAAAGTTGGGATTGAAGGTGTGTCGCGTTTTGGCAAAGCCGCCCTCGTTACCATGGCGTTTGAGCCGCGCTTCGCCCTGGTTTTAGTAGGCTCCTCCGGAGAGGGTGGCGCCAAGCCGCATCGCCGGAACTTCGGGGAAGCCGTCGAGAATCTCACCGGCTCGGGCGAGTATCATTGGATGGCGGGCAACTTCCTGAAATACGGCGCCGCGGAGTCATCCTTCGGCAGCAAGAATGCCGGCGATCTCCCGGTCGACGCCCACATGCTGATCGCGTTGTGCGCGCCACGCCTGACGTTCATCAGTTACGGCGTGCCCGAGCGCGGAGACGCCAATTGGCTGGACCAAGAAGGCAGTTACATGGCCACGGTGGCCGCTGGACCTGTATTTCGGCTGTTGGGAGCCCGGGACATTGGTGACAAGGAAGATTATCGAACCGCCAGGATGCCGCCGGTGAACACAGGTTTATTGGATGGAGAACTCGCTTGGCGTCAACATGACGGGGGCCATGAGGATCGCTCGAACATGAAATACTTCATTCTCTGGGCCAACCAGTTTATGAACCACGCTCCCGCCGCTGCAAAATGAGAGCGGCTACCCCGAATTTTGGCATGAACCTTCGCCTCGCAACCTGGATGTCGGCCGTGCTGGTATTCTGGTCCAGCTCCGCGCCCTCCCAGGAGGCTGCCACTGCTGCGCACCGCTCCTCCGCGGCTCAACCGGTTCCCCGAACCGATCCCAATTCGCGGCTGGCTCATGAGCAGTTGGTCCAAAAAGCCAAACACAGCGGCATCGATGTTTACTTCCTGGGAGATTCCATTACCCGGCGCTGGGGCGCCAGCGACCCGCAGTACCGGCCACTGCTCGAGAACTGGAAATCGAACTATTTCGGTTGGAACGCCGCCAACTTCGGGTGGGGCGGCGACCGCATTGAGAATATTCTTTGGCGCGTGCAGAACGGGGAACTGGAAGGTGTAAATCCCAAGGTGATCGTTGTGCTGGCCGGGATCAACAACGTGGGCACGCAACCAGGCGGCGCCGAAAAAGTGGAAGACATTACCCGCGGGCTCAAAGCATTGCTGTCCCTATGCCGCGAGAAGGCGCCCAACGCAACGGTCATTCTCACGGCGATGTTTCCCCGCAACGACAACCCCGCTGTCATCCCCACCATCAACCAGGTCAACGCCAACCTCGCTCGTTTTGCGGACGGCCAGAAAATCCGCTTTCTCGACCTCAACGACAAGCTCGCCGATAAAGAAGGCACGCTTTTTCCAGGAATGATGAATCCAGATAAACTGCATCCGACCGTGCGCGCGTACCAAATCTGGGCGGATGCCCTCAAGCCGATCTTTGTCGAGTTGCTCGGACCCCCGGCCAAGACCGACCACGCCCCACCGCCCACCGGCGACCCGAGCGCCGCAAAATGAGGCCTGGCTGCCCCGGAGCGTCGGTTTTCAACCGGCTTTGGGCGTCCCTTGTCCACACGGGCCCCAACAAGCTCCGCGCGCCCGATAACCCGCCTCCCACCCGGCGCTGCTGGACCGTGCGCGTATTCGGCCCGTTCCCGACGCAGATTTGTCAAAAAAGTTGCTTCTGGTAGACTACCCCCATGAATAGCACCTCCAGGTTCGGTCTGAGATCCTCCTGCATTTCTAAGGTGCGGCTCCTGGCCGTGTTGGGAAGCGCTCTGCTGCCGGGCCTTCCAGTCGCCGCCGGTCCGGAGGCCTTGCTCGGACGTTGGGACCTTACCGTCCAGGACGAGCACCAGAAGCAACTCCCGTCCTGGCTGGACCTCAAGCAAGATCACGGAGCGTGGAAAATCGATTTTGTCGGCCGTTGGGGCAATGCTCGGCCCTTGCGAAGAGTGGCGATTCGTGGGGACCAGATCTTCTTCGTTTCTCCGAAACAGGAAGAGGACAGCCGGAACGACCTGGTGTTCGAGGGTAAACTCAGCGGCGATGGCCTGGTGGGCACAGCCAAGGGGCCGAACGGCAGTTCGTGGACTTGGACCGGCAAACGGGCTCCCGCCCTTGCCCCACGCCCAGACGTGAAGTGGGCTGATCCAATCCAGTTGTTCAATGGTCACGACTGCAGCGGTTGGACCTTCGACAACCCGGCCAAGGCGTCCAGTTGGGTCGTGGAAAATGGCTGTCTCGTAAACAAATCTGCCGGCTCAAACATCGCCACGGAGCAGAAATTCCAGGATTTCAAACTCCACGTCGAAGTGAATTGCCCCACCAATGCCAATAGCGGCATTTATTTGCGTGGTCGCTATGAGGTGCAAGTCGAGGACGATTCGCTCCAGGAACCCCCAACTCACCATATGGGCGCTGTGTATGGTTTCCTGGCGCCGGTGCCGGAGCAACCGCGCCGTCCGGGCACGTGGCAGACTTTTGATATTACCCTGGTGGGCCGCTGGGTTACCGTCGTGCAGAACGGCCAAACGATCATCAACCACAAAGAAATCCCCGGCCTCACCGGCGGAGCCCTGGACAGCCACGAGGAACTGCCGGGTCCCATCTACTTGCAAGGCGATCACGGCGGCATCGCTTACCGAAATATCCTCCTAACTCCCGCGGCCAGGCGCGAATCGGGGAAACCGCTGCTTAGGAAGGCTGAACTCGCTTTGCGCTAGAATTCCTCTTCAATCGGGATCGGTGCGCTCATTAGTCCTGGGCTGATAAAGAAGCCATCTTCAAGCACCGTGCGGATGCCCCGCACTAATTCCCGGGGGTCGCTTTGCTTGAGCACGTAGCCTCGCGCGCCAGCCTCGAACATCTGGTCGACAGTCTCCCAGTTGGCGAGCGAAGAGTACGCGAGCACTTTCACGGTGGATGCTTTCACAATTTGCCGCGTGGCTTCGAACCCGTCGAGATCCGGCATTAACACATCCATGAGGACCAGGTCCGGAAGAAGCTTTAGCGTGGCGGCGATGCCTGCCTCTCCTCCTGAGGCTTCTGCCGCCACCTCGAGGTCGGGGGCATAGTGTTTCAGAGTTTCACGGGTAGTGATGCGGAACATGTCTTGGTCGTCACAAATGACAATTCGGTGCTTCTTCTTCATGGTGCGATAGAATTGAGAGTCAATTCTGCGTGGGTTTGGACAAAACTCCCTGGATCAGCCGGCGAAGCGTTCTACGCAGTTGATTCACTCCACTGCCTTCGTGCCAGACGGCGGTGGCGCCGACGATCCGAGCTACGTCCTCCACGCAGGGATCGGGCGCATCGGACAGAACAATGGCGGCACACGTGGGGACTAATTGTTTGATACACTTTACAACCTCGAAACCATTGCGGTCGGGCAGGCAGACGTCAACCAAGGCGACGGCCGGCTCCAAGTGGAAGACCAATCCCAATGCTGCAGCTCCTGTCCCGGCCTCTCCGGCCAGGCAGAGCCCCGGTTCCTGACGAATCAATGCATGCAAGGACAGTCGCAGGCCATTCGAACCGCCGATCGTCATAACCGAAAGCGGCCACATGCAAGGGGGAGTCATCCGGAAATTCATCTGCAGTCTCTCACTCACTTTCACCAGCTTCCAACCGCCACCCGTTATGAGGAGCAACGCGAGGATGAACAGAAGATGGTCGATACCGGTCAGAATATGTTCAACACCCAGGATCGAGTAAGTGCGGGCAAGTTCGAGCACCCGCGGGGCGGCCTCCACCACAAACGACGGAGCCGATGGGGTGAGACGCGTCACTTGCTCAGTGCCGTCGAGGCGTTCCAGGCGAACCAGCACGTCGGTCGAAATCGAACTAAGACCGCTGATGTGGATTTGGCGACCGCTCAATCCACCCTCGCACCGGAAACTCCAGCGCTCAGTGTAAGCCTTGTTGATCATTGAGGCGCGCACTGCGGTGATGTTTGTACAGGCTACCGGCAATTCCACGTAAAGTCCAAGGCGCAGATCCTCTTCCAGGGCCGGCACCTTCCAAAGCGCGGCGTAGGTTTCCAGCCCGGTCTGGCGCAGTTCAAGGTAGGCGGGTCGCACCTCGTGAGCCAAGGAGGACACCGAAATGAACAGAGCAAGCAAAGTAAACCGAGAAAAGTCGTTTGCGGAAGGCTCGCCCTCACCCCGGCCCTCTCCCCCGGGGAGAGGGATAGCTTGCGGATCGCCTGTGAGAGGTCGAGTGCCTTAGAAACTGCGGACGGTCCTCGTCCCCGGCTAGTTGTGCTTATGGGATGCTTTCGCTTATGCTCAAAAGCCGCAGGACCGCCCGCGAGCTCGCCCTCTCCCTGCGGGAGAGGGCCGGGGTGAGGGCGAACTTCTAATCCAATCTTGAACTTTCGTCCCGCCGTTCTACGGTGTCCCCCATGTCCAGTACGGGCCTCGCTCGCACGCTCCGCAAAAATCCCACTTGGGCTGGAAAGCTGATGTGGCGGTGGCTGCGGGATCGGCGCTTTACCGGGTACAAATTCCGTCGTGAGCATCCGGTTGGAAAATACTTCCTCGATTTTTTCTGCGAGGAGGCGCGGCTTTCGATCGAACTCGACGGATTCCAGCACGGACATCCGGTTCGACGAGTCTATGACACAGAACGAACCAAATTTCTCGACACTCTTGGAATCAAAGAGCTGCGTTTCTGGAACTCGCAATTGCGGCGCGAACGGCAGGCTGTCCGGGACTCCATCTTCAACGCGTTGCAGCAACGCGCGCCGCACCCTCTGCCAGCTTATACACGGCCTGGAATAGTTGGTGCCGACAAAAGCTTGGGGGAGGCTCGCCCTCACCCCAGCCCTCTCCCCCGGGGAGAGGGAGAGGTCGCCGCTCGCGTTTGAAAGTTCGAGTTTCTCGGTTGCAATTGGCGCGCGGCAGGGGCTTCGCTCAAAAACCGCAGGAACATTAATGGGCACCGTGTCGCCTGAGGGCGGCCAATGCCCCTCCCTCTCTTGGGGGGAGAGGGAGGGGGCGCCGCTCGCTTTTGAAAGGTCGGGTTTCTCAGTTGCAACTGGCGCGCGGCAGGGGCTTCGCTCAAAAACCGCAGGAAAATTAATAGGTACCGTGTCACATGAGCGCTGCCAATGCTCCTCCCTCTCCTGGGGGAGAGGGCCGGGGTGAGGGCGGGCGTTCATCCTATATCTTCCTTAAAGCCAGTCCACTTGATGACGGCATGTACCAAATCGGCGACGTATAGGCGCGTTCTTGGAGTTTCATAACGGTGCCGGGGAGCGGCTTCGTCCCGAAGCGCTTTGCGTCGTAGGCGGTCCAGCGGGGTGTTGGGATTTCAATGACGCGGGCGTAGTAGAAGGCGCGCTGTTTGGAGTCGAAGTTCGGATCCGTCCAAACGGTAATCAGTTCCGGATCGCCGATGGTGTTCGACCACGTGGCATTTTCCACATCCACCGTGTCGCCTACCGGCGCCACCTTCCCGTCCGCGCCCGGCTTGCGCCGGTCCGCGTTACCCCAGACGACGTCATAAATCTGCTCGTGTGCTTCACCGCCGCCATCGAGCCAGCCTTTGATGATCTGGATGCGATCCAGGTTCGCGCCGATGGGGTCCTTCAACGCAGCGACCAGGAACGTGGGGGCCTTTTTGCCCCCACTCCCGACCCTTCTCGCATCCGATGGGAGAGGGGAAAGATCGCCTCCCATCGGAACACCCTTGGTGTAGCCGACACTGGCTGGCATCCGGTTGCGCGCGTCCATCGGTTGAAAATCCCAGCCCCCAAAGCGCTCTGGGCTGGGCTCCTGCGAGAGTTGTCCAGCCTTCCCGGGTCTCTTTATAGATGCAGTCGTTCTATCGAATCTCGGCAGACATCGAAGATGCGCTGTGGCTGAAAGCCGGAGGCCAAAGCGTTTATGAGGGAGGGTTTCTTAGCCATTGGTTGCATGAATTCCTTTACTGGGACGTGAGCCAAGCCTTCCTGATCACCGCGTATAGCCTGTTCCTGGGGTTGGTCATCCTAAGCTTCTTTTGCATAGGACCGCGCCCAGCCAGTCGGAAAACCGCCTGCACTCGATAGTGGTGCGCCGCCTTGCCGGCAATGCCCCGTTCATCCCTGGGGAATGAAGGATTAGAAGAAGGTCGCTGCCGCCCATTTCCAATTGGGATTCGGTTGAGGTGAGATTCAAAGTGCGCAAAACCCGCTCTGGTTGGGGTAAGAGCCCCATATAACGAGGCTTCCGCCAGACTTACGCTTCGCATAGGGCTTATGAGGGGCGAGTGAAAAAGCGCAATGCTATTCTGGTGGTTGAAGATGCCGAGGATGACGCGCTGCTCATTCGCCGGACCCTCTCAAAGGCGGGTGTGCCGAACCCCCGCCGTTTCGTGCAGAGTGGCGAAGACGCTATTTCCTTTTTGCGCGGGGACGGGCGTTATTCCGTTCGGGAGAATTTTCCGCTGCCCGCGCTGGTGCTATTGGATCTCAAGTTGCCAGGGATGGGTGGGTTCGAGGTATTGCAGTGGATTCGATCCAATCCCGATTTGAACGACCTGCGGGTCATTGTCCTGACAACCTCTGAGAACATACGAGACGTCACGAAGGCCTATCAGCTGGGAGCAAACTCGTTTTTGGTGAAGCCGCTGGAGTTTGAAAACATTCGAGCGTTCGTTGCTACGGTTGATGCACAGCTCTCGCGTAGTGAGCCGGCTTTTCCTGCGCCCATGCAAATGCCTCCGCGAACCTCTCCCCAGGAAGCCCTGGATCAATCAGACCGCAGGATCTGGGAATTCAGAGATGGGGTGTGGCAAGTTATCAGCGGCTGAAGAGAATCCTTCCCCCCGCCGCGACACGCCTGAGCCATCGCTGAAACCAGACCCAGCGCTGCGGCCTTTAAACTTAAAGCGTGTCGGACCAAGTACGGATAGCCTTTTAGGTGGTTTCCCCTAGACGCCTGTTGCAACTAGGTTCACAGTCTTCATAACCAAGTTCCCCTTCCTGGTATTGGATTATTAGGCGTGGC
>Ga0105240_10006475_pt1 | contig 17201 bp, 13 predicted proteins | sample KBSC54metaG_FD_80426 | JGI IMG/M metagenome (GOLD analysis project Ga0105240, IMG submission 80426) | Corn rhizosphere microbial communities from Kellogg Biological Station, Michigan, USA - KBS C5-4 metaG | ecosystem: Host-associated > Plants > Roots > Rhizosphere > Soil | place: Michigan, USA...
CGCTTTCCGGCGTCGTGGGTGCCGCATTGGATCCGTGCGCCGCAATCCGGCTTCCGTTCGAGCTGGCCGATGGGCAGACTAGCGAGATCGTCTTCCGCCTCGGTGTCGGAGGCAGTGCCGAGCAGGCACGTCAACTCGTGCAGCGCTGGCGCGGCTCGGTTGCGGCACACGATGCACTCACCGCAGTGAAGCAGTATTGGCAGCACACGCTCGGCGCGGTGCGAGTCGAAACACCGGACCCGTCTCTCGACGTGTTGACCAACGGCTGGCTTGTGTACCAGATCCTGGCGTGCCGGCTGTGGGGACGCAACGCGTTCTATCAATCGAGCGGTGCGTTTGGTTTCCGCGACCAACTGCAGGACGTGATGGCGCTTGTCCACGCCACGCCGGAACTGGTGCGCGAGCACCTGCTGCGCTGCGCGTCGCGCCAGTTCCCCGAAGGCGATGTCCAGCACTGGTGGCATCCGCCATCGGGACGCGGCGTGCGCACCCATTGTTCGGACGATTACCTGTGGCTGCCGCTGGCGACGTGTCGCTACGTCGCGACCACCGGCGACGCTGGCGTGCTCGACGAGCCAGCCCATTTCCTGGAAGGCCGTTCGCTCAAGGACGAGGAAGCGTCGTACTACGATCTGCCCAAGCAGTCGGACCAAGTCGCCAACCTGTACGAGCACTGCGTGCGCGCCATCGAGCACGGGCTGCGCTTCGGGGCGCACGGCTTGCCCCTGATGGGCTCAGGCGACTGGAACGATGGCATGAACCTCGTCGGCGCCGGCGGCAAGGGCGAAAGCATCTGGCTCGGATTTTTCCTGTACGCGGTGCTGATGCAATTCGGCGAGCTGGCGCAGCGGCGCGGCGACGCGTCGTTCGCCGAGCGCTGCGTGAGCGAGTCGGCCCGGCTGCGCGAGGCCATCGAACAAAATGGTTGGGATGGCGCCTGGTACCGTCGCGCCTGGTTCGACGACGGCTCGCCGCTCGGAACGTCGAGCAACGCCGAATGCCGGATCGATTCGATCGCGCAGAGCTGGTCGGCATTGTCCGGGGCGGGCGAGACGCAGCGCGCCCGCATGGCGATGGATGCGGTAGATCAACAACTGGTTCACCGCGACGCTGCGCTGGTCCAACTGCTGGCTCCGCCGTTCGATCACTCCGATCCCAATCCGGGATACATACAAGGGTACGTACGGGGTGTGCGCGAGAACGGCGGCCAGTACACGCACGCGGCCGTCTGGGCGACGATGGCATTCGCGGCACTCGGCGATGGCGAGCGCGCCTGGGAAATGTTCACCCTGATCAATCCGGTCAATCATGCGAAATCGCCGGATGCCATTGCGCTCTATAAAACGGAGCCTTACGTGCTCGCGTCCGACGTCTATGCGCTCGCGCCGCACACCGGGCGCGGCGGCTGGACGTGGTATACGGGCTCGGCCGGCTGGATGTACCGGTTGATCGTGGAATCACTGCTGGGGCTCAGGCTCGAAGCGGACAAGCTCCATTTCTCTCCGTGCGTGCCCGCGGATTGGACATCATTCAAAGTACGATATCGCCATCGGCAGACGCTCTACCAAGTCACGGTTCTACAAACGCGCGCTGCGGACGGCCGGCCGAGGTTAACGGTCGATGGCGTCGACCTGCCCGGCATGGCAGTTTCTTTGATTGACGACCGGCGGCAACACGCGGTCGAGGTGAGAATCCACGCCGCACATCGTAAAACGCGCGATCAAGCGGAGAATCATGAGGGGGCGGGTGGTAACCAGCCGCCTGTGAATCCCGCTCGCTGCAAGCCGATGACGACGTAGGGGCAGTTTCGCATCAAGCGCCACAGCAAGCCTGTTCGATAATTTTCGATCATCGGATTGATCGGCCCCTGGTTGATCCCGTAATGCCACGGCGATACCCAGCCGTAGCGATTGCCGGACTTGTCTGGATAGGTCGGATTGAAGGTCGCCTTGAAACCGTAAGGATTGCCCTTTTTCAGGTCGACTTCATGCACCAGATACTCAATTGCCGGCAACACGATCTCCGGCGCGAACGGCAGCGAGGCCACCACTGCCCACGGCCCGATGGTGCCGTCGTCCGGTCCGTACGGCACCCCGCGCGCCAGGTAGTCGAAGAACTGACGCTCGATGCCGTTCACCTTCAGGGTTTCGGGGCCGGGGCCGTCGCTCGCGGTGATCCCCCAGCAAACCTCGCCATAACCGGCGAACTTGAGCGGATTGTCGATCGCGTATCGTTGCTGCACGCGAGTTGCGCGGCGTGTGTTCTCGAAATAGTCGATTCCCTTATCGCGCATAAACGCATCCTGGATGCCGCGAAAGTCGATCCAGACATGCGAAATCTGATGCGTGAACAACGGGCCCGCGTAAAGATAGTCGTATCCGTAGCTGCTTTTCCACTCGTAAGTGGAAGCCCACGCTACGTAGCTCTCCTCCGGCAGCGGATACGTGGGCGAGCCGAGCCCCAGGATATACAGCACAAGCGCCTCGTCGTACCCTTCCCAACGGTACTGGAGAAATCCGCTTTCGGGTTTCCAACCGTGCGTAACCGTCAGGCCACCGTTTTGCGCCCACGGCCAGTCGACGCGACGATAGAGCGCGTCGGCAAGGGCACGAATTTCTTTTTCCTCGGTCGTATCTGCGTCAAAATACGCGCCGGCTGTCAACGCTCCGGCGAACAGAATGGTGCTGTCAACAGTCGACAATTCGCATTGCCAGGCACGCCGGCCGGACTGCATGTCCAGAAAATGATAATAAAATCCATGGTAGCCGGTAGCATCCGGCTCGGGGCCTTGAGGACTGTTCCAGAAAAACCGTAGTGTGGTGAGGATTCGTTCGACCGCCGTGGTGCGGGTGATGAAACCGCGCTCGACCGCGACTGGATACACCGCCAGGCCAAGACCGGTGGCGGCAATGCTGGAGGGCCAATCGGTCGCCGTCTTGTCCCGCACCAGTCCATTGTGCGGATTGGTCTCGTGCAGAAAGTAGCGAAACGTTTCGCGCTGAAGCGACTCCAGCTCGGCATCAATGGCAGCTTTATCGGTGCTCACGTTTGTCTCACACCGTTGCGCGTTCGCGCTTCACCCCAAGAGCATCGTCGACCATCGCCTGCGCTTCTTTCAGGATGCGTTCCAGATGATTGTCACCACGGAAGCTCTCCGCATAGATCTTGTAGATGTCTTCGGTTCCTGATGGACGGGCGGCGAACCATCCGCTCCTGGTGATGACCTTGAGACCGCCGATGGGAGCGTCATTGCCGGGCGCTCGGTCGAGCACGCGCTCGATCCTTTCGCCTGCCAGCCGGGTGTGGCGAAACTGCCGGAGCGATAGTCGCGCCAGCAATTTCTTCTGTTTCGGCGTAGCCACGGCCTGTACGCGTCGCTCGGCCGGCTCGCCCAGCTCGCGGGTCAGCGCTCGATAGGTTTCGCCGGGATCCCGGCCTGTTCGCACCGTGATTTCCGCAGCCAGCAACGCCGGGACGATGCCGTCCTTGTCCGTCGTCCACACCTTGCCATCCCGCCGAAGACAGCAAGCGCCCGCGCTCTCTTCCCCTGCGAAGCCGAGTGAGCTGTCGAGCAAACCGTCGACGAACCATTTGAACCCTACCGGAACTTCGTAGAGTCCGCGACCGAGTCTCGCGGTCACGCGATCGATCATCTGACTGCTCACAATGGTCTTGCCCACGGCCGCTTGGCTGGGCCATCGCGGCCGATGCCGATACAGGTAGTCGATCGCCACGGCCAGATAGTGATTCGGCGGTAGCAGTCCTTCGTTGCGGGTGACGATTCCGTGCCGGTCGTGGTCGGTGTCGCATGCAAAAGCGATGTCAAAGCGGTCCTTCATATCGATCAGCGACCGCATCGCGCAGGGCGAGGAAGGGTCCATGCGGATGCGACCGTCCCAATCGACGGTCATGAAACGGAAAGTCGGATCGACTGCGTCGTTGACGATGTCGAGGTTCAAGCCGTAATGTTCGGCGATCGGCGCCCAATAGTGCACGCCGGCGCCACCGAGCGGATCGACGCCGATGCGCACGCTTGCTCCACGGAGCACCTCCATGTCGATGACACTGCCAAGATCACGCACGTAAGCATGCAGGAAGTCATGTCGGTGTGTCGTCGACGCCTTCAACGCTTTTTCGACAGGCATTCGCTTCACACCTCTGAGCTTGCGTTCGATAAATGTGTTCGCGCTGGCTTCGATCCACGCGGTCGCCGTCTCGTCTGCAGGTCCTCCGTTCGGCGGGTTGTACTTGAAACCGCCGTTGTCCGGCGGGTTGTGCGAAGGCGTCACGACGATGCCATCGGCCTGGCCCGAGGTACGGCCGTGGTTGTACTTGAGGATCGCGTGCGATACCGCAGGGGTTGGCGTGTATTCGTCGTTTCTGGCGATCATGACTTCGACGCCATTGGCGGCGAGCACCTCCAGCGCACTGGCGCAAGCAGGAACCGAGAGTGCGTGCGTGTCGACCCCCAGATAGAGCGGGCCATCGATACCCTGTCGTTTTCGATACCGGCAAATGGCCTGACTGATGGCGAGAACATGCCATTCGTTGAAGCTCCTTTCGAAGGCGGAGCCACGATGCCCCGAGGTGCCGAACACCACCCGTTGCGCAGGAATCGAGGGGTCAGGTGCATCGGTGTAATACGCGGTGACGAGCCGGGGTACATTGACCAGCATCGCCGGCGGGGCCGGTTTGCCTGCGAGCGGGCTTGTGTTCATCACCCTGCCTTTGCGCAACGAGGTCAGAGCACCGCGCACTATTCCGCTGCGCTCAAGGGAGTCTGACGGCGCAGGCGGTAGCGCCGGATCAGCGCGTTGGTCGAGCTATCGTGGGCAAGCTCAGGCTCGTCGGCGCGAGCGAGCTCGGGAACGATGCGCTGCGCCAGCACCTTGCCCAACTCGACGCCCCACTGATCGAAAGAATCGATATTCCAGATCGTTCCCTGCGTGAAGACACTGTGTTCGTAGAGCGCGACCAGCTGCCCCAGCGTCTCCGGCGTCAGGCGCTCGGCCAGAATGGTGTTGGTCGGCTGATTGCCCTCGAAGACACGATGCGGCACCAGCCAGCGCGGGGTTCCTTCGGCTTCGACTTGCGATTCCGTCTTTCCGAACGCCAGCGCTTCGGTCTGCGCGAACAGATTCGCCATCAGCAGGTCATGCTGATCGCCTAGCGGATTCAGCGCCTGGCAGAAGCCGATGAAGTCGCAGGGAATAAGCCGGGTGCCCTGGTGGATGAGCTGGTAGAACGAATGCTGGCCGTTGGTGCCCGGCTCACCCCAGTAGATGGGCCCCGTCTGATAGCCGACCCGCGCTCCGTCGAGCGTGACGTGCTTGCCGTTACTCTCCATCGTCAACTGCTGCAGATACGCGGGAAATCGCTTCAAGTATTGCTCGTACGGGAGCACCGCGACCGTCTGCGCGCCGAAGAAATTGCTGTGCCAGACAGCGAGCAGGCCCATCAGCACCGGCAGGTTGCGGTCGAAAGGCGCGGTCCGGAAATGCTGATCCATCGCATGGAATCCGGAGAGCATGGCGCGGAACTCTTCCGGCCCGATCGCGAGCATTGTCGAAAGGCCCACGGCCGAATCCATCGAGTAGCGACCGCCGACCCAGTCCCAGAAGCCGAACATGTTGGCGGTGTCGATGCCGAACTTCGCGACGCCCTCGGCGTTGGTCGATACGGCGACAAAGTGCCGGCGTATCGCCAGCTCGTCGCCGAACTTGCGCAAGCTCCAGGCACGCGCCGCGTGAGCATTAGTCAGCGTCTCTTGCGTCGCAAACGTCTTCGAGCAAATGATGAACAGGGTCTCCTCGGGATCGAGGTCGCGCGTGGCTTCTACGAAGTCAGTGCCATCCACGTTGGAGATGAAGCGGAACGTCATGTCGCGCCGGCTGTAGTGACGCAGGGCTTCGTAGGCCATCACCGGGCCGAGATCCGAACCGCCGATGCCGATGTTGACGACGTTGCGAATCGGCCGACCTGTGTGGCCCAGCCATTGGCCGCCGCGGATGTCGTCCGCGAAGGCGGCCATGCGTTCGAGGATCGCGTGCACCTCGGGCACGACGTCAACGCCGTCGACCAGAATCCGCTCGTTTGCCGGCGCCCTCAGGGCGACATGGAGCACCGCGCGTTGCTCGGTTACGTTGATTCTGGCGCCGCTGAACATTGCGTCGATACGGTCGGCGAGGCTGCATTCGTCGGCCAGCCGCAGCAGCAGCCCGATCGTCTCGTTAGTCACCCGATTCTTCGAATAATCCAGATAGAGACCAGCGGTTTCCGCCGTCATGCGCTCGCCCCGCCGGATGTCATTGGCAAAGAGCTCGCGCAGATGCAGATTGCGCACCGTCTGATGATGCGCCGTCAGCGCAGTCCACACCGGGCGCTCGGTCAGCGGTTGGATCTGAGCTGCTTGGTTCATGCGCGATCAGGCGCCTCGTTGCTGGCGTTGCGTGGTTGCCTCGGCGTGTACGTCGTGGATGACGCATTCGTGGCCTCCTTTGATCAGGCGCCGAACCATATTGGACCCCATGCGTCCCAATCCAATCATGCCGAGCTGCATTTTGAAATTCCTTGCCAAAGATGATGCATCGTCGCTCGCGGATTACAAACCCAGATAAGCCCGTTTGACCTCGGAATCTTCGGCCAGTTGCGCGGCCGGCCCTTCGCGCACCACGCGACCGGTCTCCAGCACATATGCCCGATCGGCAATGCTGAATGCTGAATGAACGTCCTGCTCGACCAGCAGAATCGTGACGCCTTCGTTGCGAATCTCCACCAGCATATCGAGCAGAAGATCAACGATCGATGGCGCAAGTCCCAGGCTCATTTCATCGACCATCAGAAGCTTGGGCGAAGCCATTAGCGCCCGCGCCAACGCGCACATCTGCTGCTCGCCGCCCGACAGGCTGCCAGCCCGTTGCTGTCGCCGCTCCAGCATGGCGGGGAAGAGTGCGTAGACCCGCTCGAGACTGCCTGCGATGCCTGCCCGATCGGTGCGGCGAAACGCGCCCATCAGCAGATTGTCGTTCACCGTCATGCGATCAAACAGTTGGCGACCCTCGGGCACTTGCACCAGTCCCAAATCGAATACATGATCGGGTGACATGTCGACTATTTCGCGTCCCGCAAAGCGGATCCGTCCCGTGCACGGGATTACGCGCGACAGCGAGCGCAGCAGCGTCGTCTTGCCCGCGCCGTTGCTGCCCACCAGCGCGACGATCTCACCGGGAAGAATCCTGAGCGAAACATCCTGCAGCACCGGCATCTCGCCGTACCCCGCGCCGAGCTCGCTTACCAGCAGCAGCGGCTCGTTCATGTCCGCCTGCGCCCGAGGTAGGCCTCGACCACCTGCGGGTCGTCAAGGACCTGTTGCGGCGCGCCGTCCGCGATCTTCTGGCCATGGTGCAGGACCAACAACCGATCGGACAGGCTCTTGATCGCTTTCATCACATGCTCGATGATCAGGATGCTGACGCCTTGCTCGCGTACTCTCCTGATGATCGCGATCACCGATTCGATCTCGACCAGAGTCAGACCGGCCATGACTTCGTCGAGCAGCAGCAGTTGCGGGCTCATGGCGAGCGACTTGGCCAGTTCCAGGCGCTTGCGATCCGGACCGCCAAGCGCGTCGGCGCGCTGATCGGCGCGGTGCGCAAGACCCACGAAATCGAGCTTTTCATGAGCGAGTGCCCGTGCACGCGGCAGCTCGCGGGTGCCCGCTCCCGTTCCGAACAATGCACCCACTGCGACGTTATCAAGGACAGTTAGTCCCGGAAATGGCCGCGTGATCTGAAACGTGCGAGCGATTCCGAGCCGAGCCCGGCGATATGCCGGCAGATGCTTGAGGTTGTGATCTTCGAACGTCAGCTCGCCATCGTCAGGTCTCAAGGTTCCGCTGATCACACTGACTAGCGTGGTCTTGCCGGCGCCGTTGGGGCCGATCAGACCCAGAATCTCGCCGCGCTCGAGCTCGAAGCTCAAGTCGGACAGCGCGACCAGGCCCTCGAAGCGCTTGGTGAGGCCACGAACGGCGAGGATGGAAGAAGGCATGGCGCTACAGGCGGTGCGCGCGAACGTTGTCGGCGAAATAGTGCCAGCCAACTTTCTTGTAGCGCCGCCCCAGATCGGCAAGACCTCTGGGCATGAACACCACCGCTGTCACGATGACCACGCCGAAGAAGAGGCCGGCGAGGCTCGAGATTTCGGTCGAGAGAATCTCCGAGACACCTGACAGCAGGACCGCGCCAACCACCGGGCCCAGGATCGAGCCTGGACCGCCGAACACCGACATGATGATCATCTTGACGTTCAAGCCGATGTCGAATGCGCTGACCGGATCGAGAAACGTGATCCAGTAAGCGTGAATCCCTCCGGCCAGCGCGCAGAAGAAGCCGGACAGCGCAAACGCCAGCACTTTGTACAGCGTCGTGTTTACGCCCATCACCGCCGCAGCCTCTTCGTTTTCCCGGATCGAGATCAGACCAAAGCCGAAGCGGCTGCGCGCAATCCAGGCAATCGCGAGCGTGCTCAGCGCGAGCAGACCCAGCGACATTTCGTAGAACAAGGCATCGCCTCGGAGCAGCGGCAGGACCAGGCCGATATTGCGTCCGGCGATGTCGAGGTTGGAAAAAATCGCGATCATCACCTCCGCCAGCGCCAGCGTCGCGATGGCGAAATAGTGACCGCGCAGCCGCAGGACCAGGAGGCCCAGCAGCACCGCGAACGCGACCGCGAGCACGGCACCCAGCGCGAGTCCGACGCCAAACGGCAGATGCCACTGCACCATGGCGATGGCGGTACCATAACTCCCGAGTCCGTAGAACACCGAATTGCCGAACGACGCGTAGCCGGCGTAGCCACCGATGATGTTCCAACTCTGGGCCAGCGTCGCAAGCAGCAGCGTGCTGATGCCGAACTGGATCAGCGTCGGCGACGCGATCCAGGGCACCGCCGCCAGGATCATCAGTGTTCCCCCGGCCGCTCCCCACAGCATAGGGCGGGTCACGTGGTTCTCCCCAGGAGTCCGGTCGGCCGCACGATCAACACCAGCACCAGGATGCCAAAGCTCGCCACGTCGGCGTAGGTCGGCCCGATGTAGAGCGAAGTGAGCGACTCGACGATGCCAAGGAATAACCCGCCGACCACCACACCCAACGGGTTCTCGAGCCCACCGATGATCGCGATCGCGAACGACTTTGCGGTAAGGCTGCCGCCGATGTAGGGATTAACCTGCGACACCACACCGTACAAACCTCCTGCGGCGCCCGCCAGCGCCGCGCCCAGTCCGAAGGTCAACGCGTAAATGCGGCGCGGCTCGACCCCGTAGAGCCGTGCCGCCACCAGATTCTGCGCGGTGGCGCGAATCGCCCGGCCCAGTCGCGTGCGAGCAAGAAAGAGCCATAACAGGCACGTTAGCGCCAGCGCCACCACAAACGCGAGCAAGCGGACCGTCGGCACGGTGGCGCCGAACAGTGCGAAATTGCTGCCGGCGTAGGTGGGGTTGATGGTGCGGTAATCGGCGCTGAAAGATATTTGCGCCAAGTAGGTCAGCACGACGTCGATCCCGAAGGTGATCAGCAGCGTATTGAACATCGGTGCCCGGATCACCAGGTTGAGCACGAAGCGCTGCAACAGGTAGCCGAAGACAAACAGCGTCAGCATCGTCAGCGGCAGCGCGGCAAAGGGATCGAGGTTGAGTTCCGTGAACAGGTAGTAGCAAACGTAGGCCCCGAGCATGATCAGAGCTCCATGCGCCAGGTTCACGATGTTGAGCACGCCCCAGACCAGCGCCAGGCCGAGCGCCATCAGGGCGTAGAGTCCGCCTAGCAGAATGCCATTGACCAGAATCTGCCCGAGCAGACTCATGCGCGCGCACGAGCGACCATACCGCCGTCCCGCTCGTCCTTGACCCTTGGAGCGGCGGCTGGATGGCGAAGCATCGGGTGCGGCCGTTTCGTTCGAAGCTCGACGAGCCCACCGCGAGCGAACTCGATCAAGGCCGGATCAGCGCTTGTCCCATGCCAGCATCGGATACAGCGGCTTACTGAGAAAGTCCTGGCCGTAGATCGGGACCACTTTCTCGTTCTGCACCTGGATGACGGTCTGCGGCAGGCTGATCTGACCCACTTTGTTGAAGCGCACGCGGCCGTACAGGCTTTCGAAGTCCACATTGGCCAGCGCCTCGCGCACCTTGGCGGGATCGACGCCGCCGGCCGCTTCGATCGCCTTGGCGTAGGCTTCGACATCGGCGACCGCAGAGGCAGCGTGGTAGTCCGGCTCATACCCGAATTTCTTCTGATAGGCCTGGGCGAATTGGGCCGCGTCGCCGAAATACGGATCCTTGAGCGACGCCGAGGGCAGCCACGAAGTCATCCCAAACGCGTAGTCGGCATCCTTGCCGAGCGCCTTGCGGAAATCGGCACTCGGAACACCGACCGTGAAGCTGTACAGGTACGGACTCACATTGAGGCTCTTCGCCTGGCGAATGAAATTCAGTATCTCGGTCTCGTGGCCTGCGACCAGCACGGCATCCGGATGCGCGCTTCCGATCTGCGCGAGCACAGACGCGAAATCCGAGGCATTGGTGCTGTAGCGCTCGTCGATGGGCACCTTGAGGCCCGCCTTGGCCAGCAGTTCGCGCGTACCCTTCGCGACCGACACATCGAACGCGTCATCGGCGTACAGGAGCGCCACCGACTTCGGCGCCGGCGAGAGCTTGCCCATGGCCTCGATCGTGCTCTCGAAATACTTGGTCGCCGACGGCAGCGTGCCGAAGATGTATTTGTAGCCACGGCTGTAGATCTGGTCAGAAGCGCCCCCGCCCTGGACCATCGGCACCTGGTACTTTTCGGCTACCGACGAGGTGGCGATGACGGCATCGCTGGCGAACGGGCCAAGCAGAAGGTTGACCTTATCCTGCGTCAACAACTGTACGTACTGGCGCACCGCGAGGTTGTTGTCGGACTGGTTGTCGAGAAGCTTGAGGCTGAGTTGCTCGTGCTTATTGCCGACCTTGACGCCGCCAGCCTGGTTGATCCGATCGACGGCGAATTCGTAGCTATCGCGATAGTAGCGGCCGGTGTTGGCGAGCGGCCCCGACTCCTGCACCGAGGCCCCGAGCGTGATCGTGGCGGCCCCTACCGGCTGGACAATTGCGAATGCACTGGCAAGAATGATCGGGATCAAGAGTTTCATTGCGTTTCCTTTCGGTTCACCGTTCACCCATGCCGCACCCAGAACGAGGGCATGGCTCGGATTCGATGAAATACGGTAGACGATGCGCAAGCTCCGCGAGCGAATGAAAAGGAATGGTGGATCGGCTTTACCCGTTGGTTGCGATGATTGCGAACCAAGCGCAGCCATTTGATTTGGCGCTGTACGAGCGCACGGATTATGAAGGGCCCTTTGCTTGTCCGCTGCTTTGGAGTCTTACGAACGCTGGTGTTTCAAAATCGCGTCATCAAGGCAACTGTCCCTCGCACCCGGCGCCTCCTGGACGCAGCGCTTGAGCGCCATCCGATAAGCTGCGTCCTCTTTGCTGACCGGCGATGTCGTTGCGATACGTGTGTGTTTCGTATGGTGGCGCTGCGCCATCGAATGGCGCTTGGCCTCATGTTTGGCGACACGAGCTGCCTTCTCAGTAGCTGCTTGCAACGCGACGTTCGACGAGGGCGGTGTGGACATTGTGACCGCGCTGGCTGCCGGCGACGTGGGCGGCGTGGTCATTGCAGGGCCACTCGAGCCCGTTTGAGCTCCAGCAGTCAGCGCAAACACCGCGAGCGAGATGGCAGAGATACCTTGATAAAGCATCCGTCGGTTCATATCGATCTCCATGGCATGGTGAAATGTTACTTTGACGACTCCAACCCATTCAAATGCGCTCCTGCTTAAGTACTCTAATAAGAGTCCGATGCAATACCAAGCGGGGAATTTTGACTGTTGCTGTAGGGAATTATTGACAGCCACTCCAGACAGCGCAGCGTGTCATTCCGTGCCGATGGGAGCCCAGGATGTCGCGGTGGAAGCGCCGAGATCGGGACGATGCTATTTCTGTCGCCGCAGACCATGAATAGCTGAAGCGTCGGCGATTTGCGCACTGCTCAACCCTCCCTACGCGAATCATCAAGAATTCCTCATGGTGGTCCGTATCGAGGTCGACGACGGTTCAGTCACCCACATTGCGCCCAGAGTAACGGTGCGACGCTTCGTAGGGAGGGAGCTAATGCGATGAAAGACTGCGAGGTAGTACCGAGCTGCGTGCGCAGATCATGCCGCTCGTTGCGCTACACAGTGGACCCGCGACATTGAATGTCGTCCTGGCACCGAACGAAGGCGTCCATCGGCATCATCTGGGCATGGCCGCGCGATGAAGGCGAGGTGCTGTTAATGTATCTCATCGGCACGCGCCTTTATGCAAGCCCAAGGCGCTCGGTCACTAGCCCGCGAAACAGGCGCAAATTGTTTGCCGCGCATGCCGAGGAGGCACCGCGCAGGCGCGTTATCGACATCGTGCGCGGCCACGCGTGACCGGCACCGTACACCGGCCGGGCCATCGAAACGACTTCATGCAGCGCTGCCTTGCGCGGGAGAGCGAGCTCGTCGTGAAGACCTAATGCGCTGCGTATCAAGCCGCCGACACTGCTGGAGACTGCGATACGATGGTCATCTTGGCGGCTGAAGGCGTCGATCTCATAGACAGCCTGGAGAGCGCAGGCGCGCTCGTCGCGCGGATCAGCGCCGAGGCGGAGGCGAAGCTGCGTTTCGGTGCGACGCTTTGCACGGTCGGTTTGATTGTCGCTGCCACCGTCGGCGGGACGGCAGCAATCTGCGAGCAACATACGTTCAGCGAAAGGAGCGTTCACAATGGAACACCACATGTATCCGGATACCACCAAAGAGCTGACGCAAAAGAGAAAGGAGCTGGCGCCAGAAATTCACAGCGCGTTTCGCGCATTCGGGCGGCGCGTCTTTGCCGATGGCGCCTTGCCTGAGAAGACCAAGCAGCTCATCGCAGTGGCGGTCGCGCATGTGACACAGTGCCCCTACTGCATCCGCGGCCACACGGAACTCGCCACCAAAAAACGCGACCGAGCAGGAGCTCATGGAAGCGATCTGGGTTGCCGCCGAGATGCGTGCCGGAGCAACGTACGCACACTCGGTCATTGCCATCGACGCCATGCGTCGAGGGCAAGCCAAGGCAAGTGCGTGAAACGATACGCTATAACGTTCACGGGCAGCGCCGGCGGGCTACCGGCCCGCCCCCTCCGTTCGCCGCCAGGACATGGTGGGTCGCGCCCTTGGTTCTCGCCAGTACACCGGCGATATCACTCGCGCACTCGCCACCCTTCCAACGCTCCCAAAGCTCAGCCTTCTGCTCCTGCGACAACCCCGGGCGTCCTATCTTCGCCATACGCGCACCTCCTCATCCATAAGTTAGATCAGAAGGTGTTGCAACGATCAGTTGAACCCGCCACCGAAGGCGGCCATTCGCGGACGACTGCATTACCGGGGTCGTTTGCGATTGTGCCGTGCATCAGCAGTGCCGTCATTTGATCGAACGGCATCGGGCGGCTGAACAGGTAGCCCTGCATCTCGTCGCAGCGTATCAGACCCAGAATCCTTGCCTGCTCCTCCTCTTCGACGCCTTCGGCAACCACCTTGAGCCTGAGCGAGTGCGCGAGCGAGATGATCGTCTGCACCAGCGTCATCGTATCCGGATCCTTCAGCATGGCAATGACGAACGATCGGTCAATCTTAAGGGTCTGCACCGGCAGCCTGGCGAGGTAACCAAGGGAGGAATAGCCAGTCCCGAAGTCGTCGATCGCGATGCCCAAGCCGAGACTCCGGATGTCCTTCAACTTCTGTATGTTGCTCTTGATGTCCTCCATGACAACGCTTTCCGTAATCTCCAGATCGACTCCGGGTGGCGTAGCACCCCGCGTGATCGCATCCTCGACCATGGAAACAAAATCGCGCCTCCGCAACTGGATCGCGGACACATTGACTGCCACGCGGGGCGCGGAGATTCCAAGGGTGATCCACCTGAAGTGATCCTCGATTGCCTTGTGGAGCGCCCAGGCGCCGACGTCTAGGATCAAGCCCGTTTCCTCCATCAGCGGGATGAACTTCATTGGTGGCACCAGTCCCAATTCTGGACTCTGCCAGCGGATCAGCGCCTCTACGCCGACGATACTGCGCATCTCGAGCTCAACCTTGGGCTGGTAGTAGAGTACGAATTCATCCTTCTCCAGTGCCTGCCGCAGCCGGTTCTCCAGCGTCAGCCGTTCGCCGGTCCGAGCGATCATCGCAGGCGTGTAGAAAACGTATTGCTCGCCGAACTCTTTCGCCTTCACGAGCGCCGCCTCGGCGTTTCGTAACAGCAGTTCTGCATCTGCCCCGTCTTTGGGGAAGAGCGTCACCCCGGCCTTTGCCGCCATCCTCAGTTCCGCACCTGACACGCTGAACGGCTCCGCAAGGCATCTCTGCCACAACCGTTCGATCCTTCGCATTAGCTCCGACTTTCCCTTGATGACATGAAGCACAATCGCAAATTGGTCGGCGCCGATTCGGGCGACCTCGCTCTTCCCGACCTCTCTCGCGAAGCGCTCGGACAATTCCTTGATCACGGCGTCGCCCGCCTGCCGGCCAAGAGACTCGTTGATCATCCTCAGGCGCTCGATGTCGGTGAGAACCAACGCGACCTTGTTGCCCGTTGGACTCGCGGCCTGGATGAATTGATTGAACCGTTCCAGAAACAGAGCGCAATTCGCCATCCCCGTAAGCTGGTCGTACATCGCCAGATAGTTGAGCCTCTCTTCCTTGGAAATATGATCGAGCGCGAAGGCAATGTCGTCCGCCAGTTCGCGCAGCAGGTCTAGCTCCTCTGCGGTGAAGGCATTCGCCTCGCTTGCAAACAGGAACATCACGCCGATACTTTCACCTGCTATTACCAGCGGCAGCGACACCACGGAACGGAGGCCCCGCTTGAGCGCAAGTGCTCGGATTGGGCTGCGCGGCGGCTCGGCGGCGATGTCGTTGCAGAATACCGGCTTCTTTAGGAGCATCGCGCGGTATGCGGTGCTCGATTTCGCCGCTGCGCTCTCACCCATCGGCACAGCGAAATCACCTGGCGTGTCCGGCTCAAAACCTGAGTGCGCGGCGACTCGCACTTCACCGGCTGCGCGGTCGGCGAGTCCGATCCAGACCATGCGGAAACCACCGTGCTCGACCGCGATTCGGCAGGCCTCGCTGAACAGCTCCGCGCGGCTGCGAATCCGGACGATCGCGCTATTGATTCCGCTGAGAATCGCATGTACGCGATTCAGCCTCCTCAGCCGATCATCCGCTTGCTTTCGCTCAGTGATGTCCCGTCCAATCGTGACGATCAGCGAACCGCTCTCAGCCGGCATGGCGCGGCGATTGATCTCGGTCCATCCCTGGCTGCCGTCGCTTCTGACGAAGGCGCTTTCGGAGCTCGTTCCCTTTTCGCCAGCTGCGATGACCTGGTCATACTCGTGAATAAGCTGTCCATAGTCTCTCGCGAGGACGTCCTGTGGGCCCGTTCGGAGCAGCTGCTCGCGTGCGTACCCGAGCCGCCGGCAAGCAGTATCGTTGACGTAAACAAAACGCATGGCGCGAGAGTCAGTCAAATAAATTGAATCCAGAGACATGTCCATTGCCAGCCGGAGTTGGCGCAGCTCGATTTCGGCACTCCGGTTCACTCGGCGAATGGCCGCTTCCGCCAGTTCGCGCTCCAGCACCGGTGCTAGGCGCGAAAGGTTTTTCTTGAGGACACAATCGCTGGCGCCCGCCTTTAACGCATTCACGGCGATTTCCTCGCCGACCGCGCCGGAAATGAGAATGAACGGAATATCCTGGTCGGTGGAGCGCAGAATTTTGAGCGCATCCAGGCCACTGAACCCTGGCATGTTGAAATCCGCTATGACCGCATCCCATGCCTGCCGGTTAAGCGCCGCAGTCATCCCGACGGCACTCTCGACACGCTCATGCTGTATGTCAAACCCCGCGCGATTCAGCATTCGCACGACGAGCTTCGCGTCGTCTTTCGAATCTTCCGCCAGCAACAGTTTGATTGAATTGCTCACTACTTGGTTCATCCTGGGATGGGTTGATTGAGCATCAACCAATAAATGCCAAGTAGCTTTGCCGCTTCGGCAAATTCAGCAAAATCCACAGGCTTGCGAACGTAGCTATTAGCCCCCAGCGCGTAGCTGGCTACCACGTCTCGTTCCTCCTTGGACGAGGTCATGATCACAACTGGAAGTAACTTCGTCCGTTCGTCCGCCCGCATCTCCTTCAGTACGCCGTGACCGTCAAGCTTTGGAAGCTTGAGATCCAGCACGATAAGCATCGGAAGAGGTTTGCCCGACCGATCGCTGTAGGCGCCCCGCCCAAACAGGAAATCCAACGCCTCGACGCCGTCCTTCGCCACGACGATCGGATTCGCAATATTGCTCTGCTTGAACGCTCGCAGCGTGAGCTTGGCGTCGTCCGGGTTGTCCTCAACCAACAGGATTATCTTGTCCAGGGTTGTCATGTTCTGGTTGTCCTATTGTGAAGAAAAACGTTGCTCCCTTGCCTTCCTTGGCTTCGGCCCAGATCGTGCCGCTGTGTCTCCGGATGATTCGCTGGACGATCGCCAACCCGATTCCCGTGCCAGGAAAATCGTCCGCGTGATGCAGCCGCTGGAAAGCCTCAAAAAGTTTTGCCGCGTAGTCCGGGTCGAATCCCGCACCGTTATCCGCCACAAAGAATGCCTGCCGACCGTCCTGTCTCTGCATGCCAAAGCGGATGGTCGCCTCAGGTGTCTTCCCGGTGAACTTCCACGCGTTCTGGAGCAGGTTTTGCATCGCGATGCCCAGCAGGTTCTTGTCGGCGCGTGCCGTCAGGTTTTCTTCGATCAACCATTGGACCGTGCGTGCATTCTTCTGGTGATCCAGCGCTGCAGCAATTTCGCGAACGATCTCGCTTAGGTTCACTATCTCGATTTTCAAATTGACGCGCGTGACATGGGAAAGACCGAGTAAATCGTCGATTAGACGGCCCATCCGTTGGCTGGCGGCACGAATTCTCCTTAGAGAGTCCTTGCCCTCTTCGTCCAGCTTGTCCCCGTAGTCCTCCAATAGCGCAAGCGAGAATCCGTCCATGCTCCGAAGCGGACCGCGCAGGTCGTGCGACACTGA